>Ga0247810_10000532_pt1 | contig 38845 bp, 36 predicted proteins | sample UWRJL119311C1_FD_179918 | JGI IMG/M metagenome (GOLD analysis project Ga0247810, IMG submission 179918) | Plant litter microbial communities from Arlington Agricultural Research Station in Wisconsin, United States - UWRJ-L119-311C-1 | ecosystem: Environmental > Terrestrial > Plant litter >...
TGAAGAAGGGGGAAACTAAGGAACAGGCTCCTAAATATGCTCGCCCAACATACACCAGAATGTCTCGCAGACACTTGTCACTTGAAACTTTAAAGGTGCATAGAATAGAGTATGATTATGATGTGGTAGGAACTTATGACTCTGAGAACACCCTAACGACAACTAACAAGAGGCAGGACCCTGATTATATCATCATCAAACGCTGGGTCCCAGAGCATGAACAAGACTTCTTATGGGGACACACAAGAGACATCAGGGAAGCGAGAAAAAATAGAGCCACGGCATCGAGGAATGAAACTGGAGGCCGTAATGATCCGGACCCTGACTCTAAGGTTGTGCGGAAGAAGGAAAAGAGAGAACGCCCCCCTTCATCTCCTTTGCTGGAATATTTGGCTGGTGGGAGTGGGAGATAACGGATTGAGTGAATACATACCTAACTACAAGACGTACCCAACCAATACTAACAAGTTTCCCTGACAATCACAATCATTGCTCCTCCAAATGCTTCTTTACGATGTCTGAATGCTCATCTATTAACAGCTGATGGTATACTGCATTGAAGAGTTTGAAGAATGAAATCTTAAGAGTTGCTAAATATTTGCTGAATCAGCCTCTGTTTACTGCAGCGTTGGGCGAGATTTCTGTAATAATCTTTTGTACTTCGTATTTTGGTGTGGTTTAGAAATCAGATTATTCCTTCGACAAGGTATGGTTTTAAATAAGCTGAAGGGCACAAAGATCTAGATAGCAGCTTCTTGCAAATGCGAGCCTGGGTCGTCCAAAGACTCCTGCTTTCTCCTCGGGCTCTAGATTTCGACACTGACTAGTTTGTGCGAGAATGCACGGAAGCGAAATCAGAAGGAGACGGCATGCCTGTCAAAATAGATATTGATAGAATGCAAGCAGATAGCTGGGCTGAGGGATCCTATCTAAACTTTTCTTTTTCAGTCAAGGGAAATTAATTTTGTCGAGAGTCTTCATCGGACTGCTATCCAAACAGATGCTGAACTGAATGGGCGGTCGGTGGAAATGAATAAATTTGAGTTCATTTTAAGCCATTATCCAAATGGTGAACTACAAGCTGGCTCCATCACACTCACTGCTCGAATCAAGTAGATTTGCCCATGATCGAATCCGGGTCAGATAACCCAGGAGGATTTCCTAGATGATCTTGAACAATATGCCATGATGATGACCATGTCATGAAGACACTTCCTTTTTGGCCGTAACTTCTCGAATACTGTGCAATTCTTTCAATCAAAGGCCATTCAGTTCAGAAGTAGTTCAAGAGCTGATCTCTAACATAGAAGCTTATATGAAATATAAAAATGAACTACTACTTATACATCCTAGCTACTTGGCAAATCATACGCATTGCAAGATCAATGAACTTGTGGATTTGATTTAGGATAAGAGAATGCTCGTTGCAATTTCGAAGCTGTTTTTCTAGCTTTGAATTGCTATGTATGTATCGTAAATCGTACAAGATGTTATAGTCCTTATGATTCCCACCCTCCCGGTAGAGACCTTCCTCCTTAGATTATTACACTCAAGTCGTCGAATCATAAATGGCAGAAAACCTAGTTTTACATGGTGACGCACTTGCTACTTTTTTTCTCCGGCTCTGGTTCTCTCCCTATCTCACTTCTCATTTCGGAGGTATCAGTCCAGCCTGCACTACTTGCATCTCCCCACTTGTCCTTTTTCTTTTCAGGCCGCATGGTTGCCCGCCAGCCTCGTTTCTTTGCATCTTTGATATTTTTTGCTGCACTCCTCTCTGCTCGGCTTGAACTTCGCGATATGCCAACATTTACCGATTTTGACTGTTGCCACGATAAAGGTGGCTCCACCGAAATGTTACTATGGATGGTATCCAAGCGATTTACAGATGGTCGTTGAGAGTTAGGGGATGGGATAGGTGCTAGACGATTATTGGGAGCATTGAGGCTTACCCGTCGAGTGGGTGGTGGATACGAATTTTCTTGCGGCGAGTTGCTGAACTGAGGTGAGTGATTAGATCCATATGCACCTGCGGCATTCCTCGGAGGCATGGAGCGGAAAGCCAGGTCGGGTGTAACATGCGGTGATATGTGTTGCATATTGCCATGGGAGGAGGCGCCACTTGCGCCAGGTCTCGCCAGTGGATCAGAAACTGATCTTTGCCCTGAAATGGACATTGGCCTTGGTTGAGGAAAATTGCCCGGCTGAGAGTAGTTGGCTGAGGTTCGTCGAGGGTCCGCTAGAATCTGAGATGGAGGACGATCCTTGCGACTGTTGAGACGTGCAATTTGTTCTGGGCTAGGTCCCACGAGAGATTGAGGGACAGGAGACGGTTGTGAAGTAACTGGTGTCGTATCAGCTCGCCGTCCCCAGGGTAATAGTTCTTCTTTTGGGACATAAGTCGCTTTTTCGCGGGATAATGTCTCACTTCGTTTTGACAGAATAGGAGGTTGTAGCTCTGTATCTCCTTCGCGCCGCTCGTTCGACCGTACTAGTCGTGTCTGTGCTTGTTGAGACTCGATAATATCTCGTGGCCTTTGAGGTGTCAGAGGAGGCGGTGAGCTAAGACGATGATTCTCATTCGGGCGCTGAGGAACTTCTTGCTCCATCCTCTCTCTTGTTAGTCCAGAAGAGGAGGGCCTCGAGTCTGGCCTTCTTGGGGTATTTTGTCCAGGACTATGTATATTCTCCGAGTCCACTGATCGTCGATCGACAACCTCAGGAGTTGTTGGGGCCTGAGGGATGGGAGAAACCGGCTTCTGGATGGTTGCTGTCATAACAGGAGCTGGGCTTGGAGGGCTTGCTGGAGACAAGTATGAGTTTCTGGAAAGAGTGGCGCCAACAGGTTTCCTGGTAATGTGATGGGCCACGACGGACGAGGAAACTGGAACCGCTGTTACTTGCTCGGGTGTTGACTGTGTAGAAGATTCTGGAGACGGTTGTTCCTGTTGTGCAATATGTGGCGCGGAGTTCCTCCGAGGACTAGGTGGGGAGGAACCTGGAGGAGATACATCATACAGTTCATCAAAATTTGGAGACACAGGACTGGGTATTGTTGGTATGGGTGGAGTTCCAAGGGAAGACACAGGTCCGAGAGTCCAAGTGGTAGATTCACTACGTGTACGTGGAAATGGGAATCGATCTCTCCTCGACTCACTTGAAGCGGAGCTCACAGAAGCAAATGTTCTAGAGCGTTGCAGACTATTTCCATCCAAGCCAGGGAAGTCAATGCTCGGGTTACGTTGCGTGCTAGTGCGTTGAACATTGACAGCAGCAGCTTCTGCAAGTATTGATCTTTGTATATGCTCAGGTAACGGTGGAACAGGATCTTTGCTATAAGGAGGAGGTGGCGGAACCCAATTATCCGCATCGCTCTCATGAGGATGTTCTTCCCGACCATCTGCACGACGATACTCAATATGATCTTGAGCCACGGCACGAGGATGTAGCCTTCGATTAACTGCAGCAGCAGTTGCAGCACGCCGAAGGGTTGTGCCAGAGCGAGGGTCTGTTTGAGAATACGGAGCATCAAAAGCCTCGTCATCTTCATCTAGAGAAGTAGTCTCAGACTGATCTCTTGGAGGCACAGGGGGCATATTTGGACTTGTTCCTGGTGCTGGAACTCTGAAATGGTCACTGGCATCACTTGAGTTCGGAATTTGCGGCATTGGGGGCACAGGCGGACGGTTTGCCCGAGTAACAGTAGTTGCTGAACGCGATATGCTGTTACGGTTCCCACGCCTTTGAGCAACCGTCCTTCTTCTAATTATAGCCACTTCAGTGTCAATATCTCTGTGCTCTTCTTCTAGGACTTCTGGCTCATTGTTCCCAACTTCGATAGTGATTGTCCTTTTGGCCCCATCATTAACACTGTAGTCAAAGTCCAGTATAGTTATACGGCCGCCATCGGTAGGGTGCATGCTGTCGTCTTCACTCTCGGGAGGAAGTCCTCCTACCCCTGGCGCAACAGCGACAAGTCTCTCTTTGTGAGAGGAGGTAGAAAAGTTATTCACCCATGCCATTGCACTGACACGATCTAGGGTAGTGACATTATGGCCTTCAATAAAAGTATTCCGGAATCTGTCACAAAGTAGTTGCCATTGAGGAGTTCGAGAACTGTTTTCACGGGGTCGAGTAATGGAACGCAAAGATGGAGCACTGTTCCTACGGCCTAATTGCGTCGAAGGGGATCCAAATTCACTGTCCAACTGAATATTGTTTGTTCCGATTATCTTTGGTAATGCCTCCAGATCCTCTGGTACTCCATAGATCCAAATGTTTCCCTGAAACCCAGAAACAACAAGATCTCCTACTTCACTTGCCGCTGGCAAAGTACTTGGGAGTAGGTGGGAATGCGAATCTGCCGTTGGGCCAGTAAAATAGGTGGTCCCGTTTCTGAGATCATCAATTCGCACGGCACGGAAAGTTTCAAAGACTCGATCATATGTGAAGGTCCAGTTCGCTGCGTCGTCCGAGTCACTGGGCAGTAAAACTGCATGACTACAGTCTCGACTGCCATTCGGAAATAGTATAGACGTTGTCCAGAGAGCACTAGTACTTTCTTCAGGTAGATTACCCCCAGGATCATAATACGGGGCTGTCAGAACAACTGTGCTTGGGTTACGGGATTGGGCTGTAGTTCCAAGAAGCTGCGTACCATCTCGAGAAAATGCAAGCGAATCGACTGCATAACATTTGACAGCTCTACGCTCGCTGTTTATACAATCCAGATCAAGAGATGATACTTCTACTCCCGAATCGTACGCGGCAGCTAGCACGGATCCTGTGGGGGATAAAGCTATTGTACGAGGCGTATGATCTAATGCTACAGATCGAGTATGCTTTGGACGTTCGTCCCTCAAGTCATATAAGTCAACTTGCATATCAGATGATAGAACTGCAAGCAACGATCCATCGTCGGTAATCGTAGTTGATGCTGGCCTCCGTAATATTTTGAGCTCTCGTGCAATTTTTATCTCGGTACCAGTTACATCTAAAACATGAATTCGAGAAGAGCTGTATGCTAAGACGTACCGGCCTCTAGGTGACAGGCTGAAATGGAACGCTTCACCACCAGGTGCCGAGGAGGAGCTTATAGAAGTGGACACCAGATTTATAACTGTTTCGTTAGGCCGCAGATATGCCTCAAACAAATTGCGTTTGATCTCGCGTGCAAAGAGCCGGCGCAATTTGGGAAGACTAAGATCGTCTTCTGGCGCAGGCACTGAATGATGGGCTGCCGAGTAGGAGGGACTTCGACTAAGATGGTGCGCGTAGAGGTGGGCTTGTTGGGATACCATTCGCCATTTTCGATTCAGTATGACCAAAGATGCAAATGAGTTTGGGGTTGCAAGTTGTAGGATTCTATAAGGATTAGCAGACGTCGCTGGTATGGGCGCAACACTTGCTGTTCGATGATCTCTTCGGGTAGCTTCTCAAATGCCATGGCCTTCGCCGACAACTTTTCGTTTGGATACTGTAGAAAATCCTCAGAGGAATTTGAATCTATTCTTGTAATCATGGTCATGGTGGTAAGATGTCCCCCCCTTCAGTCTTTCAATAGCCCTTTTCAGAATGGACGGGATCGTTGGCCCCCTGTAGCCATCAAGTACAGCAAAATACCTCTTTTGCAGTATACTGCGGTAAGGAGGTTTTAATGGGAGTTTGGACAGGCTTGGGTCGAGAAAGTAAAGTGTGTCGTGGGGTGCAGTACAGATTACTGTATTAACAAACCATAAATTATACGGTCGAGGGCCCAGCTGCTGGATGATGATCCACTCACGAATTAACTGGAACCTCCCAAACGCCCCTCTTTGGGCGATCACTACCTAGCTCGAAATGGAACATGTAAAATCAATGTCCAAATGTGTTCATCTGTATTATGATCTTTACACAGACAGACAGTGCGGCATTGCTCTTCTCTTGCAATTCCCAAAGGTAATGCAAAATTTCCGGCTGTATCGTGTTTAATTTCCTATGAGAATATGTGTTCAAAGCTGTATAACAAAGCAAATGCTGAATACGACTGTCGACCATTTTTTGGCGTCACGCTTAAAAGCAGTAGGATCTAAAAAAAGACAGCGCTGTGCAAATGAGATATGAGTATTCAGGCGGGGTCGTAACATATCACACTGGGATTGTGGCTGAGCCTTCTGAAGCAACCCTTCAATTTACTGCGACTATTATACTGTGACTATGGACTGTGTACAACGAATAATTGGAGATCTACAGAAAAATATAGCAGATAAGGGATTGCATAACAAAAAGGGAGAGAAAATAAAACGGGAACATCCCATCGTGATATAAGAGGCTGTGAATTTTCCTTTGAACAGAACATCTTCAATCCAAACAATGACGAGACATAAGCATGGCAAGTCCTTATCCTCGTGATAAATCAGTTGCAGCTTAATAAAAGGTGCGTAGAGGGTAACATGCATGGGCGATGCAACCTAAGTAGTGTACATATTATTCCATTTTAAAGAATAAGGCAGCGAGCGACCTTTGCACGGAACCAATAGCAGAGCAGTAGCAGCAATCGAATGCGCTCATCCAACACCTTGCGGTACTTCGCTCTCACTGCTGTCTGCGGCCGCAGTAATAGAGAGCCTCATATATCAAATAAGGAAAATATATTGATACATCAATTCTTGGTCGGCCGAACAAGTGAAGGCTCGGCAGCATAGGACAGAGCTAAGCTAATTTGGTCCTAGCTTGAGCCACGTGATAAGTAGCTTTGTAATATTTTCCCCTCTCGAAGCTCCTTTTCTTCAGACCATCAATGGCATCTTCATGAGAGGCAGCAATGTCTTTAAACAACAACCTTGACCATGAGGAGCTTACTAGAACACTGACAGAGAATTTCAAGGTTCTTGCTGACGAGGTTCAACATCTCAACGATCGAAATCTCATATTAGAACACAAGCTCCGCTTCGCTCAAGAATCCGTAAGCCTTTCTTTCTTTTACCTTCCTGTGTCATATGATGAACAACTTAGCTCTAGATCTGGAGCTGCTTTCCGCAGTGACGACCGACAAAAAACACATGTATATTTCTGATTCTCCAAACACACAATAGACATACTGTATCTTTAGATATTGTGAATCTTGACTAACACAGTATCATAGTTTCAGAGCCTGGCGGACAAATATGTACCAGCTGACCCCGAGATATTCAGCACATTAGCCAAACTACAACTACATACAGAATTGTCAGGATCGGAAGACACTGGTCTCGTTCCACTTCCAAACCGCGTTCGGCCGAGCTCCAACAAAGGGGAAACAGCTGTAGCCATAAGAGACGGAAGACGTGCTATACAGAGGCTTGCCGTTTTGGACCGTGTGTCGAAAGCTTCTTCCACGAGTGGAAGAAGCATATCCGGTACAAGCAGCAACAGGTACTCTGCAAGGCGAACATCCTGTCTCTCAACAGTTCTCGAGCAAGACTTCACTGTTCCAGGCAAGAAGAGCTCGCTATCGTGTCCTTATGCAGCACAATCAAAGGTTATAAATCCTGCAGAACAACCCCCGATCTCACAGAGTGGAAGCACCATGGACTCTGATAGGCCACTGACGCCGTCTGACTCTAAAGATCCCACTCCTCATCATTCTACCGATCCAATATGCGCCGCGATGTATGCAGAGACAATGAACTCACCTCCCCCATCTGTAACAGGCTCAGCTGCAAAATGTCCTATCCGATATCTGAATCAACATTCACCCGAAGAAGTCGCCCAGTATTTCGAAAGTCATAAGCACGAAATACCTCGAAGTCATGAGGTGTGCGTAAAGAGGTATCAACGGAATGAAACCGATATTAGGAAATTAGATGCAAAGTATGGAAACTTAGTTAGCATGATACAAGGGCTTGGAGTTAAGCATCAACCCATGTTGCCACCTAAGGAAGAAGGCGACGAAATGGAAGCTGATGACCACATGTCTAACGAACGCGTCGAGAACTGGGCACATGCTGTAAGTACTGATGGAGCCGAGGAAGATGCTGCATCCGTGCCAGCAGAAGACGATGATCGCGAAGGTAGATTTGATAGACCTTTCAAAGAAATCAGAGTAGGAGAATCCCCAAGTAGGCCTTGGGGAATTTCGGTACCTGTCTTCGACCCGCCAACTGAACGTGAGAGAGCTTATTCGCCACCACCGGCGCCAGTATCTGCTGAGCATCTTCCAAAACCGGCAGGAAAGTGCCCTTTTGGATTCGATCAGAAATCCAAAACAGAAGAACCACCATGCCATCGATCACCTACATTTGAAAGAGGGACGTCAGCAGCTGATAGACGACCTTTAAAGGAAGAGAACAATGCGAAAGAGGCCTTGGATCAAGAGGCTCTCGCAGACGCTAAGCCATCTACAACTCAGCCGATATTTGTTCTACCCGAAACCGTGAAATCAGGAAGTGGTGTGCCGCAAATGGTCTTTACTGGGCCCGTCTTTATAGGATATCCGGTCGAGCAAGCTGTAGAGTTGATGCAACAGTGGAAAATGACGAAATGATTATACGATAACGAAGGAGTTTTTCTAATTTTAAGCTTACTGTTTTAGCGAAGGCGTTTGGTACCAAGGGAGGGACTTTGTATGATTGAGGAAGAGACTAAAGGAGTTCTTATTCATATGATGTCTTACATTTAATTAATTCATTCGTTTCAGTGTCATCATTTCAAAATGTCACTGCCTACTTGTTACTGTCTTACTCTTGTCTACATTGTGCTGCAAAGAACAACTTTCACTCACTCGTCGAGATCAGACGAAGTAGTTTTTTGATGTGAACAAGCCGCCGTCACGTTGCTCATGATAGCACGACTCCGCTACCGGTAAAATGATACCCTTCACCATAATCACCAAATTTCCAAATGAATGTTGTCAAATGCTATACTTCTTGTTTCCATTACTGTCTAAAAAGTCTTGTAACATGTTAAGATCTCTAAGGTATTCTCTTAAACTCCGTAAACCTTCCAAATATCCAGCCTGCCTACATATGTAAAACGCACCTCATCTACTACGCGACTCATCACTACCATCACCTCGAGCAAAAACATCGTCATCCCCAAGATCCGAAAACTCGTCTCGATACTCCCCATTTCCATTGTGATCCCACAGGCTAATATCGTCATCGTCCATCAACGCTGCGGCATCGTTATCCTCTACTGCAGTGCCTTCATCGCTGTACCTCCTCTCTCGAGGTACCCCAACTCCGGCCTCTAATTCCTCAATCTCAAGCTCGGCGGCTCGAGCCATCGTTCGTTGGTAAATGATATAACCGACTGTTATTCCCAGAATACTGCCGATGATTATAGAAGCCCAGTTAATAGCTTTGGTAGAGGTATCCATCTTCTCACCACGCTCGCCTATGGCTGCCATACGAGAACCAATAAACACATGAATTAGTAGCTTTGGAGATGCTATCAATGTTGCCAACGCAAACGACAATGGATGTACAGTCGGGAAAGTTGACATTGCAGCGTTGGAAAGAGAGTATGGAAGAGGACAAAACCTAATCATACAAAGAATCTTAAGTCCATCATGTTTGAGTGTAAGGGCAAGGGCCTCGAAGCGTTTGTCCTTTCCAACAAGACGGTGAACATACTTAGACAGAATAGTGCGTGATGCGAGAAATGAAGCTACAGAGCCCGCCACTGTTGCGGACCCTACAATGAACCATCCATTAGGGAAGCCGTAGACAAAGCCTGATATTGTGATGGTCGTAGAATATCCGATCAAAGGTGGAAATGCAGAGATGAATGTGAGCATCCACAGAATCATCCACCCTCCCTGGATATCCCTCCATCTTTTCGCTACTGGTGCTAACGCACCGAATATTTTCTCATTGTATATAAGGAAAAAGATGCCAAATATATTAATACCGATGAGCGCTGCGATGACGAGTACTTTTTGTATAAGAGAAAGTTTGTTGAAGGTAGAACGAACTCGGCGCTGCAAAATGTCTACCGTGCGTAAGACCTGCGCTTTGATGGATATCTTTGTGGTTTGTGAATATGGGTTCGTGTTGTTTTGTCTCGAGGAGGCGCTTCGTGACCATGGAGGTCTATTGATTTGTCTCTCAGGAGACGGAGAAGCCTGAGGAGATATAGGCAGAGCAAGTGCTTTTGCGGTTGAATTGTAGTCTGCGGGCATGACGGAATGTCTTCTCACGCGAAGAAGAGAGTCTGCCACTTTGTAATCGTGCAATACTATGTAGCGGAAATGTGCGAGGCCACCTTTGTCACTTCATTGGGTAATTTTCGGCGTTGTTGTAATGTATTGGTAGTGTGTCGGGTCTGTGTTTGGCTTTCAGTGCTGACTTAAAGTTTGAAACGTTGCTGACAAGTGAAGCTCATACAATATTTGTGCAAGAATGTTTGTGACAGAAAGATGAGAATGAATAGAGAAGATGCTAGGACACCGAGATTCCCTAAAAGTTACCAGTTTGAGGATCTGCCAAAGGACTCAATGGAGGGCGAAGCAGTTCCTACGGAATGACGGCGTTGCATACCAGCCACAGCCTTGTGCTCCGGTATCATCACGTGTACCAGAGCACTAGATAGGTAAGCAGTTTAAAGACTTCTACTTGGTTAGATAATCATCAAAGATCCATCGAGATTATTCCAAAGTGATATAAAGGACTAGGGTAAAGGACCCTGAGACGAGTATATTCAGTCAGGCTTTAGAACATGCACAATTGACGTATAGTCGTGCAAATTGCCAAACTAGAAATGTATCTTAACAGCTTTAGCCTCATGGAAATTGTTACAATCATACAGCATTTGTACTAGAAAAAGAAAAAAAGAGAATGTATTTATGATTGTTGTTGCACCTCGTAAAGATATCAAATCTATTAATTGAGGTCTCTTGTGGTTTCAGCTCAGCAACTAATCAGCTCAAGCTGATTGATGATTGAGACCTCCGAACTATGTATGACTACTCTTCTGGAGCAGGATGCTGCCCCCAACGCTTACCCAACTGGTCTTAGTGTCAGCCTCCCCCATCTCATCTACTACTCAGCCTTTGGACCCCCTCGTACATCTCCCTCGCACTCTCTCCCTTTGTATTTAATTATCTTGGATGACTGCGCGCACGTCTTGCGATGGATTTGATGTAAGCCAGGAGCTCTACTCTCGCTTTGTTCTTCCATTTCAGTACCTAGCCTCTTGCTATCCCACGAAAGCCGTTCTGAAGTCGCGCCTGCCTTTCCGAGTCTCACCCTCGCACCGATCGTGCGCCTTTGTTTGCTATTTATTTTCATTGCAGTGCAACATCGAAGCCTAATAAGAGTTTCATCTTCACAAGAAAAACGCGAAAATGGTGTCTGAGGCCACTTTTGAGATCTGCCTGCCCATACTGGAAGATGCTAGCCTCGACGACGAGGAGAAGACAGACCAGCTCGAGGAATTACTCAAGAAAGAGACCACGCTAGTTGGAACGCCATTAGAAAGTGCAGTACTGGATGTGCTATGGAGATATCGTGAAGGGATCAATAACCCTACCTCACCCCCGCCACTACGACATACTGTCTTGCGCAGACCATCCCCTGCTCCCTGGCAGATCCCTCGAGGCAGTACTCCGATATCTTCTTCTCCGCGTCTGGGCGTTAGTCCACTTGCGCCGCCTGGTTTCGTTCCCCCGTCATTCAATCAGTCCTACAACCGAGCAAAATCATCAACAGCATCTCCATTTACCTCACCCCGACCCTCACCCCGACTTGCCTTTTCAAGCCCTGTTATTCCACATAGTCCTAGTCTTAATGCATACGAGTTTCCAACCGATACCAGCCCTCCACAAGAACTATACGGTGACTACGGGAGTGACAATGTGGACTGGTTAGTAGGTGACGATGGCATCAGCATTTCCTCCTCCTCCGCTGGCGGTGGTCAAAGCGGTCTCAATGCCGCAGCCGCAGAATATATCCAGCCACAGCAGCTGGATATGAGTCCGTATGACATGTTGCGATCCATACTTGGGCCTTCCAAGTCTGACGAGGAAATCGAAGCAGCTCTAGCAATGCATGGATATGATCTAAGTGCTACAATTATGGCGTTTATGGAAGGGCAAACCGGTGATGCCATGGCCCAAGCTCCAGCTGTAGAACCAAAAACTTCCATCTTGATTGGTAAATCCGTGGAAATATCCCGTCCGGTGACACCAGCTGGTCAACAAAGAAGCGGCGTGGTGTGTAGATTCTTTTTATCTACAGGTCAATGCCTGCGCGCGGACTGCAGATTCAGTCATGATTTGAGTAACCATATTTGCAAGTGAGTTTGTAGATTATTATCCCATCCACATTATGGAAACTAATCGTGTAGGTATTGGGTTATGGGAAATTGCCTCGCTGGCGATACCTGTATCTTCTCTCACGATCCTTCGCATTTTATGAACCGTCTCGCCTTAGATGAGAGCAGTACGCCTCCCCAAAATCCACCACCAAGTTTTCAATTTCAAGACTACAATGCTTTCCCTTCCCTACAATCACAAGATCAGTGGACAAGTACTTATGGATCTACAACTGCTTTCGGTAATTATCAAGGAACAACATTTACACCACCACCTGGTTTTAAGGGCTTGCAAGGCTACACCAGTGACGATTCCAATCAAAGATCCAGACCTGGAAGCCGTCATAGAGCTCGAGACAGTCCAGCAGCTCCCGCATTAGATGACAATGAAGCATTTCCGTCCCTTGGTGCAGGTGCCAAGGGTGGGAAGAAGCATCATGGAAAGCGAGGAGGTCACGGACACGCGCACAAAGAAAACGTGGCTCCCAGCTCTTTAGCAGAAGTCGTTAAAATGTCGCCATCTCCAGGTCCAAGTCTCATACGACAAGATGTCAAGAAGATGGGCCGAAATGGTAGTTCCACTAGCATTCGAAACGGTGAAAATAGTGTCGCTGCGCAGGCAATCCCAAGCCCCCAGCATGTTCCGTGGCTAGAGACTGGTGACAGAGCTAATAAAGCATACCTCAAGGCCAGGCAAGATGCTATTAAGCACGGTGGCTTGAGGAACAAATTTCTGCAAAGGTAAGGCAGTATCTTGTCAAACTTTCGTATATCTCTCGCTAACCCAAATACAGTGCGGCCCAAGCATGGAATCGTAATGATGCTCGTGCTGCCAAAGCTCTCAGTCTTCGTGGCCAAAGTGAGAATGACCTCATGCGGAAAGCTCATCGCGAAGCCGCGCGTGAACTGTACGAAGAGCGTAACAAGAAAAGCTCTGAAAGTTCTGAGCTATATGTCGATTTGCATGGTCTGCATCCTGAGGAAGCCGTGGAGTATCTCGAGCGTGTGCTCCTTGAAAATGGACGGGAAACCAGACCCGTATATGCCATCACTGGCACTGGTCACCACAGCAAAAACGGTAAAGACAAAGTTGGCAAGGCCATACGAAACTTCCTCAATGAGTGGCGTTATGCATACCGCGAGTTCTCCGTCCCAGGCGATCGCAATAACGTCGGTGGTATTTTAGGAATCGATGCTAGGTCGTGGGATAAAACACTGACAAGAGTTGGTGCTAAGGGAGGAAAAGGAGAACAAGAAAAGGACGAAGTCGATATACTGAGTCAAGGGCATGAAATAGGAGAAGGTAAAATCCGCTTACTAGTTAGAGATGCACCAAAGGGGCCGAGTGGGCGAGGACGGTGACAAGTAAGAAAGAATAAATAAAGTCCAGATATATATATCCACTTCCAAGTTGCGGAAAGTGATATGACAACTAGTTTTCGTCGAATAGACCAAATAATAAATTCGAATGGCATCAGGTTCGATACGTATCAGAGCCAGACTTCCACTTAGGTCATGAAATCTGGGAACCTAATCAGCAGTACATGCCCGTCTCAATCCATGACCTTTGGTAGAGGACTTTTCAAGATTGAGATATATGTGATGGTATATTATTAGGTAACGACACACTTGCTTGTCAGCTGCGACATTTGGTGGTTCCAGAATTCATATCCGTTCGCGTAAGGAGGAATGATCTATGAGGAAATTAAAATAAAGGCCGGCATAGACATGCTCAGACAGAATACGGCTTTTCAAGGGTGAAGGCATAGGAAACCTGTCTAAGCTTTTGGATGTCAATTAGAAAATCGCCGCCAAGGCTTCCCCTGAATGTTAAGCGAGAGCTAATTTCTTCCTAATTGCAATAGCTTAGGAAGTGAAGCAAGCCTTGAGTTAGAGAAGCTTGTACTTCTAATCGCTAATATTAGTATCTCAAATCTAGAGGCTGTTTTGCTGCTGCATGCGGCTGAACTTAACAATGCACCTGCGTTACCTCCTTGTGGCAGTTTGTATGAGAACCTTTTGGATATTAGATAAGATCCACTCAGATAATGAATCAAGAGTCTCAAACATTGGTTCTAGCAACAACATCCGTTGATTAACGAAAACTTAGTTCTGCATATTAGGTGCTACAGGCTTCATACCCTAGTCTCTCTTCTGCTTAAACTAAGCTGAAGGAAGGTCTTTTAACAGAACAGAATCAATCAGCAGATCGGTATGCTTTAACGTGAATGGAAATACCAGAGACCTTGAACAAATATTATATAATAGAAACAGAAGTGTAAGACCTTCTTTTGATGCCGCTTGTTGTGCACAGATGTCACTTCTTAATAACCTGAAGTTTGATTCACCCTACGCCCACATCCTGACAAGGAACAAGATTCACCCAGAACAACCACCACTACGCTTCTTTTCCTTTAACAATGACTACACGTCAAGTGAATATCCCAGATCCAAAGGCGAAACCACCTTCTTCCAGGCGCCAAAGTACTATAAATCTCCCCTTCTCTGTAATACGCACCACTCGGATGCAACAAACAACCTACCTGTATTTGTCTGTTGAAGCCCTCTTATAAAGCACATCCCAAAGAAAGCAAAAGACAGTCAAAGACAAGACAACATCCCATCCCATCCCCCACCGCCAAATTCAGCAAGGCAGACATCCTCTTTCGGATCTCACCTCGCGCAGCACGTCACATCAGGCATGGATTCCCAAGTTCCTCCGGTCTACGACACCAATCCGCCGCCCAGCCGTAAGCGCCGCCGCTCAACTTCTCTTCTCTTCCCTCGCGCTGCCCCCGCTAACTTTTTTCCACCCTCAGGTATGCCGAACTATCAGTGGGTTTGCATAGGCGGCATTGGAGGATTTATTGCGTTTATTGTGGTCCGGAACGTGCTTGCGATGATTTTGCACGGGCTTGGGTATGATTGGGCGGCCGAGCAATTGTGCGTGTGGAGGCGAATCGGGATCTGATCTCACAAGATGGAGTTTTAATCAGTATGGCTCATTTTGTTCGATTGTAGGTCACTCGGGGGGTCGAGGAGTGCCTAGCTGCAAAGGAGATGGTGGTGGTATTCGATGGGATGTTGCTGGTGAAGGCAGCTTATTGATACAATGAATATCACATCTATCAGTCAAAAATCCTTGCAAATTGTCTATACGAGCTTACGTTGCTACCTGGGGTTACTGTTTCGTGTCTCGTGCCCCATTCTATCAAGGCAATCATAAAAAATCACACTGCAATATTTGCCATGTACCTGAGTTGCGAGAGTGTCATTCGATTCTCAATCCTAAGGAGCTAATTATTACGCAATGCCATCATATGAGCGGATAGGCGAAAGATGACTCCATAATAGAAAGATGAAACATGAGACAAGCTAACCCATCCCAATTGCTCCTCAAGTGTGCGCCGTATACTCCATGCCTGATTCCCGCAAATGCCCACCTGCTAAGCCCATAAGATAACGCAAAAAGGAATTAGCTGATATAGTAGGCTAAGGGATGATGATACATCCACTATTGATCGAAGTTAGTTGCATTTTAGAACTCGAGCACTTCAGATCAAGCTGATGGCGTGATAACCGATACTTCGAGGTCAAGAATAAGGTGGTGATAGTGAAGGTGTTTCGCCCCTTGACGCCGTATTCGGAGGCACGTTTTCGGTGGCTCGTGCCATAGCCAGATGACGCTCTATACGCCCGAATCGTTGACTCCCGTAGGATGTATTTCTTGTGACTGCTGCCAAAGACAATCCCATTTGTGTCGACTGAGAATGAATATCACCACTTCCTGACAAACCAAAGGTCCCTGGAAGGCTGCGTCTACTCTGAGAGATTCCAAGATCACCTGGCGAGACACCCGAACCAATAGCTACCGGTGGGGAGAATAGGCTAGTGTTATGAGAGTGAAGTGTGGGTGGAGGATTTGCAGTCGAATCGGACGTCCTGTCCGAACTATGTCTCTGTAGGCCAGGAGGATATTGTGGTGTTATGGGATTGTAAGAACGAGAATTGCTTGCAACTGGTAAAACTCGTGACCCGCCAATTGACGTTGGGCGAGCCTGAAGCCTTGCACGAGATTGTCGTCGTGCTGCGGCCTCTCGAGCTGAAGCCCGGCTGTTCGATGATGGCGACCACTGGGCTGGTGCGTAGAGGCGACTGGAGTTACTGACATATTGGCTAAAGGTATGTGTTAGCGAGTATGAAATAATCTATTGCTGCACTTCTGAATCTACCTTTCCTGCAAGAGCTCTTCGCTAGCCATCAGACTAGCCAAGTATTCTTGTCCACTAAATTGAGCTATAGCTGCAGCATTAGTACTACCAAGCCGGCGCTCCTGAAGAAAATGTGCTGCGATTGCAGCACTTCCTCGTGCTCTTAAAGGGACTGTAATCTGCGAGGGAAGCTTGTCTCTGCAATACGGGCAATGATCGGATTCCGCGAACCATTCCTTGATGCATTTTGCCCCGAATATGTGCTTGCACTTTGGTAGGCGAACTGGCTGCTCGATGACACCGTCAGGGTTTTCCACACCAAGCTCATTGTAACAAATTGTACAATCTATCAGAAATTAGCGACAAATTTCCTACTCATGTTTTACCGATCTTCGCTTGTAGACTTCAATAGTCACTTTCCCAAACCCTTGGTTCCTGAACCCACAACTAAAGCAATGAGAAAACACTTACTCTTGTCATCTTTACCTAGGTCCGCAACCTCCAACTCCTCAAGCTTATCTATATATGCTTGAGCTACAATTCTTTTCTGCCCCTCACGAGCTGCTCGTAACATTGCCATACCTCTCTCACCGTCCATAATAGACATTGAGAGACGACGGACCTCATCACGGTCATCAAAAACTCCATCCTCGTCATCTTCGTCAGAATCCCAATCAGATCGGCGTCGTCTGCCCGAAGCAAAAGAGGTTGATGCCGCGTTATTTGCTTGAGCAGCTTCATAAGAACTAGGCACCGGAGGCTGTAGTGCTGTGGAAATGTCAGTTATGTTTTAGGGTTCGTAGATCGATCATGAATTATTACCCGGACGAAAATCATCTCGTGTGGTTCTTGCTGGTCTTGTGGATCCATTGTGCACGTAGAAGTAGTTGTTTGGGGATGACTGATTTTGTGACACTTGGAGAGGATGGTTGTTATGGATGTCAAAGTTGGTCGGATAACGTGGAGCAGAGTGAGTATTGGTAAGAGTGTTTAACGGTGTTTGAGTCGCTGTATTTCTTGGCCTATTGGAGTGGTTTGATTCAGATGTTCTACTATACGAAGGAAGGTAATTAGAACCATAGCCGGAGGCTGTATGATAACCTCCCGGTGAAGCATTGTAATCATCCATCTGCTCCCATGGGTGAGAGCTGGTGGTCCTCCTCCCCATATAACCCATCTGCATAGAGTCAAATCCTCGATTCCCTACCGGTGTACGATTAAAACCTGTCCAGCCACCTTCAGCTCCAGCTCTATTGACGCTGTTTGGCTGCGATTGTTGAGAGTGCATAGGGTGTGAAACGTAACCATTGTGAACAGGATCATAACGAAGGCCAGGATAGCCGTATTGGTGTATGTTGAAGTTGTTCTGCCCAGAGAGATTTGACGTCTGGCACTGGGGAGGGTTGCTATTCTGATCATCATCCATGGCCTCCATTGTATAATCCATCGAGTCCGTAGCATCCATGACCCCGCTCTGACCCTCGGGCTACGGACGCAGCTATAACAGCCTCGACAATTCCCAGTTGAAAGGTGCCAGGTTGACACGAACCTTTCCAGGGAATCCTACCGGAGCTTTTCAGTGTGGCAGAGCAGAATGGGTAGAGGTTGTTCAGACGGCTGGAGATGTTCGTCAAGTGAGCAACAGCGGCTAGTGATTTTGTCGAGATCGCCACAGTTCTTTGACCTGTATTATATACCGAGTTGCTTTTAAAGCCACGAAACAGAGTCTGGCATTGGAAGAGTGGAAATGAGCGGAAGGGTCGGGGCTTCAGGCTGGTCTGGCAATGGTGATGCAGTGGCAGTTGATGTGACTTCCTAGGTCTTGGTCAACACCTGTGCGGGAAGGTGTGTGCATAGAATAGACTGGTCGTTTCTTGTCGACTTACTGACAGTGCCGAGATGCGTGACGGTAAGAGTACGGTGAGGTGGAAGCTGAAACCGGCCACAAGGCAGGACTGAGGAGTGGTGAAGTGGAGGTTGTTTTTGCTGGACCTTTCCGAGGTGAAAGGGAAGCGACTTGAGCCGGGGAGGCGAGAGGTTTCAATTGTCAGACAGACCAAGTATTGGTTAGAAGGTCGAATGAATATGGTGATTGCCGCGGCGAGGCAGGACACAAGTAATGTAATGTAATGTAATGTATCGTGGTAACAGAATCTTGTGTGCCTCAGCAGGATTACACGATTACACTTGGACGAGCAGGTTCGAGTGGTGTGTGATTTGGGAGTGAACTAAAGCGCTGGCGGGGATATTCAGGGCGCTTCCTCCTGCTATTCTTATGACATGACATGACATGGCCCAAGGAGACAGACCATGACTATGACCATTCTTGACCACTACCACCACCATCATCATCACCACCACCTCTGAGACTACACCACGCAACCCCTCTTCGGGCTGGCGGGGGCTGGAGCGGAAACTGGAGCTGGAGTTGGAGCTGGCCCGCAATGAACGCTAACAAGGTATATCAGTACATTTAAGTCGTCTTTTTAGTACTGTATCCAGGCGATCCTACAGTACAGTGGGGTTATCGCTTATCGCGCCGCTCCGCTCAGGAATGGAATTACAACCCTGAGAATTAGTTGCGTACTCGGGATGGGAACCACAGCTAGTGAGTTGCCATGCGCCATACTGGGCGGCGCGGGCTCCTCGACTGACCGGGCAATCGAACGAACAGCAGCAGACCGCGTGTATGGCTGGGGATTGCTGCTTTGGAGTTGACGTGAGGTGAGGTGAGTTACAGTTCGAGCATTTGACTCTGACGCTGTACGTAGCATTTGATCGAAGAGGATCGCCCCGGCGAACTGAAGCCAAAACTATCTCTCTCGAACAAGCTCGACTGAGAAATCCACAAGCAGTCGGCCTCACTTGCAAAACATAGGCCTGTTCTCTTCAAAACCAGACCTCACGGTACGATTGAAGGTGGAAAGCTAGCAGCGGGCGGATTCACTGACAAGGCGAGCTATATTTATCTGATGATTCTATGAGCTCACGGTCAAAATCTCCAAGCCGTGGGGCGTTCTCGTGCTTTTTGACTACATCACAAACTTTGACATAAATAAGCGCTTATTCTCTGCGTGACGGCTTGCTCATCAAGGTCTATCATTTACGACTCAGGGTCCTGCATCGAATCCCGAATCATTTAAACAAGAAGTTAAACCATGCGCTGAACTAGGTAACATGGTAGCTCTTCCTTCGCCTTCACCGCTGGCTGGCGTCATCACCAGAGCTTAATTGCAGCACTATATGTCCCTAAGTGAATCCACTTCCGCGTTCTCACCGTTCTATCTTCTGAGACAAAATTCAACCAAGCCACGCTGGCGATGTTCATCTCACAATATGGACGACTGGTACACAGAAACACACGTGTAACGAAAAATTGCAGCATTGGCATTCGTTTACCCATCCTCTCCAGCCTCGAGATTTCAAGCCTTGTTACCTGACATAACCTGCCATTCGTGAATTGCTGTCTGTCGAATGCATAGCCTTGGTCAAAAAGACATCTCGGTAATAAGTGTCTACTGGATTGACTCTGACATTGAATGCGCGAGATTAACCCATAAGTCATGGGGACAAATATGGAAACCTGTCGGCTGCCAACATCCATAAGCATTCAATGTAGTTTACAGTAGTTGCTAGAATGGTTTATATGTGATGTAACCGTCACAGAATCGGGAACTGCGGTATTGTAATGTCCCGCTTTCAATAATTTTCAATAAGCTGGGCTGCAGATTAAGTCATACCATTCTACTAGTAATTTTCTCTATCAGTCTCTAAGAAGCTCCAACACCGAACAACGCCTAATCTGTTACTTACACCACGAATTGCTTAAGCTAGCTTGAGAGCCTTACCAGTCCCAATTAACTGTCATACTACTCCACCCTCATAATTTTATATTGCCGAATTGATACAGCCATCCATAATGCTCCCGTATCCTGCTCTAAATAGGAGGAATGTATATAATGCTCATCTCTTAAGTTTGTACTTGCCTGCTGCAAAAACCAAGGCACCCTCTGACACAAAAGTACCCAAGAACTCCTGTAATTCCTCATTGCTTAAAGGAAACCCATCCGGTAAGAGCATTTTCAACATCATTCCAATCTGCTGTAATGGCATTTGTGATGAGTTGTTTTTCAACATTCCTTGGATAAACTGCCAATACAGCTGCCTCTTCTCCTTCGATATCTCGTCGTTTGCCAGCAAAGCAGCATCATCAATCCCATCTTCAGCCGTTGCTGCAGTACTTGCGGCTGCCTGTGCATTCGACCGTGCACGATCTTCCTGGTTTAGAGTCTCGAGCACCGTAAAGACGTCCTTTTCGACTTCTTGCAGAACGATCTTGTTTGTCCAGAATTTCAGAGCACTTCGAACAAGAGCCTCATCCATTTCGAGGCGATGAACTAGCTCTGCAACGCTTCTCCGTACACTCGCGTCTCCTTCTTCGTCATCTTGGAAATCCCAAATGACTGTTGCTTGCCAGGTATGCACTTCTTCGACAATTGTACGATCGGTGAGATCAAGCTCCACAGTAGCTTGACCCAATGCATGGAGCCATGTAAGTTTTCGAGACGACTTGAGGGATTCGAAACCTATTTCGTAACTTTTTTGAAGCTGTGAGATATCCTTGGGTACACGGTAATTTTCGTCATGCAGCTGCGGCCAGAATAGTCTAGATAATATTTTGGCATGCAGAGAAGGGCGGAGCAAGCCTTCGGGATCAGTGTCTTCATGCTCAGAGTTGCTTCTGATTTGTTGGGCTGCCATTAACTCTTCCCCGCTAGGTTCGAGTTTCTGACTTCTTCTGATATTTGAGTTGACCCTTACAGAGTCTTGGATATCCTTGAGCATAACCTCGCAACTCTGTAGGGGTGCCTCCCCGAAACGAGCTTTTAGCAGCTCGAGGACTTTTATCTACGACTAGTTAGCATTTGAGTGAGAAAGGCATGGGCCGTAAACTCACTTCTTTTTCGAAGCCGCCGTCTTGTCGAAGAAGATTCTCCCCAAGTATATTTTGAAATTCCTTGATGAATACCTCCTGGGTTCCCAGGGCGCGAATTAAGGTCCCGATGATATCTGCAGATTTTGACCTTCTATATCCAGGCCCTGCGTCTACAGGGTCAGGCATCCAATCCATATCATGCCAGTCAAGGTCATCATCAAATGAGGATGAGTGCTGCCCCTGTTGATCTTCACCATTGTTGTTGAGCAAAAGTGCTAACTGATGTAAAGAGTCTCCTCCAGGTCCTATAGGTTCGCCATTTGCATCCTCTGTATCAGACAAGAGCCCGGCAATGATAACTCTTACTGTATCTTCTCTAGAGTAAAGATATATCTGTAAGGGATGTGCCACACGATCGAGAAGAACCTTGGAATGATCAAGAGCATGGAAGGACGATATCATAGATATATAATACTGTAATATTCGTAGTGTCGATGTTCCCGGATGAAGAAGCCTCTTATTTAAAGCAATAGCGAAAACTTCAGTGAGATGAAGTCGCCTTTGAGGAGTGGTAATTGCAGTTTTGAGATCTTCCAACGCCCCGCTGCTTTTTGGCCAGTTAGCGACAATCTCAAATAACTCATTTGTCCGAAGACTTGCTAGCCGTGCAATGGCCATCTCCTTCCATTTCTCCACCAGTGACCAAGTGATGTCTGAGGCATCGGATTTGAGAACACTGAAAATTTGTACGGTGAGTTTTGCATATCTATTCTCTATCCATTCGCAGAGGCTCGTCACACATTGCGATGGAGAAGCATGATGAGCTGTGCGAGGTAAAATTGATGATTGTCGTTGATGAAAATCTTGTTCGTAAGTCTGATTATCTTCGATTGACCAAACCCTCCTGTAGCCAACATTGACATATAAAGTCATCGATTCATGCATTACCTCGGCAATGGTCGTCTGCAAACTTTCACCTGATAACCCAACATCCTGTAGCTTTTGGAGAAGAGCCAACAGTAACTTGCAGGATTCCTCCGAAGCCGAGCCTTCAGGTAGTAAATGGTCGACGTCCGGCCTAGGAGGTAGCCCAAGTACGGCATTGATTTTCTCCCTCAACACGTCTCGGAGAGGTTCTATAAGCCTGCGCGTGATGGAGTTTGAAACTATAGCATGAAGGTCACGGCACAGTATCGGAAGGTGTTGTGCAGCTTTGACTGATTCAGTTTCTGAAGTGCTTGTTCTTATGATCTTTTCGAGTCCACAAACATATAACCGATGAGAAGCATCAAGAATCCTAATGACTCGAAACAAGTACATTTCTGGTCCAAGTGCATCAGTGATACGTAAAATGACAGGCAGTATTTGCTGCAAGAAGTGATTTTGAACTTGCATATTATGCCACGACACAATATCTTCATGAAAGGTAGCATTTGGAAGGCGGCTTTGAGGGTCCAACAAATCCCGTAGCGCCTGCTCAAAATCCGAATCGAAGCATTTAGAGCTGTACCTCATTACGCTTAGAATCTGATCACTTTGCGGAATGTTCATAGGGTCTAAATGCGTTGGAATACTTGGAAGGGCCAAGTCATACGTGACTGTATGCCATGATCGGTCCCAGCGGCTTTGGTGCTGGGCATGGCCTGCTTCATGTTCTGGTGTACGTTGAAACAATTCTATACTTGTCAATGGCTTTGGTCCACGGCTAAGTTCAAATTGTAGCTGCTGATTCAGACGCGGTATTTCACCAAACACCTGTCCTTGGGCCGTAAAGCCTGTCGCAGGCGTCACTACTGGTGTTGGTAGTGAAATCTGGGGTTCTTTGAAAACTGTGTCTAGAACGCGTTTCTTCCGAGAGGTAAGGGCTTTCTTCGCCATTCCGAAAGTTGATATAGGTTTAGAAACATCAAGCTTGGTACCCATACAATTTAAAGGTGGTGGCCATCCTATCTGAATCCTGGTTCTCTGCTTCTGAAGAGGAGTCCAAGAGGTTAGGAAAGCGCGAATTGACATCTTGGCGCTTTTGAGAGTGTTGTCAGTCGCCAAGTCACGTGTCGTTAAACGTGTTGCTACTACGTTGTATCAACCATAGAATGTTGCTTTGCTTTAGGAATAGTTACAAGGATCGACAAAGTTTTAAGGTGAAGCGAATGAGCTGCTGAAATAACCTCACGTTAAGAAGTGAGTCATGGTAGTTATAAAATAATTTAATTACATATTATGTTGATTGTAACTCCTTGCTAATGCTACGTATGCCTCCAAAGGCGAGCGTTAAATCCAATCTCGGCAACGCCACTGTGTCCAGTCCCTTATATACAACCCTGGTGATTTATAAACTTGAAGAGATCGTTCGTGCGTAAGCTCATATCGACGTGATTCGTCCACCTGCCGGTGTGGTTCTGCCTCTTGGTCTCATATTAATAACCGACTCTAACTCTCTGAGCATATGCGTATTTGCCTCCGCTTTGTCTTTCATCGACTCTCTCCTAGTCCTCTCTTCTTTCATTTTCACAATTCGTTCTGCTCGCGAGAGGACGCTACGTTGCTTCGGCATTGCGATGGCCTCGAATACTTCTTCTGCATCGGAACTACTGAATTCCATGCTTGAGCGATATCTCGTGTCTCCATTCAGAGCCTTCAACGCATCCGAAGCGCTACCTTCATCGACTGCTGTAAGGCCACCAAGTGATATCGTCGGCGAAAGCATACCACTCATGGAAGATATTCGGCGCTCATTGCGGTCTATATTAGATGCAAGTGCCGCCTTCCCGTCTTCCCATTCTTGCGTCAAGGCTTTTAGATCTTCGCCAATCGATTCATACTGATTCATTAATGTTGAACCAAGTTCTGATACATCTGTGGTATCATTTAAGTTCTGGTCAGATTCTTCACGTAGAACATGAAGTTTAGCCTGTAATCCTCGAATACCGGTGGATAAAGAATTCAATTTTCGTAGCTGAGCACGACATCGCTCACGGTTCGGCGTCAGGGGCAGTTTTGGCGTCGGCGGGACGGGGAAGCCTTGGTTGATCAGTAAAGCAAGTTTTCTAGGGCTACTGTATAAACTTACTCTCTTCTTCGTTCAGAATTCCACGAAGACGATCCTCAGCATCCTCAGTGACTAAATTCAGCCCCTGAATCTCATCCACCGCAGCGGTCCAGCGAATGATATCGGATTTCTCCCCACTAGCATCCAGGGCTAATAGAGAACACAAGAGTATTTTCCTAATGATGAAGAATCGTGCGGCGATTGTTTTCAAGACGCGCAGAGAGTCAACATCTTCAAACTCGTTGTCCGATAATTCTGTCAGAGCTTCCGAAATATCCATATCGCTCACATCGTAGATATCATAATACTTTTCTAGGTCAAGTTCTTGTGTGAATGGTTTCAATGCTTTGAAAGCTTGATGGTACCGAGGGATAACACCAATCAAGCACAGGCGAAGAGCTTTCCTGAGTCTCGCACATCTTCGTGTTTGATTTCCATCCTCGAGGCGGCTTATTGGGGGAAGAGGTGTACTTCTAATCTTTTAGTCAGCATTTATTGAAGCGTTAACATCGATAATCACCAACATTCTATATCCTCTAGAGACCAATTCAACCTCCTGAACAAGGGTCATAGCCCCAGCGGCTACCTGATCAAACTCTTGAGCTATACTAACGAAAGTTGTGATTTCGGAAATAGCGTTTTGCCGTAGATATTGTAACCATTGTCTCCGCATGTAGGCGTATAATACAACGATTGACACCACAAGAGCCACCAGAAATATCACTATTCGACTACCCTTTAGAGCCGTGTTACGACTACCTCTTACCCAGTGCACTAGCCACGTAATGCCAAAGGCTAACGATGCGGTAAGCAGTGCTCCTACAATGGAGAATGCAGCATACTGCGGAGGATGCTGAAATAGAGATTTGGTGTCCTTTGATTGATTGCTACTGGCTTGCCCGAGATACGACTGCACGCTCAGCAACTGTGAGGCCACTATGGTATAGCGAAAGCGCTCCAAAAACCGGGAATTGTCTACTCGGTCCAAGCTTGAGTTGATTGCCCTCTGCTTTTGAGTCAGTACCACTCACATTCGGCCATTCACCAGTCCCACTCACAGTATATGTATTTTGAACGATGGCAACGGCTTTGTTTGGCGGTATGTACACTCGCAGAGAAGGTGTTACTTTATTCCGAAATCTAGGTCGAATCTGGGGTTTGCCTCGTGGTGCGAACGAGGGACTCGAGCCACCGGAAGTTTGCACGTCTTTGTCACGACTTGGAACACCATCAACGTCCTCTGCCCCTTCCCCTATTCATTGTGTTAGTAGGCCCAGTGAACACAGTGTGCAAGGAGCGTTTAAGGTTTCGAACCTTCCAAATACGCGGCCAAAGGGCTGTCTTCATAGACGATGGACTCCATAAAACGCGGGTCACCTTGCAGAAGCAAAGTCCATTCCGAAAGCACGCCTCCTGTGAGAATAAATCAACAACGTAGATGAACGATCGTTGTGCAGTGACAGGACTGAAATGATGGTTTTGAGAATCTGGAACAAAGACGACAAGCGGCGCGGGTGACAACTGGCCCGACCAATCCTAGTCCCGGAGATTTGGATTTGGATTTGGAGATGGGCGATTTGCGCAGGGGCACGATTTACCTCTAAAACACTTAAGCGAGCAGTTACGACTGGTCGCACATCTCGAACAAATTCATGTACAATGCATACCGTACGGAGTATTGACTAGCCTAGCTAGCTTCTGTGGGGGGTTCGGAGATACGGGGGATACAGATACGGTAATTCACATACGAGACAATATCAAAGCCCGGGTGCGCCAAGGCAAGCAAGCTGGAAGGAGAAATGGTTAAGACAGCTTTGTATTTTCACTTACGATCAAGATGCTTCACAGTGTTTTGAGATCCTTTACCTTTGTACTTCGTATCCCGTACAATCCCTTCAATATTAACCCAGAGTGAAGTCCCTGCCTGTATCTTAAAATAGACCACTAAGAAGATGGATGTTGAGTTTGTTTTTTGGTATTATCGTTCACTCCTCACACTTCATTGTTCGTGTTCGTAGGTGGTTCTTGAATATCAATGTACTTCTGTACATTTATTCGCCTCTGGCCTTGCTAAGCTCCGTGTAAGTAGAATACTAATCACAGTGCTGACTCATTATGTCCCAGTCTAAAGGTGAGTTGTAAGTCTCCATCCATTGCTGACAAAGGACCAGTGAATCCTTACATTTCTTTCTTACCGTGAGAAGGCTGGCAAGGCTTTGCAATCCGGTATGACAGTCTTGCCTCGACCATTCGTCTGCGTCTATTATCTTGGCCTCGGCCATCCTTTGACGTCTGAGATGCATGGCCGCCCTTGACTCCAATATTGTGGCTAATGTCGACCTCCTTCTCCACCTTGCACAACCCGCCTCTATTCGCCCCCAACCAAAACATCTTTCCTAAACAGGAAAATGCTAATTGTTCATGCATCTCAGGAAAGTCACTTCTTCTGAGTAAGTTGTAGCAGCTGGAATTGCTTTGCATCTAAGAACACCACACTTGGTGGTGGTGTTTCCGAAGCCCCGAAGCACCGATGCACCGAGTACCGATTCTACTCCGTCGGGACGAGAAAGGAGCTTGAGCTATCCGACCATAGGAAGATCGCGATCAATGCTGGAAGATGGAACAGTGTTTCGTGGAGGTTAACAAGCCCGCTTTGTATTTGATATTATCGCGTTGAGTTCACTAAAGCTCAATTCGCACTAAATGGGTAGAACATACACAACTCTATAATGTACATATATAATTCTAAAGATTAACATATTTCTTCCAACTTGGAGCTATTCTGAAAGCCTGCATCTAGACCCCACCCAACGTCACTTTCACAAGTCCGATGCATAGACATTTGAGAAACACGAATGTGACAGTTGGTAAGGAATATAAGCCTTTCGGCTTGTTTTCGAACTTACATAATCCGTATTTCTTTGGTAATAACTGATCATAGTGTCACCTCGTGCGGCTAGATGAAAACCAAATACCTAATAGAGCGATATGCACGGTATTTGTCGAGCAACATCTTGTTTATAACGACGTGTAGAGAAAAACATTGACGAGGTGTCCGTATTATGCAATCCCCCAATCGACTTTGCTAATCGATTAGTGAGATCCTTAACATATTTTTCCGAGTCTAATAAATTTGCCATCACAATATTCAAGTGGTCAATGTTTGTGAATGCATGTATATGAATGGTGGAGCTACCGGTTTTTGGATAATCACCGACTACCGAGTTTTGTCCATTCCATTGCTGATTACGTATGATAACATGCAGAGCACTACGAACGAGCTGACAAATCTAGTACATAATACTCACCAATATAAAAATAATCCTCTTTACCATTGCTAGCTCGGCCTTAGGGATATCCAATAACAAACTAGACTTGAAGTTGAATGGTCATCGTGCCGTGTCAGTTATACTGAGGCCCACGTTAAACCGCTCCTCGTAATAAATTACTGAGCAGTCAGCAAAACGGGGGAGCGACACAGCCTTATTATACGGACTTAGCAGGGGTATGTACTTCAAATGCTATCCACCAACGCCCAAAGTTACAATCTTCTGTATAATCTTGCTCTATTCCAAAGCCACCCCCTCGCTTAAAATACTGTCCACCAGACCATTCTCTTCTAGAACACGGGTTTTCCGAGCCATGACCGTGAATCTTAGCAGGCTGTGCGTCATAAGCTCTCTTACAAATGGTCTGAACCCTTTACTTCCATCTTGATCCATCCTCGGCCAGTCCATCTGGGATTTGGTAGGTCAGTCAGTGAAGGTAGGTGTGGTATATTTCCTTTTGTTCTGTTTCGAATCGAATCTCTTCGTCAATTTCCATCAGTCTAGCTTGGTTAGCATCGGCATGTAAGCGTTAAAAATACGTATATTTTACCAAAGGAAACATTGTATTGGCAAGATGAAACAGTAATCTTATATTTACAACGCTACTACTATCCATTTTCATGACCTCCTTCGTTTTAGTTGGCTTTTAAGCCATAGTGCGGGAAAATCCTTCCCATCGAGGTTGGATTATTGTATCCAACAGGTAGCTTCGCCGTCTCATCTCACAATTGCAAGAACTTGGGGTCTCTGAGGTATCGATCTAGTAACTATATATATCTGGATCCTTGACTTTGTTTCTGGATCTTGAAAAGTATATCAACCTTAGTCGAATTTCCAATTTTTTTACCTAAAGAATAAGATCTATACATTCGAGCTTCGTTATTTGCCATAAGCTATCCTCACAAGCTGTTTCCTACCTTTTAAGCCCTATCTTCATTATGTCCTCCCGTCATTCTGGATCCTCTCGTCATAGATCGCATAACTCTCACCAATCTAGGAGCTCTGGAGCTGACAATGAAGATCTCGTTGAGCAAGTCAAATCCATAGTTACACTTCTCTATGAGGTTATCACCTCCCGTCCCAATGAGTGGGAATTATATGTGGTGTCTGCAAGATCTGCAGTTACGGCGCTCGACCATCTTCGCTTCTTCCGTGATCCAGCACGCTACGCTGAACAGGTTTGGATAATCCAGGGGCTTCAGGACTTTGCCTACCACGATGCTGACAACGGTTGTATCAGCGATATTGCCGAACACTGTCAGGCATCTTGGTTAAGGGTACTTCGAAATTACCCCGAAAGTGTTGACACATTGGCAGGTAAGCTCTAAGTTCTTTATTTTTCCACCCCCTAAGGTGTGCTCCAAGAAAAGCACCATAAGTACCTTACCATCGCAATTAGTGGCGCTAAAATCTCCTGTTTCAGGTTTAGGAAAGAACTGGCTTCAGAGATCGCAGGCAACTCTCGCTAGAATTCAAAGAGAAGAAGGTGCTCATTCAGGATCAAGTGGTGGCAGTGGTGAAAGAGGTAAGTATTCGATTGCTGGTTCATATTGGAATCAACAAGTTCTGACAGTATCCTAGCATATTCATCCGCCGATCCTCGTAGACAAGGACCTCTATATGTTGAGGCGCGTGGCTACCTTCAGCCATCTGTAGATTTCTACAACAGAGCTGTACGGTCAGCCGATAATCTGGGAGTGACTAATGGCGATATATTGTCTCAGGTAATATTACCTTTTTCTCTACTACATTTGGCGGTTCAACTAACCTCTCGAACACAGGCTGCAGAAGCTCAAATGAGCTTGGGAAATGTTACTGCTTCCCCCAGTGACGAAAGACACTTTGCTGAGGCAATCAGATATTTACGGCGTGCAGAAGCAGTTCCGGGATACTCCCTATCAATATATATGCAACAATATCTCGAGGACTATGGACGATATGTTAGTTAGGGTGACCGCTCCACCATCTTTATATTTCTAGCGATGGATTGGACTGTTACAGTCCTAGATGTATACCCTGGGTTGGGGAGTTTAGACTTGACTGGCATTTTAGGGGGGTTTTCTTTGCACACTCATTTATCAACTGTTATTTATTATCGCATTATTTCTTTCTACAGGTTGTTTTATCATTACATTTTTGTTATCAATAGAACTGAAGGCGAGAACCTCTTCTATCACTAGATTCAAATTGCACAACTCAGACTAGTCTACAAATCTTTACGTGAGAACCATGGCTACTGAGTTCTAAATTTCAGTAAATCTTGTATTATTTTGCTAAGTGGCTGATTAAAGCTGGCCAACCAACCAATACATTAGAACAACTCAAAACTGGGCAGTGTCACAGACTCTGTAAGTATGTCTGCACTGCAACGCGCAGTCAAATAATGGCCCAAGTTTCTATACAGAAATCTGTCCAGCTTATGCATGAGCATGACAATGGATAAGATTTCGTCTTTTGTAAGCTGCGCCACTGAGAGAGAGCAGCCACGCAAGTCATTTCAACGTGTGTGAGAGCGAAAGGATCTGTGAGAAACTTCAACGGTAGAATATTTACACTGTGACGATATCCATTGCCAGAAGTTGATAGCCCTAAACCAAAACCTCCTGGATATGTTCAACGGTCAAATGTTTGTTGTGTGGCCCGGCTCAGTCGACATTCACAAACTACAGTTTCCATGCATGCATAATTCCAGATTTCCGAATATTTAGTATGCTCTTGGTTTTTCTGGGGTTCTAATTCAGCTGACATGCGGGCGTTCAGTTAGTGTGAAGCTGGATATGTGGTGGTGCTGATGCTTGTTCTGTACAAGCTAAGCGAGGTTTAAGGGGAGTGAGTATTCCCTAGCAGTGAGTGCCTGAGGCATAAACAGTACCTAACCTTCCGTACCTGAATACTGTACCTACAGTACACTACTCTGTCAACGCACCTCTTTCTTAACTCACGACGAACGAATAATCAGCATTCCTCACGACTTTCTAGTTTGCGCCTAACATTAATCATGCTCACCGAACGAGAGTTACAGATAAGTCCTGTAGTCCAGGAATCAGTGGCTCACAACACTAAGGTGAGAAGCTACTTCCTCCACATAATCATCTTATCCTACATCATCTCCAAGGCGCAATGCAATTAAGCCTCCATGGGCATCATTTCGTAATCTTCTGCCCACCAACCATTACCAGAGGCCCCCAAGCTGAGGCATCTATGCCTCCATATTTCTCTCTAATCTGATCCCGTCGCTGACACTTCGTATCACTAGGTCCTCACAACACTCCGCAATCTGACAGCATCATTGTTTGGTGTCGGTGCTGGCATACTCGGGCTGGAGTCCTATCCAGGGTTCATCTTCTACATTTTCTTCTCATTGCTTACGACTGCTCTCGTCTATGCATTCCGTGTACAACCTGCGATAGCTCAGGATCCTAGCGGGAAGGCAAACATACAGCGGTTTTTTAAGGGAAGCTTGGAATTATGGACGGGAGGATTGATTGAGGGGCTGAGTGGTTTTGTTCTGACGTGGACCTTGTTTTATGGCTTGGTAAGGGCGTAGGGGAGAATTCCAGTCGATTGGTATTATCATAAAGATGAGCGGGCAACTGCAAAGTTGCATCTACTAGGGCGAAATGAGAACTATAGCTATGAGCAAAAACACAAGGATTGACATGGAGGTAACCTGTGGTAAGGTGGCTATGTAAGATGCAAGGAATTCGGATACTGAGAGGCTCAGATGGCGTTCGAAATAAGGCTAGTTGGCGTTGGCAGGTAATTAGAGAAGCAACAGTAGCATTTGACGAAGGAAAGACTGATATATGGGATTGTTTTTATCCGCACTGACATGAGAGAACTGAAATTAGTAGCACCTTCATGTCAGGGTAAAGATCGAGTCAATACACCTTGTACAAACTGCTATAGAATAGCTTCATTGTCACTCCTCATAATTTCCATTTTGCTGAAGACCTTTAGTGTGTTATGTTTTTAAAATAAAAAGCTTAGAATACGCGATTATGCTCTTTTTGTTCTTACCAAAATGAGCGTCTCACTCTTTCCGTTTTCCTTTCTGGCAGCAAGGCAGCATGACAAAGGAGATTATGTTAAGGGCGATTGAAGATAGTGAGTGACATCATACTATGGCATTCTACTTGATTTGGCCAGGTTAATATTGATCAGGGTATACCAACTGATAGCGTTTGCGAGATCTTAACATAATGTTCATTCTTATACCTAGATGACCACGAATTTTGCACTGGATATTGAACCATCATCTGATCTATTCTGCACATGAGAGTTCTTATATCTAGGCCGATTAGATTTAGCCCAAGTTTGATAATTACCATGACATTACTTTTGACTTTCTGGTAGTTCATACATATTACTATATATCTACAGTGAATCCCAAGAATATAGAAACGGTAGTACCTGATTGCTAGAACCAGCCTACCTAAGTAAGCAAGAAACGCAAACACCCTGAATTGCTTCCTCAATCATCAACTTCTCCCCCAAAATCAATGAGTCGTAGCTTTCTGGCATCTTTTGGGTGGAACTGTGCAACCTTTGATCTGACAAGGAATCTCGACGCTGCCGACTCCCTCGGGAGGTCAATATAGACTCCGGGTCCATTACCTTCTGCCTCCACAAGACTGTTCAAGAGCAATTCTGTAAGATCTCGCATCTCTGCTGCTGCTGCAACCCTCTCGTCCCATGGCTTTTCGAGGTCGTTGCCTTGCGGTCGTGGGCCCCAGATTTGGTCTATACGCCGTTGGTGTTTATCATCATTGGACTTCTTGGATACTTTCTTAGCCTTGCCTTGACTGCTAAATCCAGCCTCGAGCATTTCGTCGCCAATATCCTGAATTGAACCAACGATGGGCCCACCAAGTTCCTCAGCGGCAAGCATAGGAGCGAGTTCTTCGTCAATGAATTCGTTGAAAGCTTGGATCAGCTTGCCAGTTTCCGTATGATAGGATCTTTGTTTTCGCTTCACTTCGCGAATCATGTCTTTGGCAATCTGAATTGGAGTTTTCTGGGTTCGTTTATCTACATCATCTTTCAAAGAAGAAATTCTCTCCCGGAGGGCCGTTTGGATAAGTTTAGCATCTCTGAGATCTAACTGCTCCTTCTCCAGCCGCTGTTTGACCTTTTTAAGATCTATCTCTGTGGATGTCGTGGTAGCTTTAGTATCTTCAATGCATGTGCTCAACACACGAAGGGAGATTATTGCAGGTATTACTGAGCCAGATGATGGAAAATATGGTACGGTTGGTGTGACAGATTCGTAAGCCTTTTGGAGTGCTTGTAGTTGTCGTAGGTGAGTCTTTATATCCGATGATGGTAGAGTGTCAAACGGTGTTGCTGAAGCTCGCAGCTGGAAAGTCTATTAGATGAGTGGACATGTAATTAATGAGTCTAAACACACCTTTTCAAGTATATCTTCTTGTTCCCTAACCCTTGATTGTAGCTTTTCTAGTGTGCGCTCTAGACGCGTTGCTATATCTGATTCCATGGTCACGAGAAGCCTGATATTGTATCTCAATCAAGCAGCCACACAAAAAACTGCTTTGAACTAAACAGTATGTTCAACCACCTAATAGAATATGATGATCGGTTCTGTCACAAACTAAAATATCTGACTAAAATACATCAAGTAGCTTAATCGTAATATTTCTCGATAATTTGATCCAATTCGTCCTTCGAGCGGAAACGCGTTAGGCGTTTCCGGTCACGTGAATGCTAGTCCCAAAATAGAGCTTCATTTCTGTGCACAGTTCTATTACAGCATCTATGCATCACAATCCGCTTCGATAGTGCTATAATTCCCATCACCCATCTTTCTCACACCCCTCCTTTTAAAGCCTCATTGATTTCGAGGACACCCCCGACTCCTAAGTATTCTTAGGTTACAGAGATTGCATCAAAATTGCGTGTAGCAATTAGACCCGAATTTCTCAGCGCCACGGCCGTTGAAGATCGCTCCTTCTTTCGTCATTGTCAAAGCTACCTCTCCCGACACAGACAACGCAGTCTCTCCAGCACGACAACTATCAACCTCGACATCGACATATCTCAGATCTTCGCCTACGCATTCGAACAGAAGCAAAATTAGACAGGAAGGAATTTGGTCATTTGTTAGACCCCAAGGTTTGAGCACTGGTTCACCTATTGTTGCAGCCTCACTCCCACTCAAAGCCTGCTGTTTATTCTATCAAGAATCAATTCCCTGTCCTTCTCACCAATAGCCCCTGTTCAAGCACCGCTCTACTCCTCTCCGATCATCACCACCTGCACGTTTTCCTTCGAAAAGACCCCCAGGTGTACATAACGCAATCAATACTTGTTCTCGACCTCCTCCCCGACCACTTTTCCAGCTTGAGTGAAGATTAACAATAGCAAAAATGTCTGCTTCTCCTCCAGCAGCAGCTCCAACTCAGTCGACAAAACGTCCTCTCGAAACCCCCTCATCTCCCTCTGCCGGTTCTGACCAGCCAGATGCTAAGCGTCCCGCGCTCGATAAGATCATTAAAGGAGAAGATGAGACTCCTGAACTGCCCATTGTGAGCTCCAATGGTGAACTCAAGACAGAGCCTACGAACGGCGCAAAGGATGCGCAAGGCGACATTTTGTTCAAAGATGCCATACCACAAGCAACTGAAGGTGCCGGAGCCTCTCGAAGAAAAGGTTCTGCGTCCAATATCCCACAAGACGAAAGTGGATGGATTCACATACGTGCTGTTATCACCAGTGCTGAAGCAGCAACCGTTATTGGTAAAGGTGGGGAAAACGTTTCGGTGATTCGCAAGATGTCTGGTGCAAAGTGCACTGTTAGCGATTTCCAGAGAGGAGCTGTAGAGAGAATTCTTACGGTCAGCGGCGTTGTTGATGCAGTCGCGAAAGTAGGTTTACCTGCTATACAATATTCAACATGTTCCTAACATATTCTAGGCTTTCGGACTCATCATCCGTACTATCAATAACGAACCACTCGAGTCGTCCTCTAACACTAGCTCAAAAACCTATCCACTTCGACTCTTAATCCCACATATCTTGATTGGCTCTATCATTGGTAAAGCAGGTAATAGAATTCGAGAGATTCAGGAAGCTTCTGGTGCTCGCCTTAATGCATCCGAACTAGCCCTTCCTCTTTCTACTGAACGCTCTCTGGTCGTGCTTGGTGTTGCCGATGCTGTTCACATCGCAACATATTATGTTGGTAGCACTCTCTTCGAGCAGCTTACGGAACGATTTGGAGGACCCGCCGCATCTGCATATGCATCTCGCAGTGGTGGCCCGGCCGGAGTCGTCCCTGGCGGTATGCAAGTTGTGCCATACGTTCCTCAGCCAGCTGGTGGAAATTATGGCCATCCAGATAACCACCGCGGTCGTGGTGACCGTGGTCCGGGTCACCAAACTCCTAGCAATACCTACGGCCAGCCTTACCAAGGCCAGACACCTCAACAGCCACAACCAGCTGTGCCTATGCATTATGGTGGCCAACAACCTGCTGTTGCTGGTTATGGTGGTGTAGGACCTCAGCAACCTCAGCTCGCTGGTCCTGGCGGCCCTCAGTCTCACGCTGGCCCGCCTGCTCAACCGATGCAAGGCCTAGTTCCAGGACAGCCATTAACTCAGCAGATTTTCATTCCAAACGATATGGTTGGAGCCATCATTGGTAAAGGGGGAGCCAAAATCAACGAGATTCGACAGCTTAGTGGCAGTGTCATCAAAATCAACGAGCCACAAGACAACAGCAACGAGAGGTTGGTAACAATCACTGGTACAGCTGAATGCAACCAAATGGCCTTGTATATGCTATATTCGAGACTTGGTAAGCTCTTCCATCCTATTATCCGAGTTCAAGAAAGCTAATATTGCTGCAGAGAGCGAGAAGCATCGCATTTGAGATCTCCTATCGGGCACGTTCATGATTTCATTTTTGCATTCGGGAGATTTAGGCGCATTTTCGGTGCTGGGGATATCAAAAGATGGTGGCGGGTCATTTCATTCCTCCACTTTGACATCTGGGCGATACGGGATATAGAAGTATTTCGCTATCAAAATGACATTCAATGCCAAAATGATCAACGCGTTTAATAAAGTTTATGCTCTTAAATGGACACGCCAAATGTATCAGTTGGTGATTTGGTGATTCTGCGTCATGTAAAATAGAACCCTGTTCTTCTCATCCTCGGTAAACCCCACTTGTTGCATCCTCTTTCCTTCCGCAACATACATACATACTGTACATACTGACTTGGGTCACCTGTTCCATACTGTGCCTGTCTTTGCAGTATTCAGTATCTGGCAAGTTTTCAGAGTGCCTATGCTTAGATAACATGGCTCAACCTGTCACAGAGATAGTGTATATCAACCTCAAAGCCGGAGTGGACTTCACTTCCCCAGGACAAGACGCACAAATATGGCAAGAGACGCTCACAACATTAGCTTCACAGGACGGTTTTCTCGCGCAGCGATATGGCCGCCAACTTGAAAAGCCAGAAGTTTTGATGCTACTCATAGGTACGTTACCGTTCGTCCGTGATCTCCCATCACATGCTGCCTTTCTGCAGATTGGACAAGCCTGGACAAGCATAACGAGTTCATCCACGGTCCCGAATACAAGTCCTTTGGTGAAAAGCTGGGGCAGATCATGGATGGCGTGGCGCTTCATCATATAGAAACCAAGCCGTTCCCCCCGGCGATCCTTACCTACGCACCCTGTGTGGAATTTGCCACTTTCTACAACTTGGAAGACGGCTTCACGCAGAACATGCGAGCCTTTGCTCAGGCCGTGCAGACCGGAAGCCCCGATGGTTTTGTTGGCCATGCCACCGGGGAAGTGGTCGAGCAGATCACGCGGCCGGTGGATGGTGCGCGGGAGGGGAAAGCAGCAGTCTTGCTGTTTGCTTGGGAGAGCAAGCAGAAGCATTTGGAGTTCCGAGAGACGGAGCTGTTTGCGAAAAACATCCATCTGTTGAGAGCGAAGCACGGCGGTGTAGAGATGGTAAGCTTGCAGACCCTGGTCAAAGATCTTGTTAACGATGGCTTAGTTTCATGTGTCTTTCACGGACGCAACAAAGCCTTGATATAGGACTGTAGCTTCCAGCGACATGGCATGACATGACATGACATGACACTGGAGCATGAGATGCTCGAAGGTTCTGCTCTGAAGAATCTGGAGGTCATAAGTCAGCAATTCAAGATGTTATGATAAATGATAGATCCCGTGAAGTCAAAATAGTGCTTGAGTTCCATCGATACAGCTCTTTATCTTGTCGTGATTGACTCATTGCAAGGTTTGGTTTGAACATGCGTTATCACGGATCTGATCCTAGCTTCTCCTCTATGTGCTTGACGTGCTTTTGAAAAGGTGCGAGTCGTCAACTTAGGCTGCTATGTCGAAATTCTATGAAGGATACCACAGAGCAGAGCCCTCACCAAAGATAATGTAATGATCCAACACCGCCTTAGTTTGAGGTAGCACTGGTTATTATCAAGAAAATCAGCAACTTTAGAACGAGAGAAATATTATTGATACTATTTGGTATTACTCGAGATCCTGCAATCATCATTCCAACTCTGGATCAAGCATTTCTTTTAAGAGTTTTCAAACGCGACAACGTTTGAGCGGCCGTTAAGCTTTAAAACTAGAATGTCTTGATTTCCCCCTCCTCCTGTCGGACATTTATATTGAAAACGCAGACGATCTATAGATGATCTGCGCAATTAGCAAGTCATAGAGCATTCTAATCACGTCTATAATGGAGCTTTGATCAGCTCATAGCCGAGGTTAGTAGAACTGGGTCTGGATCGAAGAGTATAATTGTGCTATGTAGAGAGGTCTGGCACCTGCAGATCAGCCAGTCGAAGAATAGAGACTTTTGCAAGAGCGAAGTTACATCCGTCAGCTTAGTACCAAGCTTCCTAATCAATTTTTATTTTTTCAGTTTACAGGAGGCGTGATGTGAATCAAATGAAACCGAGAAGATGTTCAGGCTGCGAATGATAAAAATTAGAACAGCCCCGAGCCTGTGCATGCTTATATGAGAAATCAGCACGCGCTTACATGCCCACGACTCGTACAGGAGTAGTAAGATATGTGGTGGGGGTTTTTTTTTGAAAGTGTAGACCCTCTCTGCTCAACATTACCGACGCTTCCGCCAGTGGCAATCCCCTTTGCGTCTTCCAACGCAATTAAAACTTGACATATATATCCTCACTCACTGTTCAGTGATGTTCAGCGATATCGAACAGAGATGGTACGTGACGTCACATGTTGGGGTTTATCGACGTACGTGGGTGCAAATGAAAAGGCGTTGTGGTGTAACCACGACCATGGCCATTTATCCCCAGCCGCACGGAACAACCACCATGGGAAGGACAGGTGTAAGCCGAGATGGGAACAGCGTTGAAGGTTATTTATACGGAAAGATGGAGATGATAGACATAGATAAAGTTATAGCAACAGCCATCGGCGTGTGAGTTCGACGATGGTGGTACTGGGTTCACAGCAGACTCGGGGTCGATCGTACTCGGGCCTGGGATACAACGTTGTATGTCTACTCTACTTCGGGCTCAACACACGCGTATCGGTCACAGCTAGACAAAGTTACATTCTGGTTACCTGTCCGCCGAATGCGCCGGGTACTTCCCCCGTCCAGCAGCTGGTTAGGTACAGCACTGTACAAAGTGCGAGAATACGTAATTGGTGCAAGCCTACGGAACGGCGGTTGGTAAATGAGTAAAATAAGTAATAAGTAAGCAGGCAAAAACGGTCGCGTGGTCAGCAGCAGGAGGAGATGAGATCCAACCCCCCAAGAGAGGGAGAGTGTATTCGGCGGTGTCGAGGCTCAGTCAAGGCTCCGTCAACAAAATCCAGGATTCCAACTCAACCATGTCCAATTTCGTCGCCCAACAAAATTCGCTAACATCCCTCACCCCAATACCCCACATTCCTCTTTAAATTGCCTCCGAGCCCCTTATTATTAATTTAATCCCCCCCCCCAAGAAGCAATCTTACTTACTGCGGCTCAAAAAAAAAAAGAGAACACAACATCGA
>Ga0247810_10000533_pt1 | contig 38833 bp, 29 predicted proteins | sample UWRJL119311C1_FD_179918 | JGI IMG/M metagenome (GOLD analysis project Ga0247810, IMG submission 179918) | Plant litter microbial communities from Arlington Agricultural Research Station in Wisconsin, United States - UWRJ-L119-311C-1 | ecosystem: Environmental > Terrestrial > Plant litter >...
CCCTAATAAATTGAATAGATTTTGATAGAGTATTGTTATAAAATGTCAAAATTAGTTATCTCGCGCATTTTTTTGATGGGGAGGCTGAGAAATTCTGAAAACGGAGCTTATATTGCATATGGTAATAGTGCCCCCCCTGTGCTGATCACTTCTGGCCCTTTGCAATGTCTTACAGCATTAACGGAGATCAGTTCCCAGGCCATCACGAATCAATCAAGCTCTAAGATAGCTCAGGAGAAAGTGTGGAGGCGGTATGCAGGAGAGCAGGGTTGAGCATCGCATTCAAGTTTTTAAAAGCCGTCTGAGAACTTTACTAGATAGATCTCTGGGATCTTCTTCAGCCAGACTAATCATGCGATCTGTTGTTTATCTATGTTTGGTAGAAGGACAACTTAAACCACCAAGACTGCCATAGGGCTGGAGGTTGTTGTTTTTTTTACGTTTAGAGCAGTACCTTCTGTCCCATTTATTCAAGGTATTTAGCAAAAAATTGAGCTACATGAAAATGGATAAGTCAAAATTCTGCGTAATGTTAGTTGTGTTATTGGCAGCAAGGCTTATCAATAACCCCAAAACAGTATTTCAGATGGTGACTCTGCAAGATTGGGGGCTTTGTCACTATCGAAAATGTTCCTCTGCCTCGCAGATAATATTCAGTCAAATCTGGGGTCCATCATGGTGTGATTTGCACTTATTGGTTAGTGTTGCAAGCCTCCACGGGAAGCTGCATAATGTGAAGATATACACCAAAGCCAGTCTCTTTGTCACCCGCAACCATCCGTGGGATCAGTTCCTTAATGCTCCGGACCCACGTGCTAAAAACAAGTATTACTAGCCTGAGACAAGGGCGTAAAATACCGTTTACTTTATATGTTGTTAATGTATCCTGGGCAACAGGGTGGTCTCGGGAAATTGCTCTTTGACCTACCTATAAGCCTCTCGTTTATAGCAACACAATCCATTAACCTTTCTCCTTTGGTAGGTTTCACAACATGGAGTCGTCATGATCTCATTCATCCATTACCTCTCAAAGTAGTCATTGCTAGGGTTGAGCAGTCTTACCTGTTACGACAGCACCTTACCTGAAATCTGTCATTGACAATAAACGTTGTACCTGTGTACACCTTCATGATTCTATCGGTCTAATGCAATGACTGGTGAAAGTGACTGTCGTGCGACTCCTAACCTTGCAACAGCTCTTGCGTTTGATAACATCATGCCCACTGCCTCTAAGTCTAGAATATTCTATGTTCAGTCTGTTGTGGTTGCTAGTGTACGTTGCACTACTTGAAAGAGCGGTTTTGTGTGAGAGATTACAAGATTCGTCTCTTTCGGAAGCATAGGATTGCAGCGTATAGTTCAAACATTTGTTTCTCTACCAGGAGTTGTCTCATTGCACTACCTAATTCATGGTATAGCGTAAGAGCCGGTTTCACAGATGCGTCAGACCTAAAAGTCGATTGTTTCATTTCTAAAAGATGTTTGTATTAAGGCTTTCTGTTGTGGGTAATTATAAGCTAATACAGAAAAGGATTCGTAGCCTCACATCTAAGTTGTGTTTGCATTTTTGCCCGAGATGGTTTTCGCTTGTAATAATGGAGGGATATGGGAGGTAACACCACATCTTGTTGACGATATATCAGAATCAGATGGATATCTTCGACTTTAGCACAAGTTGATACGTTGTGCTGAAGTCTGGCCACACGAGCGGTGTTGTGTAGCAAGCACAATTTGATTGTAATGATTAGTGCACTTACATAAGTGACTGACGAGGCAAGTTTGCTTAAATTGCGAGTTCCTGTGATTAAAAGGACTTCCGTCATACAAGCCAATTAGCTATGAGCTCAAATAGTAGTCATCTATGAAGCAATCAAAATTCAGATGCTGTACAGTACATTCTTTTACGCCACAAACCAGCACCATGGCTTGATTCTATACCATAAGGCTGTAGTCATAGACAAATCATCACTACTAATAAGACCCGCCAGAAATTATGTACCTGGATCTATATAATTATCTCTGCAAATCTACCTTCTCGCGAAATAATGATATCTAGTTTAGTATGTTTAATGAAGGACGAGAAGTATTCCAGGTGTAGCGATCGCGAACACCACAGGACGACTCTACACCGTTGGACACATTCCTCTTTGAAAAAACACACGAAAGAATCGGTTCTGTTTGCCCTTCATGCCGGCATCCTTTTGACATTATCTAAATTCCAGTTTTATGAATTAAAAGGACCAATTGCTTAAATTTCCAAAGCTCAACTTGAATGTTCACTATCCAGATGTAAAGTAGGATTTAAGGGGGAAACATATGGTATCTTGACCAAACACATTCTCTTGCCTGGAGATATCTGGCTCGGAGCTCGGAGCAGTTGCCAGCCTTACCTTTTGGCCCCTAGATATGAGTCCTCATATCTTGTGGTGAACACGTTTCGATCACTCGACACTTCTTGAGATACTGCACTCTCTAGTCCAATCAATAAGCAAAGCCTCTAGCGTGTCTCAAATCAGCTTTGAACGAGAGATCTTATTGTGTACATATCTGAATTAGTGTCACAACTCGTAATACCTGATCTGTTTGTCCTCTGCGGTCTAATATACAGCTGTACCGCAGATCACGAGCTGCGGCATAACATGGTATTATGCAGCCATCCGGTGCGAGGCAGGAGCAATCTGGATGAAGAGATTCCGCCTAGCCAAGGCTGGAATTCAAGTACTGTAATGTTTATTCATCATAATTACAACTATAAAACAGGCATTTCAGAGTGAGAAAAAAGACAAACATGGGAGGACTCCAAGTTACACAACCCGTCACCCTTGACAATTTCCTTTACACAAACCAAGCTTTGACATTTCTGGTTCGACATCATAAATTTACTAGTACACTCTTTCCTATTGAAAAGGCAACGAAAGAACCTCTCCTCCGGAGGACTGCCTCCGGAGCTTAGTCTTGCTTTCTCTCACCAGTTCTCTCATTTCACACCAATCAATTTGAAAATGTAAGTTGTAGACGAGTTGTCAGCTCGAAGCCTATGAACTAATGTAGGGACAGATGGGTTCCAGTACACAATACTATGAGGATGATGAGCCAACTTTCCACCGTCGTTATACACCAAGAGGTCAAGAATATGCCATCACTCATGACCGCGATATTTCCCATCATGACCCTTATCTTGAACATCGAAATCACTCACATAATACCCGGAACATTCCTGAATCAGAGCCAAGTTCTTCCAGCGTCAGAAGGAGAATTCCAGTTGCAGTCAGTGGATTACTTTTTTCACCGAGCATCCAACTTAGCCAAGTAATTCCTTCTAATGCATGCATAGTGTGGTCGCTGCAGAAAACGCAAGATTCGTTGCAGTGGCGATCCTGGCAATGGTGGATCATGTACCAACTGCAAATCTGCGGGACACGAACAGTGTCAGTTTCTGAGGGTAGTGTTGTCTTTTGCTGCTACTTTACAATTTCTGACAGGATACTGATTTAGGTCTCATCACAAGAAGCCCCTTTAAAGGGTGAACAGACCGAGATAATTTACGACCATGTTGCTGCCTCAAGCCGATTACAGCGAGGAATCAATATCTCAAGTGAACAGCAATACTTCACCACTCCTACTCCACTCAGTATGGAATGTTATCCCTACCATCGGCATAGCCCTGTTTCTTCATTTGGATATCACATCAAACCATACTCGTTTCAACAACCTTATGGGGAGATCACCCATCAGCACATTGATTACAGTGCTTCGCCTTACCAAATCGTGGGGTCAGAACAGCTTGAAATATCGCCATATGGTGGAAGTTCGTCTGTTTCCGCCAGAAGCTGGACTCATGTGATGCCCATAACTCCAATTTCAAAGAGCAACGCAATCTACCTTGATCAAGACGGCACGATTAATCATTCGCAATATCATCCAAGCAATTTCCCATTTCGTTCAGCATCCAGTCCAGAGTCGAAAAGCATCTCGCTGAGTTCGATCGCTACCGCATTACCTACGACGTCCACCGGTCCAGATCGAGTTCTTCCATATCCATCTACTGGACGTCAAACACAAGGGCTGCCACTTCTACGTTCTAGTGAGAGTCACAGCAGTTTACATTCTCATTCCCAGACACCACTCAGCATAGATAGCCTCCCGGTCTGCAGTGGTTTGATGAGCACAGGCGTGATGAGTGGAAGTGTCAAGTCTCGAAGTGATACTGTAGTTGCTGAAAACCTACAATTGGGTACCTCTTATCACACCTTACCTAGCAATTCGGAGTCATCACAGCAAGCAAGGGACTCTTACTCCTCGCAAGAGAGACTGTACCCTGTGTCAAACAACTCAACTGAGGAACTGCGATACGTGACATCTCCGATAACTATGAATAATAGGAAACAATCAGGAACATATTCAGAGTTGAATGGTTCACTGTCATCACCATCCAGTTCTGTTCTCACCAGCGGCCATGAATATTTACCCCTTGCAAATAGGGGCTACTACCCAACACCACCGATGGTAACACCGCAAATTGAAATGCAATCACATTCGCAGTCTAATCAGACGCGCCATCACTCTCTGCCTAGCATCTCTGCAGCTTGATTAACAAGCTCCGAAAGCCAATAATTATAGGCCTCTCGTCTCACAGTTGATCCTTTGCTGTTACGTACATTACACCATATCGCAAAATTCAGCACGGTACCATAGGCCAGTACATTCTAGGCTGCCTGCTCTTTCATAACATCATTTAGGTTGGGGGCGACAAGGAAGATAAAATTAAACTGAAAACTGAAAATACAGGATAAGGATTGGCGTTTTCATTTTACACCCTGTAGGACATGGAATGTATGTATCAAAACATCGATATTATCATTATGTTTTCTTCTCTATCTAGTGTTACAGCCAGGGGTTTAACGGTACTATTTTGGAATGCAGATTGTATCTGTAGAAGATGGGGGCGGTTTGGCGCACATCTTAAACGAAGAGGCAAGATTTGTTGTTTGTAACGTTTGTCGACAGGGGTTGGAAGGCTGCTACTTGACACCGTTGTGATTTCATGGCTGCCACGTCTCATTTAGACCCCTTTAGAGCTTTGGATAACCGTCGTACGGATCATGTAGCTGAAAGTGATATAAATATTAATGTCTATGCTTTAATTATCAAACATTTGTATAGCTGTCCATTTGACCTGGTGTCTCGGGAGAAGGTCTGAGATCAAAACGGTTTGCTAAGAATGCGAGTTAAAAAGATTCAGATGTGTGAAAAAGTTGACTGCCAAGGTTAACGCGACCACCTTCTCGACCGATTTCTCGGATTTCTGTCATCCCGGAACCAAATTGCTATGCTTCCGGACATGTTGTTTGCCTCCCAGGCCTCCTTTATTCAAATAACCGAGGAAAAGTGGGGGTTCAGGGGGCTAAACCCAAGTCTCGCTTACCAAAGGCATGGGGGAAAGACAGACATGCAATGAAATATCTGTCCGTTGTTTAACCAGCAATTTCGATCTGAAGCCGAGACATAGGGACAGAATGTGATGCTAAATGCTAAAGTTAGAATTGATCTGTCTGAATCGTGGCACATAACCGGATTCTTGGATTGTTTGTGGGCTGTTCTTGGCACTAATGAGTGGTTCATCACAAAACGATCTCGATCTCACAGCACCCTGGTGGCTGCATCGCACATATGACACACTGATGATGCATTGGTGAGTTGTAAAATCATAAGGCTGCTGAAGTTCCCATTTCCGTATGCTTTCGTCAAGTTGGCCGAGAACCATTCCTTACATACATTTATATGAAGCGCCTGTTTGCCGTTGTGCAACAGGTGAGCTGATTAGGTCGATCGCGAGTTTGAAGAAGACTTTTGTCATTCTCCGCTATGAATACGTCCTAACTGTCTTCTGCTATCGGTTATATTATATATCAAGGACTGTCCGTGTCTGATGTAAGTAATGTGTTGTTGAGATGCAGATGAATGATGGTCGAGATATTAAATTTGCTAGTGCTTTGAGCGTGTTCAATACTATGCTGTATTCAAGCAAGGAAGACCTGACTGTCTGGTACGCTTTCAAAACTTACCAGGGTCTTCAGTAAGCCAGCGCTTGTTCCATGCGTAGTCAACTCATGGGTAGATAGTTTTACATAAAGGTTTTGTCGCTCCCATGTCTGATTATACTGTAGACCTGGCATTTCCATCTCAGGACTCAATAGATCTACCTATTGTTAGCTAGTGTAAATTAAGAGTAGATATTTTGGACGATGTCAGAAATTGGTGGTGGTCAGTAAATCCCCTGCCGATCAGGCATCTCAGGAGTCGTTTCATAGCCCTCCAAAAGGTGTTATTGATATCATTGTCATCATGTCCCAAATTCCAAAGTGTGTGGACCCGTAAATACTCGACAAGCCTAGGATAAGGCACTTGAATCAACCTCCTACAAAGAACCACCGCACACATGACCACTAGAAAGTGTCTCTCACAAGCACGCTTAATTCCCAGATTTGAAGGAGACTTTTGAATTGTGATTTTTGAATTCAATTGAATTTTATAGTATCAGGTACAGCACAGCTATTCTCACTGTTTGTGGATCTCCTCTTTGTTGTGCTATGTTTGTTCAAACTCCTGAACTCCAAACAATACTCCTTTTCATTTTGAAACCCGCAAATCCGCTGCCCAAGATATAATCAAAAGGAAAACTGCGCAAAAAGGTAAGAAAGCCAAGCCCGTCAAAACATTTTCTCAATTTAAGCTTCTACAGTTCCACACACTGGGGTGGTGGCCATGCCGACAAGCTCAGAGGAATCACCTGGCTGCTCACCATCCAAGCCATCAGCCAAGCCAGCGTTGGAAGTGATATCCAAAGTGACGCTAGTGCCAGGAAATAATGATCTCACCCTAGATCTTGGCCGCGTTTTCTGGGTTACTCTTGTACGCGGTGAGCTCGGGATACGAATAGTTGGAAGATTGTGAATAGTGGTTCTGTCTTCGCTATGCTTCTCGATTTTTGGTGGTGGTGAAGTCTCTTGAGCTCGTTGAAGCAGCCTGCAAGCTCATACTTGAGGTCGCGGCTCAAGATTGGAGCCTCGCCGCGTCTTTGACAATAGACCGCTTGCCAGTCAACTGCTTAACCATAAATGGAATAGCGGCTTAGGATTCGTCGACAAAGAAGGCTATAGCAAATATGGCAGTAGCAGTTGGAGAGGTGAATGAAACTATGTTTTCGATTTAGGTTGTTTGTTGATTAGGAACTTGTAGAGTTGAAGGAGAAGCTTTTGGTAGTGCAGGAGTGAAGTGTCTTGGGAAGCTGTTGTAGTTGTAGTTGGAAGAGAGCATGATGTTGATGTAGACGGTACTCTTAAGTGGAAATTGGGTGATCTATATACTTTTCATTTTGCCTTTACAAAGTTGTAAACAGCAGAGGTTCTGTAGGATTGTACTGCGACTATGGTGAGGAACTCACAACTTGGAACCAAATACGCTCTGTGTGAGGCTCGAAATAGAAGCTCCTATAAATTTGGTGGGGTTTCCAGATGGAGATGCTTGGTTCAACCTAAGCATTACCAGTGGTCAAGTAGTATTACAGAGTATTGAGGCTCTTCATCCCATGTAGAGGATGCATAATCCTATCATTGATGTGGGGATGAGGCTGAAGAGGCTCTTGTTGTGTGAGGTGATTATTTGATCCACAGGTTTGCACATCCTCTGGCAAGTGGTAATACAACCAACCACCTATATTGAGCCTCATCATCTCAGTGCTGGTCTTAGATATACTGTACTATATAAGATTAGATACAGCCCCCTGAGAATTCTATAAGCTTAATTTCTTACATCTTGCCGAATTCCACTGGTGTCATCAGCCAATCGGATTGGACATATTGTGTTAATAAAGTTAACGCTGTTAGCAAGAGACATCAGGCAATGCTTGCTAAACACTGCACCATTAGGCTGCATTTCTAAGAAAATGACATTGTCCACGACTTCCGTATTTTTACCACAAAATACTCTCGAGCACGGCCTTCGCGAGTTTTGAAATACTAGTTTTCTTTTCAATGTTATGCGAGGAATAAATGTGAGGGACAAACAGATCCACCAAGAACCCATTCGCAAATTTGAGCATTCTGACCGGAAACAGCAAATCTCAATCGTCTTACAAACAGCACTGGATGAGAAGTATCACTACCTCCAAAGAGTCAGTGTGTTATATCTTTAAATACTTCTGGCTTGTGTTGTTAAAGACCCTACATTGGACTCGAACAATTTCCTAAAAATAAACCTTTCACAACTTGTCTCCAACATATCCTCACTTCAGCACAACTTACCCTATCTTGTCATCTGGAGGACCGATATCCTCTTCGAACCCGCTCGCATTCATCGTGAAATATCATCTCGCACGAGGAATTAAATCTAGAGTCGAATCAATTCGCTCCGATCTCCTCTGAGTGCCTTCATAGCCGGTACACTCGTCATTTTTGCTCGACACAATCGAAAAGAAAGAGGCAGATCTGTGTGTGGAGGTTATTAGGCGGTCTTTCGGTCAGCTCTTAAGATATTAATACTATGATGCCATGGGTTTATTGACTGGCTTTGATAAGTGCAAGGCCAATCAGACGCTTCTAATTTTCAAATTGAACAGCAATCATACGAAAAATATCCCATAGGTGAGCACTGGTGACATTCCAGTTTAAGGTTGCACGAAGAATCAGAGAAATAACATAAAAGCTCGAGATGTATATCGCAAAACACGTAGGAGATGATGCATCTGTAGGAGGCAACGTGAATTTTACACCGGCTAACAGACAGAACAGTTGTGAGGGGGAGCGACTTTATGAGGTTGGTATTAGCTTAACGACCGGGCAATCAATGGAGTATACACGAAAATTGATATACATGAGAGGTTAAGAAAGCTACATTACATGTGGTAGAAGAAGAAGAAGTGGCTCGAAATCTATCTTTTCTACAAAACCTAGCTTTCTAAGTCCACCTGGACGAGTATGCAATACTCTCAACTCGACTGACGAGTAACCTTTCTATCAGGTCGAGCAGTTGGCCATATGGTCAAATCCGACATAGAATGCGTACATCACCCTAGTTATTTCAAGCTTTATAGGCCAGTAACTGGCGATCTCTACTAGCTCAACTCTAATTAGATCTATTCTCAACGCTCTGATATGGCTCCACTAAGAACACAATGGCCCAAACCTAATCATTACCCTAGAGTGACAAAGCTTGCATCGTTGGAAGCGGTGAATAATTTAGCACCAGGATTAACCACAGCAAATGCCAAATAACAGCATTTGTTGGCTACGTACTGATGAATGGTAACGTCTGATTGATCAAGTAGATGTGTTTTTGCTTCAGCTATAATACGCTTTGAATACGCTTGGAAGGTTGTACCCCAGATTTGTCTATTTATGACCAAGACGCACGCGATCAACACAGGGATTAAGAACGTCCCGGAGGCAAAGCTGAAGCCGGTCGGCGCCCAGTGAGTGAACCACCCGAACAAATTACTTCACCACAATTTTCTGCTCGGCACAACACCGCTCTCGCATTCCTCTACCACTGTGGTGCGTATGTGATCTACCCATCATTGAGTCCAGTATGCAACATGTTCATCTCGAATCTGCGGATCAAGTGGACAAGAAGCCCTACCCCGCCAGCAGAGATGGGGTGAGCACAAGAAATGCGGTTGGGGTGGCACTCGACTCGGAAATGCATGATGCTGCCACCACCACCACACAAGCCGTCACCCATCCTAGCTCAGACCTTGTTCTGGAAGTGCACCAGTTGCCGTCACCTCCGCACAACATCGGCACCGCTTCTCATCCTACAACGACGTCGTCTGCTTCTTCGTCTTCGTTGCTGCCTGCTCCCTCTCTGCAATTGTCGCATGATGATGCTGCCTCCACGCCGGGAACAGGGCAACAAGAGCAGGCTGGTGTAACCGTAGCCGTGCATGACTCGACTGAGCTAGACTGCGTCGTCGCTTTGGATGTTGATGCAAAAGGGAATGGGAATGGGAGAAACTCAGGTATGACAGGTTCAGACTTTCTGCCAGCATATTATTGCTTCTTCCCAAGACTAATTGGTGGCAGCAGTCTCCGCAGTACTACCAAAATCACCGTCGCTCTTGCCCTGTGCAACATCCCCTTCTCAACCAGCCCATTCTTCTACGAGCCCAGCCATTCCTCCAGAGGCTAATATACAGTCCCCATCTTCAGGCTCACCATCGAATATTCATTCTACATTAAATACCATATCGTCTACGCAACAGGAAATCCATACACCCCCCTCCAATCCACCAGAGAACTTGCCGGACGGGGAGATGCCTTTTGGCATTGGAGGACGCAGGAGGTCGAGCGGGGCGGAAAATAACACTCCTAAAAAGATGGTGTCGGACGGCCAGCTAGCACGAAATCTTGCCAATACTAATGCAGTGACGCACTATGAAGCTGGCCTCAAAAGCAAAGACCGTGCAGTGCAGAGAGAAGCTACTAGAAGGTATCTCGCTGACAGGATCAGGAGTGATTGGACCTGGCCTCCTGTGGCCCAGCCCAGGTAAGTTATTGTTGGTGTAGCCTACTAAACGTTTCCTATTCCCCCTCAATGAAGTTTTAAAATATGCCAGCACTGGTCCTGATTCCAAGGATAATAGTCAGTCGCCAAATGCGGCCATTCCACAGGACTCGGAAAATCAAAATCGAGAAGAGCAACCAACGGAGTCATTGAGAGACGCCATTGACACGTCACGGTACGTATTTGTGCACATATCTACAGCTTGGTCGCCATGAGTCGTACACTCTCCTAGACCCTTGCTAATTACATTCTACAGTGTGCGGTCATGGCAAGAAAGGGACGATTGGAGCTATTCAGATGATAGTGATGGTATAGTTGTGAGTTCCGCGAAATTGTTTCCAATTTACCAAATGGAGTCTGAAGCCTAACACGTGGAATTCACAGGAACCGGACGCACAGCCAGTATTCTATACAGATGAAAAGACAGCAGAGCCAGCTGATGCCACCGCTTTGAATATCTCAATCACGAAAGACCGACGAAGACGTAGACAAGAGCGAATGATAAAAACCAAGGCTGAGATGTCGTGGAACGTCGGCCTACGCTGCTTTAATGAGCGACGTGATGCTTGGACCGGAGCACGTACCATCAAACACCCTGTAGATACTGCTAAACCCCGAGCAGGAGAGATTGAGGAGATGCGGCTTTCTTCTTCGAGTAAAGATGGTGATTCTTCTACAGCTGGTGATGAATCGGAATGGGAAGATAGTGAAATACCCATTGTTGAGCCCATATTGCCAGCAGACAATCCAATCAGAGCTCATATTACCCATGCAGCTTACAACACGATATATGACAAAGTAGTTACTCAGGCAATGACGCCTAGCATCCCCATTAATTTGAAGGATGTGGTAGGAAGCTGTGTCCAAGGCTGGAAACGAGACGGTCAGTGGGAGAATAAAGCCTCATTGGTGCCAGGAAATTTGCGAAAGCGAACTGGAACCTTTAGCAGCATGCTAGGATTGAAAGCAGAACCGCCTCAACATCCCAACATCCTCGATGGTAAGAAGGACCCAGGGACCCAAACTGGTGCGTTTAAAAGGGGTTACGCGAAATTATTCAGGAAAGGTCGATCTGCCAGTGGAAGCACGATATGATTTTGAGAAGGGTCATTGGGAATGGCAACAAAACGAGCACTTTCATGATGGATCCAAGGTTTGCATAAGGGCGCTTTTTACGGGGGCTGGTAAGCTCATTCTGCGTGGCGCTTCGGGATTGCATATTCTTTTGTGACATTGGTTTGAGTACATATCACATACCCTCCACAGGAGGTTCGAATAGCTTAATCAAGTATCAAACATGCATTCATGTTCTAGGCTTCCCTGATTTCGCTGGAGTAGTGTCCACTCTTGGGTAGTCGTAGCATGGGCTACACTAACTCACAGCTAGGTGTGGAAATATCTTTCTATCGGATTACTCTTCACCGTATTTTTTCCTTAGTTTAGTAATAATCGTCCCTCGCCCTTTCGACTTTCGAGATCTGGCATTCAAAGTTTCCGTACTCCTAGATCTTACCATGCTATGCGTCCGGCCCGCTGTGAAGTGGCCTGCTGGAAGAGGGAATGAAAAAAAAGGGATGCAGCCATGATCCCTTATCATCCCTACGAAAACACCAATATCCTGTATTATCCCTTTGAGCAATTTCCCTAGAATAGAAGGAACATGTACATATTGCCGGGAGGAAATGTTAAGAAGAGGAGTAGGACATGTGACCAAGACGATTCGCTTAAAATAGGGGGGCTCGTTAAATCACGAGATAAAGCTGACAGGCAAGCACCTGTCCAGAGAGAGCAGGCTTCAAAGGTTTCAAAAGATTTAGGGATATCATTTTCCAAGCTATGGATTAATCTCGAGGTAGGTTTCCGAGGTACCAGATATTAAAAGATAAGGAAAAAAGAAGAGTCGAGTACCAGCACCAGCTCCTATTCTTACATGCGATCCGCCGCCAACGCCACATTATTCTATGATGCATTCCATCTATATTTCGATGCATTCCATCTATATTTCCCAAGGTCTCTGAAACCCGTCTATATCTCATACGGCACCGACAATTTGCTTCCCTTTCAGACTCCTCCACTTGCTGGCAAAGCTAACAAGCAGCGCAATGCCGGTGGCGGTGAGCGCAACGGCATATGCTACCTTCAATCCATCCATATATGCAGATATTATCCCAACCATCTCTTCAGCAGAGAAGTGATTTCTGAGCTCTGTCACTCCGGTAACGAGAACCTTCGATACGTCGACTGTTGGCGCTGCGCTAGGCAGGTTTTGAATCAGGATGTTGGTGAATGATGATTGACCGGCTGAGATGAGGAAGGCTCCACCGATGGTCTGGGAAACTATTGCGGCATTAGATTGTGTCAGAGAAGGATGATGCATTAAGAAAACTTACATAATATCATGGCAGTGACGGATGAGATATCAGAAGGCTCTACAACAGCTTGTGCTGATATCACGGGAATTTGCAATACTAGACCAATACCCAGACCAGTCAGAGCTTGATATCCAATCCATTGGGCTGAAGTTGATGTGGTGCTGAGTGTGTAGAGCAATCCCGAACCGATCGTGGCCATGACTGTACCAAAGATCAGTATGGGCACAAAGTGCCCAAAAGCTGATATCAGACCACCCGAAATGATTGTAGTAATTGTAACGCCGAGAATGAGAGGTAAATTCCTCACTCCGCTTTGAGAAGCTGACACGCCGCTGACAACCTGGAAGTAAATAGGAATGTAGTAGATCAGGAGGAAAAATCCGCCTGCAAGGAAAAAGGTAAAGGCAAATCCCACTGCAACAGTCCGGTTCTTGAGAAGACGGCCAACTATGATACCTCTCTCTCCTTGATAATATTCGATGATCAGGAAGAGAATCGACAAGAGGCAGAAGCCAACAAGCGTCCCGATAACATCTGGATGGGACCACTTCTTGGACTGACCTCCCCATTGCAAAGCAAGAATGAAGCACACGACAGCTGCCATGACAGTGAAGGTACCGGGCAGATCCATCTGTAGAATCTTCTCTTTGAGCGTAGCTTTCGCAGGCGCAGCTTTTGCTGGAGTTTTGAAGAAGAGTAGAATGATACCGGCAGAGATCCCACCAATGGGAAGATTGATGTAGAAGCACCATCTCCAAGTAGACTCCTCAGCGAAAACTCCTCCGAGCAACGGTCCCGCCACGCTTGCAATACCGTATGATGCCCCCAAGAGTCCAGTGTACGCTGCCGTTTGAGCAGGCCGAGCTGCGAAGGCGATAATTGTGTAACATCCACTCGCAATTCCAGCGCCACCTAGACCAGCAATCGCACGACCAACAATCAATGCCGTGCTGTTTGGTGCAGCACCACAAATGAGACTTCCAAGCTCAAATATAAAGATCGAGATAAGAAAGGTGATCTTCAAAGGGAAGTACTTGTACGCTTTTCCCCATGTCGACTGGAAACTTGCTACTGTCAGAAAGAATGCAGAGCCGTACCAGCCGACAAGATCTAAGCCCTGGAATTCGTCTGTAATTTTAGGTATCGCCGTTGCAACGATAGTCATATCGAGAGCCACCTTAAATCCCGTTAGCTTGAATGGAGGTTGAAGTGGAAGCTCTGAGTTGACTTACCAAAAATATGCTGAGAACTAGAGCAACCACAATCATGGCTAGAGCGTAGCCTTTTGGATATTCTTCATCGTTCTCGTCTGGAGCATCTTGTGTTTGTCCATCCTCGTTCTTCTCTTTCAGCGAAGGTGGTCCTGTAACTGAAGATGTAGCACTTCTCTCGAGCTCCTTGTCAGATGAAAGAACAGATGACCTTGCGCTTTCCCCAAGTTCCTTATCAGGAACTGATAATCTTGAATCCATGTTGGCAACTGTATAGTGAGGTAGAGTATTCCAAAACAAACTAGGAAGTTGAAGAAGTATATAAATAAAACCCAAAGCTAAGAGCTTCACTCAATATGGAAGAGATGATATAGGAAGAGAACTAATTGATGCAGCCAAAATAGGATGGACACGCCTCCCCTTTATATAAGATAACATAACTACACTCATCCACACTCATCCATGCTCATCTACGAGATAAGATCTCTGACAAACCTTCCTTCATCACTGCCTATAGTACTAGGCTTGAAGCACACGCTTACAGCAGCAAATCCCCATCGCCTGAGGACTTCTATGCGCAAACACGGAGAAAAGAGCTGACTCAACCTCTTTTCTCCGTCACAACGACGGAGCTGCATCTGATGGCCAAGCACTGGGGCCCAACTTACCCCTACCGCTTACGGATTTAAAACTGGAATTCCGAGTACAGCACACGAATCGCAATTTGATTCTGGGAAATGGACGTTTTTGCTCACGTACTCTGGTTCCGCCGACACGTCGGTTCACCCAGCGCACGCAATGTTTTCTTTTGTCAGCGCTAAGTTCGGCCGAAGCTGGCGGAAGCGTAACACCGCAGGGGCCCATCATTAATCATCACATCGACTCATCCACCCTAACTTTTCCAAACGTCTACCTACTCTGTGCCCGTATGAGTGATCGCAATCTGCCTTATAATTAACAACTGTGGCTCAGACTATTGAAAAGGTCGGATAATCCAAGAAGATTTCCCTGAGCTTCCAACAGATTTTTAAAGGTCTACTGGGTCGTACGAAAAAAGATTCACGATTCTGAAACTTTCTCATGCTTTGAGACCCTGCGACCTCGTAAAAGTCTTCGAAAGGTGCATGGGCATGAAGATTTGTTTCATTTGAACTTTTAGCCAAAGCTTAGAAAAATTATAGATTCAATAATAATGCGAGGCTACGGATATAAGATTGAATGGTACTGGGTGGTTCTGTACGATGACGGGTTTAGTCGGCATTAGGGGTTATATGCGTTGCACAAGCATCAGTCTCGCTAACAACATAGATATCTGTCGTTCCATAACAATGCTATCGGGCCAACCTAGTACGCTTCGACCAATTACCAGTCCATACGATCCAGCACAGCCAGTGTTTTGTGTATCTCGAAGGCTTCCAGATTCATACGACAATGTAATGTGTTATGTAACGTATACGAATATGCCGCTCAAACTCACCAACGCCAAGGACAGATTTTTACTTGGACACATCATTTGATTGTATGGTGAAAAGGGTATATTCATTAACCTAGTTAACTAGGGAGCTGACCGTGATCTCATCCGAGTCCACCAGCAAGTACGCATTAAAAACCATGGATATCATGCATTGTCCCATCCGTCTCCCCCAATATAATGTTGTACATCCTGTTCCAGTAACAGGCCTAAGAATTTTGCTTCTGAATGTCATACTCAGCGCCCCGCTGTTGGGTCTTGCCAATATCATGCTTGTCCTGAGCGGCGGCCTACAGCAAACTCGTTAGTGGATCGATTCATTAACTGGAAGTCACCTTGACATACCTGAGCATCGCGGTCACCAACTAGCGCAGCTCCGACTCCTTGAGCAGTTCCTGCAACTCGGTTGGCGATACCGGCACCAAAGTCAGAGATTTGGCCCTTGGCCTCTTGTTCCTTGCCCTCGGCATTTTGGCGTTGACCAGCTTGCTTGAGACCCTCAGCTCCTACAAGCCCGCCTACGGCCTCCTTCGCTGAGCCAACAGTTTGGTTCCAGGAGCCCTCGGTACGGTTTGGGTCATCCTATATAGCGTCAGCATTGCTTCTTTCCTAAACAAGGTAGTATTAATATACCTTGGTGACAGCTCCAGAGCTAGATGCTGAGACATTGCCAATCTTTGCAGTAGCATGGGATGCCTCGTTCTCTAGATCGGCTTTGGTCTTCTTGGCCTCGCCAGCATTCTGATCACCAGTGCTACCGGTCAAGGAGCCGATAGCAGACTGAACAGTACCGGTGACTGAGTCGATGGTGGATTGCAAAGTGGAGGTGTTCTTGTCAGACATGATTGCTATGTTTTGAGTTGTCTTTCGTGGTATATTTGGTGCGTGATACGTTAGGTTGTGATGAAAAGTTGAGGATTGGGATTTGGATTTGGATTTGGATTTGATTTGATTTGATTTGATCTGCAAGAGAGGCAGGAGAGGTTGTTATATACTAAATTGGAGGGAGGAGGGACGACGCAGAAGCCTTGTGCCCCACCCTACGTCATAGATTCAGCCTTGTGGTCTATGTTAACCCGGTTAATTCACCCCACCAAGAAAGAAAGCACGAGAACTCTTTGATGAAGTCTGCTGGATAAGGTAGTGGAAGGCAGCACTAAGTGGTTGCAGCAGTTGCGTCATACCAGTGCTCAGCTGAACCTAAACGTTTCACAATATTGTGTTGAAATAACGGAATAGTGAAGGAGCCTCAAAGCTAATGGCAAGTGTAGCCAAGAAGACCCCTACTTTGACATTTAGACTTGGCAAATGACCTTATGTTCAAGCTATACTGGGTTGTACTTATGAAATGTATTCCAAAGCTTGAATGACAATCTTTGGGACCATAACGTGGCCCAAGACTGTCCTTTCTCCTTTCACACTATTGTAGATGCGGCTATGCTTAACAGTATCAAAGAAGATATTAGCAGTTGTGCAGCTTAACTTTTACATGATTTATTAGAGTTATTGAGATACTATGAAGATCTATTCTCTAGCTTCCAGAAATTCTACTTGATCCAGTCAGTCGAAGTCGTTCGCCCCGCCCCAGAACTCCAATTATAACAATCCCATCAAGACTCCAGTGGGTCCATGAATATCCCCTCAACTCCTGAATCGAACCTTGCCCTGGTAGGGCTCTTGATATCTTTTCCAGCCTCTAGTTTCTGATACTTCTCTTCATCCCATATCCAAGCACCCCGTTTCATATCCTTATCCGCTCCTAGAAAAGGATATTTAATCTCTTTAGCTAGCTTTTGAGCTACGGGATCCTCGTTTACTTTCGAAAAGTATCTCCTGGGAAACTCCGAGCCTTCTAGCTGCTCCCTTGCCCTCATCTCTCGCTGCTCGTTCTCAATCTTTGACTTCTCGTAGCTGATAGCAAATATATCGCCTTTGTGGATGGCTTGAGAAACATAGCGCCAGGCACGCCTCGACTCAAGCGGGTGTTGTTCATTGATAGGCTGAACCTGCAAAGGTGATCTTTTCGCAGAGTTCATGTTGAATTTATCAACTGTCTTCTTGATATCCAATTGTTTGCAAGTCCACGAGTCGCTCCATTGGCCTTCCACCGTATATAACGGCGTATTCGCATTATCGTCATGGAACAGCTGGGCACTAAATCCATTTTTGCGTCCTCCAATCCACCCTTTTGATGTATAGTCGATCTTTGCAGTATAGCCAGAAGAGCTGCGAATATATGTACTTCCGCTGAGCTCAGGTGTAAGGTTTCCGGTCATGAGACCCTCGATATGCATTTTCGGCATAGTAACTAGGTAGTCTTCATCATACTTATCAATGTGGAGAAGACTGTATCCTTTTCGTTCAATGTGTACGGTTCCAGAGAAAGAGACCTTGGGGCAGATATATCCGTGGAGCTTTGCATCATAATTAGTTTCGAACCCAATTCTGCTTGCGAGAAAGAACATACACTTATCCCATGTTTTTTATTCCGTATATACGAACAAGTCGCGGGCGGATGATGAGAGACCTGCTCAGTAAAAAGCTCCGTTTTCCCACACTCGTCGTCCCAACTCCCCAGAAATAGCTCTCCCAAGAACGGATTTAGGGGCTTCATTCGCTTCTTGTTTCCCTCCTCATCCTTATTGTTGTGTTGTGCCTTCAGGGTGCTTAAGAACCATTTCAATACCAGTAAAGCTCGCTTCTCTGGATCAGGTTCGTTGGCTGGGGCGACGAAAAGCGAAGGATGTTCCGCCCAGTATGCTGAGAACTCGACGATTGACTGTGAGGAAAGTAGGAATGGTGGTGCGGTAAGAGATGCTAGATCACCTCTGAAGGTAGCTATAGACTAATCCAGGTTAATATATGCTTCATTTGCATCAAAAACAAGACATAACGTACCTTGATGAACCCAAACCATTGATTACTGTGCTGCGCTTGATTCTTCTCTTCACAAGTCATGATTTGTAGCGAATGTGAATAAATTGAATGTGTATATTATGCTAGAAAGTAAGAAGAATGGCTACGAAAGCTCACATGTGTATAATTTTTAAAAACAAAATACCAACCTTCTCCTTTTCATTCTGAAACCTACCTTCGCAATCGGGGATCCAGATACCCCATGCGACAATCTACTACCCGGAACGAAGGAGTTGTTGGTCTTTCAAACATTGGATGCTTCAAGGCGTTTCGAGGTTACCATTAAAGTGGATTGTTCGCTGCTGACTTGGCGCTACCAACCGTTGATGGCGGCGCCCTCGAGATCCACATCACTCTAGATAAGTTTAACAACTTGATAACTATATGAAGATATGGTCTAACTAAGAAATTGGATCGATTTAATACTACTAACTTTTCCATTAGTATGCAATTTTTGAAGGAGTCCACACTTCTAAAGATACCAGGAAACTCGTGTTTGAAAGGAAAACAAGTTTATCAATCAAACATCAATATTGAGATTTAATATTCTCAAAAGACAAAATCTAATACCACAGCTCAGGGAGTTGATTACTGATAACATATATCGTCGACATTATCGGCGGAAAGAAACGCCCGGAGAGTATATCGTACCTGTGCTCGGTTTTGTATGAAGTATTGATGGATACTGGACGCTGCGATTCGCCGACATCAACATCTACGCCAGAGTCGACGATAACTGTATCTTTCGGGACATTAATAACGTGAATATACCCATCCATCATCAGGCACTATGCCGTATTGAACTCAGTGGCGGAACGAGGAGCCTCTTAATAAGCTTTCTCGCCCTCCCAGTTCCTTCTTCCAAGAAGAAAACATACATCGATGAAGCAACTATCATATGTCAATGCTTTGATGTGTCTCCATCTGGCTTCTTTAACGATAATGGCTCCGCAACGTCTCCTCTCCTCGATTCTCGCTATCAGGCTCATTAAGCTTTCTTTACATCCTCTGTTATTCCTCCATCACCTTAAAGTTGCAGTAACCCAGGAATTTGCAGCGGTGAAATTTTACTCGCCTGTCCTCCAGAGAAATCCTCCTTAGAAAGCGCGGTTTCCTTAAAGTACGCGAAGTTTATCTGTCAAATTTAGGATTGTCAAGTACTCGTTTTGATCGACTGTATCCGGCGGGGCTTGGTAGAGGTAGTTGAGCAGAGTATCGAGAGCCAGTCTTGCATCGACACGAGTTGGTGAACTTGGCACTGAAGACCCAGGAGGTGATTGGTGGCCAGTAATCGGGTTATTGGAAATCGGAGGCACAATAGAACCGTTAATGCTACTAAGAGGAGACAACCAGAACCTGCCGCTGTGCTTCTCGAGCGTCTGCTGCGGCATGACTGACGGCTCGCCAAGTTCCTCAACTCTGTATTTCCATTCGCGGTTCAACCTACGTAATGCTTTCTCCTTCCCCTCCCCATAGATAACCGGTAATGAGATGTCCAATATGCCTAACAAGGAATAAGCAAGGTCTTCTTGACGCTTGGTTTCCCGATTTCGTGCCCATAGAATTCGCTCGTGGTAACGGCAGTCAGAAAGAAGGCTGCCACGAAGAATGGAAACCGAATCCCGGTTATCCTATTAAGCTACACCTCTAAACTTTTCTTATCACCAAGCCAGTTGCCATTCGAGCAAAAGAACTCGACCGACTGTGGCGCGATAAGCTCTTGAAGTGTCCAACCACGAGTAAACCATCGGCTCTTCCCAAAAGCTTCTCAACAGGGCAGTTGAGAATATAGCCACAACTATAGTATTGTCGTACTGCAAGCCAAATCTTATAAGGAAACAGCCATGAAACTATACTACATTGATTGCACCTTCACATATTCTTTTGGTAGAGATTTGAGACTCCCCAAGTCATAAAGTCGTTCCAGCATGTAGGGATATCCACCACGCAGGGATAGATGTTATATTCCCTCTCTAGCGTGAGACTAATGAAAAGTCAATAAATTATGTGTTTGACAGATGTTTTTCTTCGAGATACTAGTAAGCTCAATCCTGTCACATTTATACTTGATACGCCCTGTGTTTATCTTTTAAAAGTTAGTTCTCATATACACACATATCCTGATATTTTTCAAAAGTGAGCTCGCACCGTCAGTTTATCTAGACTGTTGAAAACACTGGTTAGCAATATATGAATTATGATCGCATGATCGTGGTAGAAGTAAAGATAGAATTAAAAGAGACCTGTGCTCAAGGGGTATCTAATACAATCATAATACAGTTACATCCATTGCTCCGTTACACCGAAACATTAAGTCATTACACATCCCCAAGATCCCCGAAGCATGTCAGCACTTGACAATGCAAGTGGCATTGAGCCATTCCTTTAGTCCCGTTCACCCCTATCATAAACTAGCGGCAGTCTAAACACCGAAATCCTCGCTTGCCCTCCTTCGTCCGCAGCTACGACTCCTTGTTCCTTTGAGCTCTATCTCGGTATCCATTAATCTCGTTTGCACCCACTTCCGATACCTATCGTCGGCACGAACACTTTGGCAATTGAGGAGTTCGGTTAATGTTGATTTGATTTGCTGGTTCACACTTTGAATTTTCAGCTCGTCTTCTTCCATCTCCCCGATAATGCTCTCGTCGATGGTAGCCGGCAGGGATGACCGTCGCTGCTTGAGCATTGGCCGTTGGCGCGGAACGCTGCCCGCCCGCTGATGATGACGGAAGGTAGGAGAGGAGGAGAGGTAGCCCTCATCACTTCCTGGGGAAGAGGAGAGTGAAGCATGGCGGGCTTTTTCCGAGGATTGTGGGATTTGAACGGCTGGTGTGATTTTGGACAAGTGCTTCTGAAGAGCATCGTGCTGAGAGTGAAGTAGGAGGTATTTCTGCAGGGCAAGTCCACGCTCTGCTTCTTTTCGAACAGGATTCATGGCTGACGGCATGTTTCTTGGAGGTTTGTCCTTATTAACGTATCATAAAAGAATTGGGTGTGTGATTTTGGTTCTTCGAAAGGCAATGTTGATTTTGAAAGTAAGAATGACAGAATCGGGACGAGCAGTAAGACGAACGTATGTAGAGATATATATATCTCTCTTACTCTTATCTATTTTTGCTCTGACGTCGACCCAGACGCTCGGAGGTCTCTCCTAGCGAGGAGGTTCCTTGCTGTCCTATGCTGTGAGGTAACATCAAACGAAACAGAACCTTCTTTCTTTAGCACGCAGCCACATCCCCAGCAAAAAAGGGATGCGTGGCTCATTACACTGGGTCTTGGTAGAGCTGGGCGGGCATCTGCCCAATGAATTCCTGAATTCCTCGGTTGCAGAAGTGATAAAGGATCTCGGGTGACTCGTCGTGTACCGTTGTGACTTGTTTTTTTCGGGTGACGTGGAGCAGGTGTGGCTGGTGAACGTCATGTTGGTAAGGAAGAACCAAGTTTGACCCAGCACTATGCGGATCCTCATCCCCCACCGACAAATAAACGCTCTCGCACCTGGTTTCAGCATGGCAAAGGTTGCATGATCGACGTAAATCCCATCTGGATCCTGCACTTCTCCATGGTGGGACGTACGTCGTGCAGTCTCAGCGACGCAGGCACCACCTTTCCGATCAATTACATAGGTTGCCGCATCGACGATTCTATCCATGCGGTGATCATGTGACCGGATGACCGGCTCGTCGTTCTCCATCTCTTCCAACTCTCTTCCAACACTAGAGATGGAGTTGGCACAGTTCAAGCACGGATCTTCGCGTGCCTACTATCACACTGGTCAATCTTAGGCTTTTCCAAAGAAAAAAAAAGACGACAGTAGAGTGGACATGGCAGGATACACTTGTGTCTCTACTTTTACAAGTGGAACGAACCTTCCCCCCCACCCCTAAAAAGGGTGCAAATTGATGAAATCTGTGACATCAAAGCTTTGAAGTTACTGACAAAGGCCTTGGAAAACGTTGGCAACCCACAAATGAAACTAAACATCTAATCAGAAAGGACACAGCATAGGCTTGAGAGGTCGGATCCAATATAGCGTGGATTAAATGACTGACGTAAACTAGATAGCACGATGAAATTACACTCACAACCGACAACAAATTTAGCCTCAGGTTAAGATCCTAAACAATTGGATCCAGGCAAAACACGTCAAACATTCATAGTTACCATATACTTCTTCCTCCCTTCGTGATGTTAAGGCTATACTCTCTAATGATCAGAATGGGAGATGATCGCGGTGCCATCTATGCCAAGGTTGGCCATGCTATTACATACTGCTCCAAGAAACTCACATCGGCATCCGGCTCTATCCTTTCCCAGTTTGCGCAATACCATAACACATGACTTGAATTATGTCAGCTTGCCAATAGGAGAAGAGAGCGCTCTATACCCGGTGTTTCTGCTTCTCGCTCTGGCTATGACATACTAAAGGTAGTAAAACGTGGCCTGTCATCCTACAGTATTAGGAGATTGTCTCGTCAATCTACTGGTGTTGGCTTTACGACATCTATAGTTGTAACTGCCCAGGTAGGCAAATAAGTCATTTTAGGTTGAAAAGAAACGATCAAGCATCGTTATGTCGTTTTGAATTCTCCCGTATCATTAGTCCCAGACCAAATATTAGTGTTTGCCCTTTACTACAATGGCAGTATTTGGGAGACTTATTGGTTTCAATTTCTTTGGCTTAAACTTGTCAACTATGTCAATTCAGTGGATTGGTAATGCTTTTTTTTGTTTTAATATGAACCATAGTCAGTACAGAGAGTCTCTTACGACTTGTTGCTGGAAGCATAAAGAGGTCTTGGCGGGGTGAAGCAACCCTACCCATTGAGTATTTTGTGTTCGACGCGCCTTATACCACTACCTCTTCCCTCATTATATCACACCTCACTGTATTCCTGTTGTGTTCCAATGAATTGGACTGGAGGACGCCTGTCAAGGCACTCGCGCAAGACTGGTAGCTTGACTGCACGACAGAAGCAACATTTTGCCAGAGTTCAAAGTGCCCAACAAGCCGGTGCGAAGCAAAGGAGCCCGCAGAAATGGACGGTTTTGGAACATGTTATAGAGGAGAATCAAAGGCGAAAGCCCTCCGTTGAATTTGACGCTAGACACAGTGCCAATCGAGCAGCCCATGAACCAAGCGTTTCCTGCTGGCCGCCAGATTCCGTTCCTATGTCGCGTTCTCGTCGACGTATTGTTAGGCATACTTCTTACAATTCTGATGAGCATCAGGAGAAGGACTGTGTGATATCAAAAAGACAGCAGTCCAGGACCCCTTTTGACGATTTATATGATGCTACTCCCGAGCCCCCAAATAAGAGAAGGCGGAATGATAGAGGAACTCGAGTAGAACAAGAGAAACCATCCATATCGGAAACGAGAAAACAGCTATTGCTAAAGGGGGACTGGGTCGGCATCAAGACTCAGAATCCTGCGCGCTACAACTTTGTGCCTCCTATATATGGTGATAACTTCGGACAGAGAAGGAAAGTCTCACATAAGGCGCGGTACAACTCTAGACACACAGCGATAGGTTCACCATTCAGCGTAAGAGCAATACGAGACTCGCCACATGATTTTATCATGCGGGAACGACAACATAAACAGGGCAGGACTGATGTGAGGATCTCCATAGGTGGAAGAACCATAAATCCAGGAATAAGCTCGAGTCCAGGGCGAAGTAGACGACCATCGAGCTCTACAAAGGCTCAAGTACTGGAATCTCAAGTTACTTCATCCGATATTATGCTGTTGGATCAAGAAAATATATCAGACCTCCAAGCTGCCAATCATATTTTTGGTCACGAAAAGCTAGCCTCTATAGGGAAATATCTAGAGAGGACACACCAGCACAGGCGTCAGCAACGTCAGCCGCCTAATTGCTCTAGAGTTTCGTATGATCAAGACCATATTAAGTTTCAAGAGAGTGAGCAGCATCACTATCCCCTTGCAGAAGAATTTTCTGAAATAGATGGTCGTTGTGATTCACCTTTGGAGGGAAGTAAGATCGATACTAGTGAGCGGGTGATATTTTCATCCTCTTCCGTCTCTGTACATCATCCGGCACCCCAAAGCTCCAAACTAAAGCTATTTCTACGTAATCTACGTTCGAGCTCCTCTGAACTGGCGCACAGCACAGTCGCACATGTTGGAAGGGCAAATCCCGCAGTACCTCAATCTCAGATGTTAGACCATAAAACTTGGGAAATATGGGTCAATGACATGGATGGAAACTATAGTTCAAATGGGATCTGTGAACAGCCAGCTATGGTTGAGACTCTAATAAGCCCTGGCATTAGCGAAGCACTTGAACGTTGCGGCAAAAACCCATCATCATCATCGCTCCCTCGGCTAGGTACGACAATATCACAATCAAGAGATGACGGAGATGAGGTTTCTAATAGCATATATATGCCATCATCGTGTTTAGTATCAGTTACAGGCTGCGTTGAAGCTGCTGTGCCGCTTCAGAAAGTCCAGACTAGACATGAAGAAAACGAAGTCTATAAAGAACCAAGGTGCTTGGGAAATCCGACCAGTAAGCGTCTGAGCAAATCACGACTGGACACTATCCATGGTATTGTGGAACCTACAGCAACCTTATCAGCGAAAGGGAAAACAACGCGGCTCAATTCGGATGAACTGTGGAGGAAATTTGTTTTTAGCGGTAGTGACGACGAAGAGGAGCCATCAGAAATTGAGACCAAGGAAGTTTGTACTGGTTCACGTCTCGAGAAATTTTCGCTGTCACCCTCTTCGGTCCCCGCGAGTGCAGTCATCGATAGTTCACTATTTAGGGAAGAAGAAGCTGTGGCGATTCAGTTAAGCCTCCCAGAAGAGCAGAAGAGCATTTTGCCATATATACAAGATAAACAACGACCGAATGGCTGGTCAAGCAATCGCAATTTAAACCGACTGTCTGTATCGTCTAGCTCAGACATTGTAGATACGTTAATGTCTACCACTGCAAACATTTCAACGTCGAGTCCATCACAGGTCGTGAAAAATGATAGGAAAGTTCTGTTTACGAAACCTAAGCCTTTCATTGGCTCGAAAGTTAAGCAGCTTCAAGGTGGCCATTCGCCTATATACATTGGTCGGCTGGCAAGAAGAGCTAACAGCCTTCGCAACGACACGGGGAGGGAAAGCCACCAATATTGTTCTACCGAATCAGATGATGAATCTATTGAGGATAATTGAAGTCGCTTCATTGAACTGCTTAAATATCTTAAAAGAAATTTGAATGGCCAAAGAGGAGGATAGTTGGCATGCTGGGACATTAAGCAACTACTTGCTAACCATTGATGCATATATTGGAGCAACTGAGCAGCATTCCGCATTTATATTCCAGGCTTCAAGGCGAATTTGTGGGATTTTCATCAGTTGTGGAGAGCTGTTCACTATAGGATTTTTGTGAGAGGTAGTAGCTCAAAAAGAAATGCTTGATTCTACTAATAATGATCTAATAATGATTTGCTACCGTTACGTATCGTTGTTTTACTTACATGTCATAGTGATATTCGAGCCGAGCCGTTGGATGATTAGATAAGCTTTTATCATCTTTGGGGGTGTTGTTAGCTCGAATTTTATGGGGCAATAATATCATCACCGTCATGAGTAGCAAAAGCCTCGGGATGTATTGCAACACAACATCAAAATTTATTATCCACGCTCTCATATAGTTTAATTTCGCAATGTTTCCAGTAAGATTGGCATTCCGCACAGTGAGGCCTTCATTGGCCTTCACAAGACCACTTTCGTCAATGCCGCAACGACTCGGCCCCAATATCCCTAAGGATTCAAACCCTCCGGGAGAAATAATCCAAAAGGGAGAACCAGAACTCACACATGGAGAAATGGGAGTTGGAGAGATGGAGGGGGCAGAATTCAAAATAGAGCCATTGCATCGCAGTGGGGAGGATCCAAACACAATGCGTGCTAGGTTATTATGTTCGCGCCACCGTCATTACCGTAGTATATATGGTCGCTAATTATTGTTGTGAACAGATCAAAGCAGGAAGAGAGGCACCTTGGAAAGTGATTTGTTGATGTCAACCTTCGCAGACTCATATTTGTCGAAAATGTCACCAGGTCAAATGGCACAATACGACAAGTTTTTGGACGAGAACGATTGGGATATATATTACTGGGCGACCCAAGAGCCCCTTGCTACAATAGAGGCCAATGCAGCAGTTGCTGATGCTGGTACGCCATCGCCTGTCAGTCCGAAGAGTGGCGAATGGGCGCAGACGATTGGTACTTTCAAGCCAGCATATCGACCGGTACCTGCGAGATGGAAGAACAGCGAAATATTATCTATGCTACGGAAACACGTTATTTCGAGGTCAGCAGGAGGAGTTCACGAGAGCAAAGCTGATGTTAGCGGGGAAGGATTGGCCCAAGGTGTGAAGGGTACTGGTGGTGGAGGTATGTATACTTGATTGGCTTTATCATACTCCTGCTAATTTCTCTAGGTATGGCTTTTATGCCTCCTGTATTTCAGACCGACCAGCCGCAATAAGCCTCGAACTGGTTATCTGTGTATTGTACAAATCTGTATTTAAATGATATGCTAGAGCTCGCACAGAGAGACCATCAAGATACAATAGCTCCTAGGTAAAATATCCTTCACTAGCTTCTGTCTACGTTTATTTCAGGCATTTCAGTCAGTTTTCAGAGATCTACAATTCGGTAATATCATTAGAGCCAGATGTGCTTCCAATTCTAATCAAGGTATACAGTGCTTTTACAGTATTCAAGACACTTGTAGAATACATTACGATGTACTCGAAAGCCCGAATTACCATATTATCCAGCGACCCTCTTAGGCAGTTTCATACATTCCTTAAACTGGTGGCCTGGGAAAATCCGAATCTCTTTTGTTCATTATACCGGTCTGTCACCGTGATTCCCTCGCTTTGGTTCTTTGAAGGTAGTCAAGGTGACGACAGAGTCATTATAGTACCTAAGTGCTATCTCTTTATTTACGATGCGAAGACCATCCCGTCCTCCTTTGTTCAAGTCAAAAAACAAACCCTGGCAATACCTCTCTTTCCTCTCCGCCGTCTTTCCGATATCTCGCCTAATTTGGGATCAACACATTCTTCGTCCAACCATGCATTTAGGGGCTACGCCTCTTCGAGGAATTCTTTGTCCTTATGTTCTCAGCATTAGGGGTAAATCACGTGTGAGTGGCTTTTTATATCAGCATTCCTCGCTCGATCGTGCCAATACACAAGATAATGCAGATGGCTGGAGGTACGGGATCTTTCTATTTCATAAATACACCCCTCCTGCATTTCACATGTCCCTCCACTACCGCATATCTTTCATGCCTCCTGCATAATTCCAGTCTAGCAGTCTTAGTGCTTTGCGTTCTTGCATATCCCTTCGTTGCCCAATATGTCGTGTCCAATCGCACCTGTTCATTATGACCGGTCAAATTTCGAACATTACGATGAACTCGGTACCGACTTCTTCGATCAGTTCCTTACATTCGAAACGATTGATAACAACTCTTCGGTCGATTCAAGGCAAACAGCAAATTCAAGTACCGACCATGTGCCATCAAGCACTCCTAATGGCTTCTTGGGTTGGGGTGGAGAGTTCAGAGCTTTTGGTCAAGACTCAACCTCATCAGAGTCGATCCAGGGGCCAGCTATCTATTCTGAAATGACGGGAAGAGCTGCAATCTCTGATAGCGAGCTCCTTAGTCTCGGGGGTATCAATCTCGACTCAACTAAGGATGAAATTGCTACGCTTCACTCTCTCCCATCATCACCTTTGCAGATGAATGAGGGACGCTCGAGGAAGAAGCAATTCGCCGAATCAATGTCTAGAAGAATGAAGAGATCGACAAGCAATTTCGAGAAATCACTTAGAAGTCCAATTCGCAAAGGTACCCCGTCGCCAAAAACAATAAGAACCAAATCTACTTCGATAGAGCATGCGGTTGATTTGTTGAAATTTGAGTTCGACTTTGAGAAATCCCCAGCAATTACTTCCAACGAAAAGTCTACCAATGGTATTGAATGCTCGTTTGAGACACTGATCCCAACACAGCTATCTGACCTCAAACCGTCTCGACACACTGGCTCTCGAACGAGATCAGCGGACGTGCTTACTCCTTCCACCCCACCACAAGAGTATCACACAAATCGGTGGCCGCCTCGTTTACCACTTGCCATAGATATGGATCCTTATGGTAGCTCTACAATATATACATCAGAAAACGACACACCAGTCTGGTGGAACCACGCCTCTACGGCACCAATGGCCCAACCCTCACCTACAGCGCTACATATCAACCCCCAACGAGCGACCAAAAGCCTTGCTTACCAGCTTCAGCACGACCTTTCGCGTGGCGACAATACGATAGTTTTTGATCCTTCCACTAGCGAGGAGCTCGTGCCTCAAAAGCCTAACGGCTCTGCCAAACAACTGCTGGCTGTCGATTCATTCTCTGGACAACAAAACTATATCAAGTCTGTTGATCCACACCACCGGTCACGACAACAAGCCAACAGTCAGTTCTACTCCCGCCGACACATGGGACATTATCTTCCGCCCCCCAGACGAAACGCACCACCAGCTAGCGAGTCTGATTCACCGTCACCAAGATCATATCAGGTACGCAAGCGCAAGACGCCTCGTAAGGAGCGTAGCTCAGTTCCACGAGCCCCAAGTCTCGTTGGCGCCGTCGATTTTGTGAATTTCACGCCGAGCGATAGCAAGAAGATCCTGACCGGGGTCGCGCCTAGTGGCAGTAGCAAGACGAAGGCAAGGAGAGAAAAGGAGGCGATGGAGAAGCGGAGGAAACTCTCTCAGGCGGCGGTGAGAGCCGTGAGGGCTGCAGGAGGAGATGTGGAGAGTTTGGTGGAGCAAGGGCTTTTGGTCTGAAAAGAGACAGAAGAGAACGATGCAGTTTCAATAATCCATATAACACGTACATCGGGTACACATATCTAGGATGCATAATAATAATACAATAATCACTATTCCAATTGTTTCTTTCTGCGCGGTATTTATGAATGTCGCATATCTCCTACGCGCGTTTTTACGACGTAGACTGCATAGAAAGGGGTTCGCTTCGCTTGCAATGATCAACAACAACAAGAAACCAAGCAAAGACGAGGATCGGTTTGATGGCTGAAGGATATTCTAACATATGATTTCGCACATACCCAAGGTATGACTCTTTTTACAGACGCTCTGGAAGCCGCTTATCTATATTCTATTCTTAAGCTAGGCTGCGACTTCGTTCATTTAGGTTATGGATTAATTCGGTACAGGCATTGTGCAATTACTAATTACCAACCATAACTGAGTAGTGATTGGGAAACTCTTCAGAAGCTTCCTGGCGTGCCTCCCGCGGCGATCTTAGTGCACTGTCGTCTCTACAACTATGATAGGGTAGCAGGATCCTGTCGGTCTTATGCTGGCATACCATGCTGCTCGTCAGACATTTCTGGATTTCTTGAGAAGAATTTGGGGTCGAATTCACGTACTGTAGTAATTAATCATGATGACTGCGTAGATGGAGCGCAGGGGGTCGTAATTAGGGTATCACTCTTCCGCTCTCTTACCAACGAACTCTAAATTTCCCCCACCTCAACACGATCACTCAGCCACGTGGTTCTCGACAGTCGCCGCATGGGTTTACTAGTATCACAACATGAGATGAAGGTTCTTCATCCCTCCTAAAACGCGATCTGGTTGATGTGCTGTCGAGAGGAACGCATAGCATGTCGTGCGCCGCCCCCAGCAAACCCAAGCCGTTTCGAGGCTCGAGGCACAGCACCTTGGGGCCATCTATTTCCAGGTCGAGATGGCGTTGAGAAGCCATCTCCATTGGTTGCGGTCGGTCCTTCGGCTTCAGCCCCAACTCAAAAACGATCGAAACCGATAGTGAGTATGTACGTAGATGTATGTATGTACGCGATCTGCACGTCTCAATCGAGAGCATGTATTGTTTTGCTCTTCTTGGTGAAACCTCTTCTTACCTGCGGTTTCTTCTTGCCGACAATTCTCATCCACCATCTTGCAATTGCTAACCTAGACTTGTCGCTCGTTGTGAGCGCGCGACATCTTTGGTTTGGCAGGTGAACTCAGCCTTGCGTGAAGCCTAGCCTGCGGTTATCGGATATCTCGAGAGATTTGTTGCGATCCGCTTTGCGTCAGTCTCTCTAGAATTAGTCTGGGAACATTGCCGGAACTTCTCACCGGGTTCTACTTACACAAGTGTTGGAATTAATGTCGCATGTTGGACGTTACAAACCCTAGCAATACTCCAATTGCATTGTGCTGTGTTAGTATGCTCTCCCAGATACATCATGAGCTTTGCTACTACATTCAAAGTACTCATACCTCGCTCTAGGCACCAGTCGGGAGTTCAGTTCCTAATCTACCATAAAGAATTGTGGAAATAATCAGGATGGACAACGGGGACCTGGGAAGTGGGATCAGAAACCCGTGGGACAATGAATTCGATCCAAGCTTGGTATCGAGACGAACAAGTCTCTCAAACCGGCGCTCCTCGGCCATTTCTGATATGAGTTCAGGCGGGTCGACACCTGCCCTGGGACATCGAGCCTCAGAGGTATCGCTTCCGTCACACTCTCCCGATTTACCAACATATCGTTCTTATTCCAGAGACGAAGTCGATATTAGCCATGTACGAGTAACGTCCCCTGAGAGTGTTAACTCTCAGCACTTTGCCGACTATTATAGCCCAAGTTCCGGGAGTCCTATGACCAGCAATACGCGAAGCTTTCTGCCATTTCGAAACCCTGCACCTTCCTATGAGCCGATAGCGACAGAAGAAGACCCAACTAGGAGACAGGGACGGTTTTCAGTGAGGAGAAAGAGCTCACTACTCGCTCCAAGCAATGGGTCTATACCAGAGGAGGAAATAGGTATGAGTCTACTTGGCTCTGCTATGCCAATGGCTTTTACCAAGTACAAAACGTCCTATGGTCAGAGCGAGGAAGATGAATCACAGGATGGAACGGGCACTTTTGATATTACTTCCTTTGCTGGACCAGATATATCGGAGCTCAACAGAAAAGAAGCTTCGGGCATTCTCACGGGTGGCCTTGGCGCTGGTATAAAACCCGATATAACTATCAAGAGCTCAGATCTTGCAAATCTTCCTCAGACTCCAGTGGCACCAACGTCACCTATTCGTGCAGGACGCCGGATATCATTTCGAGCTCCGGCATTGCGCAGAGCCCCAACGTTACGAGATGTTGGGCAGGCAGCAGCTAATAGACGCGGTGAAGTGATCGAAGTTATAATGGAGGAAGAGAGTGGTAATGACACAGGCACCCATAATGTTGACATAGGTGGATTATCTGGCGGCAACGATGATGTTAATCGTGACTTCAATAGCATAGATGCACAATTGCGAAGGGCAACATTTTCAAAGACTACCACCGAGGTGTTTTATCCGCAAGATAATTGGAAGCCATTTTCGATGCGATGGCCTTATCTTACAGCTCTTATCATTGTGTCGATTGGACTGGCTGGAACACAAGAGTATCTATATCGAAGAGGAGCACTTTACACATTTACGACACCTGCGGAGCTGAACACGTGGGAATACTTTAGTTTTAAATATTTACCAACCATATGCGCTGTATCTTTTGGAATCTTGTGGCAAGTTACCGATTTCGAGGTGAAACGATTGGAGGCATATTACCAGCTTTCGAAAGAAGGAGGAGCCTTGGCTGCTGAGTCAATCAATGTTGATTATATCACTTTCTTTAATTTCTTCCGGCCAATCAAAGCTCTGAGATACAAACACTACGCCGTTGCTGTTTCATCGATCGCAACATTGCTAGCAGTTTCTGCAGTCCCGACATTACAAGCGGCCTCCATCGAACTTACGCAGGATCAAGGCAGCAAAGAAGAGAAGTTAAACGGCTTGAAACACATCAAGTTCAACCCCGTCTTCTCTCGCCTTTTGACTACAGTCTTAGTTCTGATCGCAGGTTTTGGTTGTATCCTCGTCTATCAGCTTCACAGACGCCCGTCAGGATTAGTTGCAGACGTCAAAGGTATTGCCGGGATTGCTGCAATGGCAAATAGAAGCCATATCTTAATGGACTTTAAAAATATGGATACTGCGACTCCAGAAATGATCCACAAGCAACTCAAAACACATCGATATTTGCTTCGTAATTCCTCGCTTGCTCCAGAGGACAGTAAACCTCTTACCCAGGAAGACAAGGACAAATACGATAACAAGCTAAAGAAGCATGAGAATCCACATCCTCTTATGCTACGGCTCGTAGCTGGAATCCCGTTCATCTTGTCCATGATGGCATTCATGATCTTTGTACCCATAATACTCTTCGAGCCGCGTGTAAATATCTTGACAGACAAAGTACCGTGGCTTGTTACTCTACTAGCTGTTGGTATCAAGTTGATGTGGGGAACTCTCGACACTGATGTTCGAATGATCGAGCCATTTTATATTCTCTCCAGAAGACACGCTTCCCCGAAGGTCTTGACCCTTGATTACACGTCCATGGCATTTGGCTGGATGCCAATTCAAGCCTTCTTAAATGGTCATGTTCTTGTTGGCCTCGTCGGCGTTGGATCCGTGCTTGCAGAAGTTCTCACAGTTTGCTCCTCCAGCTTTGGTAATATATCTGGTATTGATTTCGCGCGTAAACTCACCCACGATAATGAACACGCTGATGGTACCGATGCCGGCGAAGAGACTGTTGCATCATTCTGGGTCTCGTTCGTTCTAACGCTTACCATTCTAATATTCCTGTGCTCTGTTGCAGGTTTCGTCTACTCTCGCCGGCGACATCCGTTCTTACCCCGTCAACCAAATACTATTGCGTCGGTTCTAGCCTTCATCCACCAATCCAAGATGCTGTACGATTTCGTGGGTACAGAGAGGAAGAACAACGACGAAATGGTGAAACATCTGGTTGGCATTAAGAAAACTTATGGTCTGGGTTGGTTCGCTGGGCGAGATGGGGAGATGCATTGCGGTGTTGACCAGGAGGAGTTGGTGAGTAGTTACAAGCATGGACTAGATGATAGCAAGGCGAGTATGCCGTGGACTACTAATTGGACAGATTATTAATTAGCACCTTTTGTTTTTATTGGGAGATATATATATATATATAGATTAGACGTTAGACTCGTAATATATTATTCTCTTGGCTGAGATTTGATATTTTCTGTGTGCTTGTGAGCGTGTCTCGATGTCGATGGTGACATGAGGCCATGTTCTAGTTTCAAACTTGACTTTCTTTGGTCGTTCGTAAGGCGAATTGCTATCAGGAAAGCTCTATTGGCTTTACTTTTAGAAGAGCGTATTGTTTGTTGATACTGGCTACTTGAGATATTTCCATTCCTTCATCCCGACTCCGTACTTTAAAGCTGCTCGTTTACTGCTTAGCACACGTATACATGAATTGGTTGAGTTATGTGGTAAGAACCCATTGACAGACTGAGATCAAGATCGTTGTAATGAACCCCGGTGGTTGTTCTAAATCGAACTCTGGGCGTTTTATATCTCCTGACACGATGGTTGGGCGTTAATTTAGATAAATTGGTAATTGGGCGTAGAAGACAATGTCTGTTATGGAATAGTAGTAGTCCCAACTCACGGTTCAGGTTGAAGTCGATATTAAAAGCATACCGTCCTTTTTTAAAAAAAGAAAAAAAAAATGCCAGGCGCTATACATACTTTAGTGGATGGTGTCTGTGAATTTGCAATGTTCTAGCTCTATAGGTGTTTCCATCCATTAATTACTAGTACTTGCATTTCATCCACTGTGCAGATTGCACCAGCCTCTGAGTTTTTGTTTGCACCTTTCTCCAAAGGGCTTTTCATCCAACTATCTATCCTCCCCTGAACCAGCCTACGTTCTAGGTACCTGCTTGGCCACCTGGCCCATCTCAAAGCCCTGTTTTTCCACACGCCCTTCACCTTTTGCCATCGACTTGGCCATTGTCCACCGTCAGGATGCACTGCTTTGTACGCATCTGCATTATATGCGACTCTTACATTTGGGTTCAGGTATACCCCTTTCTCTGCACTTAGCTTGTTATCCGTGTGTATCAAGCAGCACTCGCTTGCTTCCAGATGAGATTGCGCAAGACTATCTGGAAGACCTCTAAATTTCAATCCTGCGGAGGTAGGTGTAGCATAGAAGGGTGCTGCATCGAAAGCTACCATGCCATTCCAACACGACTGTACCGGGACATCTCCGGAGGAGGTGAGAACAGAGCGAGATCGTGACGAAAGAAAGTATGGCCATGTCATAGAGACAGTGGGTGCCCCGGAGCTATCCCGAAGTGCAAACGTATCGTAGTATAGAGGCGGTGCAGAAAAATCTAAAGAGCACGATGCTGCATAATTGCCATTGTTTGTTGCCAGCAATGTCATCACATCAGAAGTCTATATATGGTCATTAGAAATAGTACAGATAGAGTTTGCTTAAAAGTTATCTGCTCACTGTGAATATAACATCATTTAACCAAAGGACCCGGTCGAACCTCATCTGGCCAGCCAATTTCTCAAGTGGCAACATTGCGTGGTTTCGTAATGATGCTAAATATGGAATTCGCCTCAACTCTCTTTTGCCTCGTGGAGTGTCAATCCATCCTTGCTCCCCAGGCTCCGGTAGTCGATTAACTACTGCTTCATGTGTCAATAGCGGCAATGATGCAATGCTCCTCTTGACGCCCAACTTTTGCAGCTCCGCATCGAATTCCCACAAGGCTGCCGTGGTATTGTCCCAACTACCTCCTTCTATGGTCGACACATATACATTCTCTACTCCGAGATGCTGCACAAGGGCTAATACTGCTGGCGCCCAGTGAGATCTGATCAAGGCCTCATCATTCCAGTGTAGACCTGCAATGAAGATCTTCTCGCCCGAACTGTGTGCGTTGTAAGAGAGCGAAGGGGCCACACGGGATGTCTGAATGGTGAGAAGGATATCAAGAGACAGGCTGACTGCGACGAGCAGTAAGAGGGGTCGATTCCAGCGACGGAAGAGCAGCACCAAGCGTAGGAAGATAGGAAGAGGATTAGGAAGATGGGGGAGAGTCATTATCGTTGTAGCACCGCCATCAAATTGAGAGTGAATCCCTCCCCCGAACACTTTCAGAGAATTCAATCTGACGGCCTGTCGCTGATGTTGGTATGATGTATGCCCTGGCTCATCTGGTAGTGGTATTTTATGCGAGGCTATGGAAACCAATGCATACATAACCATAAACTTTAAGCCTTACCCCATGCCAAGATACTCCAAGCGACAAACCCCTAGCATTATGAGGTAGAGAGAGATGTGCAGGCAATCCAGATTTGAGCTTCCAAATTGGGGAGGGAAGAGAAGGACTGCAAAGTAGATAAGCTGTATCTAAATCATTATGAGAGACGACGGTTTTGGTACGAGCTACTTAAAGGAGCGATACCAATTTTATGAGAGGGGGTTACATTTATCACGTGATCACTGGCTTCCACTGTACCTCCTTTCTACGACGGCTCAGCACGACAGCTTCATGAAGAGATAGCTATGACCTTTATCAAACCGCAATAACGTGGAATAATATGTGGGAAGGATTGCCATTTCAAGATATAGACCAGCTCGCGTACAACCATTGCAAAATGGGGAATTTAGCCAATGCCAATAGGTTACGGAATAAAGCCTTCCAAATACCCGTACTCTGGAGAGGTCTAGCAATTCTGGTTACAACAACATGTCTAGTTGTCATACTATTAGGATTCTGGATATTCCTAGCACCTATGCAAGAGTATTTACATATATCTATACCGAATATATCATTAAGCTTCCAAGCGACCAAGCCGACAGTGACGTTGCGCCAAGGCACATACACCGGAATCTACAACCCGACCAAATACCCGCAACCTATAGAAGAGTTTCGAGGAATTCCGTATGGATTATCGACAGCTGGGGAAAGACGATTTGCTGCTCCCTTGCCGATTAACACTACCTCAGCTGAGGTCATTGATGCTTCAGAATATGGATATCGGTGTCCATTTGGCCCTGACGATTCACCTGCGGATAAGACTCAAGACGAAGACTGTCTGAACGTCAATATATATCGACCGCAGAAAATACCATCAAACAGATCATTGCCTGTGTTGGTTCATTTCTACGGTGGATCGTTCAACTTTGGTGCCGGTAACTCGAGACAGATCAACAATCTGGTCGGCTATTCGGCAGCGCCGTTTATAGGGGTCAGTTTTAATTATAGAATCGGAGCTTTGGGGTTTCTTTCATCAAGCCTAGGTGAAAAAGAGGGATTATTGAATGCTGGGCTCAAAGATCAAGTGCTCCTCTTGGAATGGGTTCGTGATAACATTGCGGAATTTGGAGGAGATCCCAACGATGTGACACTCATGGGAAACAGTGCTGGGGCACACGGTGTAAGTTGCTATTGATTTATACTTCGCACTCTAAACTGTTTTGCAACCCCTTCCCCTACTTATGTTCACTTGCTATCTACACAAGAATGAGTGTTAATGTCCACAGATGGGCCATCATGTGCTACGAAATACCGAGAAGGACAAGCTCTTCCACAAAGCAATCATAGAGTCGGGTGGTGCCACAGCAAGAGCCTGCTACACACCATCTAACCCTATGCACGAGCAACAATTCGAAGAATTTCTCACTCTTCTAGATCTTCAAGACGTTGCTAAGACCGAGATTATAGACGCTTTAAGGGGTCTTTCGTTTCAGACGATCAAATCTGCTTCCGAAAACATTTTTTACAAATACAACCCAAGTGTACGATGGCCCTGGCAACCCGTCATTGATGGTCCAGGTGGCATTATCCCATCACGTCCTGTAGATGGGTTGCGATCAGGAGACTGGCTCAAAATTCCTATTCTCACGGGCTTCAACACGAACGAAGGCTCTATGTTTGTGCCAGTTGGGACAGCCACATCTGAGGATTTTACCGACTTTTTCAGAACTCTCTTACCGGCATTGACAGACGATGATTTGAAAGAGCTTGATGTAGCATACACTGATCCTGCAGTAAATGCGTCATCGAAATTTGTTGAGGATCGGATGGGCTTGGGTCTAGGAATCAAACCCCAATACAGACGTGTGGAGCAGGCGTATGGGCATTTTGCGTATCTGGCACCTGTCAAACAGCAACTGCACTATTCGGTAGCTGGCGGTGCGCAGGCCTACCTATACCACTTTGCTGTGAATGGCAGCGTCCAAGGGGGAGCTGATCACGGAAATCACGTTTCGTATCCGACATACAATGACGAGATCCGAGGATCATCCAAAACAATCGAAACTATTGCCGGTAGTATGCACGCTTACTGGACTAGCTTCATTGTCACAGGCAATCCGAATACCGTGAAAGGCTCCAAGTACAAAAGTAGGCCTGAGTGGCCAGTTTACGATGTGGGGAACAAGAAATTAGTTGTCTTTGGGGAAGGGAATGATGAAAGAGCTGGAGGGGATAGTAAAGGGACGGCGGTGAAGGTGGAAGACGATACGTGGATGGAAGAAGAATGCACGTATTGGTGGGCGAGGACTGAGAAGTTTGAAGTCTAAAATTTCAGTTTATGTATTCATGTAAATATTTAACGATTTCTTAGTGGTATGCCTTAGCCAATAGAATACAAAGGAAAGCTGAATGACAAGATGTCTCTCTAGCGGAATAAGACTCTCTAAACAGCATTTGGTAAGTAAGTGTTGAAGGACATAGCTAGTAGTATCGATCCTCCTTTCTGATAAAACTCCTTCAACTTAAACCAAGCGACAAATCTTCAGATCTTGTTAGGGAGGCAATAGTCGTGCAAGTGCATTGTCGTTATGTGCCACTGAATCGACCATTTTCACAACAAAATTTGAAGAGGATGGTTCACGTTAGCTCCAATCAGTGTTGAGAATACTACAAACGCCTGACACAATAAAAGCTCCGCCATTCCCTCGTCAAAATTCTGGAAAAACGATGGTCCAGACTACGATACCAGGCAGCTCCCTTCCACCTTAAATCCACGAGCTAGCACTAGCTTTAACAACCGAGCCCAAAACAGATCAAGAAAAAAAAAATCGCATCACACGCGCGAGGTCGTCTCAGTCCAGGCCGGGTACGGTGCCCACACGGTCAACTGATGTTTTCCCAACCTCACAGTAGTCCTTCTCCATCCCAACGGGCAGGTAACCTAGGATGGCCATTGGTGGTAAGTAAGTATCGCTCTTCGGTTGGTCTGCAACCTACAGCTCTACTCTCTCATTTCTGAGGCGTGGTGGCTCTTTTTTTTTTTTTTTTTTGGGTTT
>Ga0247810_10000534_pt1 | contig 38815 bp, 67 predicted proteins | sample UWRJL119311C1_FD_179918 | JGI IMG/M metagenome (GOLD analysis project Ga0247810, IMG submission 179918) | Plant litter microbial communities from Arlington Agricultural Research Station in Wisconsin, United States - UWRJ-L119-311C-1 | ecosystem: Environmental > Terrestrial > Plant litter >...
AGCCAGACAATTAGATGCAAAAGGTATTGAATATATTTGGAATGTTTGGGGAGATACATCAAGCCAATACGCTATAAATTTAATGAAAGAGTTTGCAAACTGTCCTAACGTGTATTTTAAAGGAATTACAACTGAACCGCACAAAGAAATAAACAAAGCTGATTATTTAGTTCAGTTATCAGATACGGAGGGATTCGCATACTCAGTTTATGAAGCAATGCAAGTTAAAACACCTTGTATAATTACGCCTTTTGCATCCGGTAAAGAGCAAATTACGAATGGGATTAACGGCTATATTGTGCCGTTTGAAATGGATAATATTCCGTTTGAGTCTATCCTTAAACGCGATTTAAAAGTGCCTGAATTTGAGGAATTAGGAAAAGAAGAACACTGGATTAGTTTCTTTGATTCGTGTTTAGAATGGTACAAAGAAAATGTAATTACTGTAAAGATTATCGCAGTTGTACAAAAATACAAAATAGGCGAAATAGTAGATTTACCAAAAGAACGTGCTTTATCCGCTATTGAAAGAGGGCTGGCGGTTTTGGTTGAATGAAACAATATTTTTATTATCTTTGAAACTATAAAACGCACTGCCTTAGGTCAAAGGTTTAACTAAATAGGTAGAACGGCAATTGAAAGATATTGCAAGGAGCGGAATTAATACCCCGTACGGTTGGCTGATACGTTAAGTTTAAAGTTTAGTTTGTGCGTTTTTATTTAGGACTTTTAGCTCAGTTGGTTAGAGTATCTCGCTCATAACGAGAAAGTCAAAGGTTCGAATCCTTTATAGTCCACGAATGCAGTTCGAGTCTGCTCGCTAACCGAGATAAGGTAAATGCTTACTGCTCCAGTTCGAGTCCGGAGAACTATTTATAGTACAGGTGGATAAGCGGTTAATTTTAACAAAAACTAATAGTTATGAAAATCAAATTATTAAAAGATCATTTGGATCATACTGCAGGAGATACAATTGAGGTAACGGAGCAGAGAGGCGGTTATTTGCTTCGTGTTGGTGTTGGTGAAGTATCTGAAGCTAAAAAAGAAACTAAGGAATTAAAGCAAAATTTCAACAATAAAAAGCGGAACCCGAAAAGCTAACGAGTAGGGAAAATACATAAATACATGCATACAATGAGTTTTATTTTAAGAAAATTGCTAAATGATAACACGCAGACAAACATCGTTTTAGGCGATCAGTATCAATTAATTGAAAGAGATACCAATTACGATGAGTTTTCAAAAGCATTCGAAGTTGATTTTGGCAAATTTCACGTTGCAGACGTAGATCCAGAAAGTGATAATTTTACAAAAAACTGTTATGCTTTTTTGGTAATTAACGAGGGTAGTAAATTCATTCCTTTGTATAAAGGTCAATTCAACTACATAATGACTGATTCCGGCAAAACATTTGCAAATTTGAGTTATAGATAATTTTAAAAGAAAGGAGATTAAAAGAGATATAGAAATGTATCTCTTTTTTTATTATCTTTGAATCAAACAATTATGCAATATGGATATAGAAGAAATTTGGAAAGACATTCCCTTGATCTTACACTATCAAGTTAGTAATTTAGGCAATGTAAAAAGCAAAGACCGGTTATTAATAAGAAGTTGCGGTAAAAAGCATACTGTAAAAAGCAAAATATTAAAACAAATTGTTAACAATGACTATTTAAGAGTATGTATTAATCGTAAGTCAATGTATGTGCATCAATTGGTGGCTAGAGCTTTTAAAAATCATATAACTGACGGGACTCATGATAAAGTTATAGACCACATAGACGGTAATAAATTAAATAATAACGAAAACAATTTACAAATATTAAACAATAGAGAGAATTGTTCAAAAGAATCTAGAGGCATTTCTAAATACACGGGCGTTAGCTGGATAAAAAGCAGAAAAAGATGGAACTCACAAATATCTATTAATGGTAAACAGATTTTTATAGGTAGGTTTAAAAACGAGTATGATGCACATTTAGCTTATCAAGAGAAACTTAAAGAAATAAACAAATGAGCTATTTATCAGTAATAACTTTAGAACGAGCAAAGAATTATTTGCGTATTGATCCTGATTTAACAGAGGATGATGCGGATATTACTTCAATGATTAATGCGTCATTACGATACGTTGAACAGCGCACAAGGCATTTTATGTATGCGCGTGATGTTGTTTATAATGGATCATGTCAAGTAAAAGTTTATGATTATCCGATTAATTCGGTTGTAACAGATCCTGCACCGTGGAGTTTAACACGAACAATGTATACAATATTCCCAGATGTAAAAACAGTAACTTTGAATGTAGGTTATTTAGCTGATGAGGTACCTGATATTTTTATTCAATCGGCTTTGCAGATGATTAAGGTTTGGTATTATGAGGCAGAGAAACAAGTTAACAGCCAAATGATACCGATTAGTGTAACTGAAGCGTTGGACGTTGAAAAAAGATTTATATAACATGAAAACAATATTGATTTTTTTTGGCGCAGTACTAATGGCTTTTTTAGCTTATTTAATTTTTAATCACTTTAATATTAATCTTTTTATAATTGGATGGGCTTCTTGCTCGGCATATATTTCAGTTATTTTTTGTTTTAAAAAACACTTATAGCCATGCTAGCAAGACAATACGATAAAAGAATTAAAATTTATAGTACGACTAACGTGCCTGATGGTTATGGTGGTAACACTGTACAATATGTTTTAATAGACTCATTTTGGGCAGAATTAAAGCAAAATTCTGCTTATCGTGATTACAGCATAGGAAAGTCAGACATTAAAGATAATTGGAGCTTTAATATTCGTGCTACACCCAAAATAACACCCGGAAATATTGACAACTTAACAATTGAATATAAAGGTGTTAAACGTGTCGTAAATGACATTCGCTATAATGATGAATTATTCAGAGAACTAAATATTACGGCAAATGGCGATTCGGGGAGTTAGAGAAACAATAAGCAAAATAAGGGCTTTTGGAGAAAGTGCTGAAAGGCAAATAAATGCCGAAACCGAGGCTATAGCAATGCAGATAGAAGGTGATGCAAAACGAATGGCTCCGACCAACTTTGGAAAATTAAGACAATCTATATCCAGAAGAAAAATAAACCCTTCAAATTATGCGGTAACTGTAAATGAATTTTACGGTGCTTATATGGAATTTGGAACAGGAACAAAGGTTAAGGTTCCTGTTGAGTTCAAAAGTATGGCTGAATCATTCAGAGGACAAAGACAGGGTACTTATGCTCAGGGTTTGGAAAGCATAAAAGTTTGGTGCCGTTCAAAAGGTATAGATGAAAAGTTTGCGTATGTTATATTTGCTAAGATATTAGGTGCGGGAATAAACCCAAAACCTTTTTTATATCCTGCATGGGTAAAAGGCAAAAAGGACTACGAGAAAAACCTAAAAGCATTATTAAGAAGATTGAACGCACGTGTATAATTATTTTTACTATCTTTGAAACATGGTAAATGTTAATCCTGATAAATTTATTAGAAAAGCGGTTTTCGATGCTACAAATAATATTGTGGTTAACTCAAAAATTATCAAAACATTTGATAGCCGGTTAACTGGTAACGCAAATTTATCAGAATACATTTTAATGACTGCTCAAGATAAGGATGTGTTGAAAAATACAAAATGTGAACATGAATGGGAATCATCACTATTGATTGAGATTTATACACGTTATTCAAGCGCAGGAAATGCAGGAAGTAGATTGTTACTAAATGATATTGAACAGGCAGTAATGGATGTTTTAAATCCTAAATTAACAATACAAGGATTTACAAATGTTACTCAAAATATTACTTACGAAACATCATTAGAAACGGTTACTGATACTGAGAATATATATCGTTCTTTTTTACGTTTAAACTTAATACTTAAATAAAAATACAATGGCAGACAAAATAAAAGGGGAAGGACTTATCCTTTATGTGCATGATGGAGCGTTATACCGCCCAGTTGCGTGTTTGACTTCTAATTCATTAAATATGGAAAGAAGTGTTATTGAATCACAAACAAAATGTGCGCCAGGAGTTGTTGAAAAACAATCAGGAGTATTTAGCTATACAGTTGAAGCAGACGCAATAGCAATAGATACAACAGCTTTGACAGGTGACGATACTAAAGCGTCACATGATTACTTTTTTGACGTTATTCAGTCAGGGGAAACCACTAACTGGAAAATGGATTCTGGATCTGGAGCATTAAGTTATTACGGCTCAGGAATTATTACAACTGTAGGTTTCGAAGCTCCAACAGGTGACGAATTTGCAAGTTTTACAGTATCAATTGATGGATCTGGAGCAATTTCAAAAACTGACCCATTAGCACCAAGCGTATAGTATTATGCACAAAACAAAAATTGAAATATCAGGTATAAAGTATAATTTCGGAATCGGATTCCTTAATTTACTTATTCAAGGAGAGCAAAAAAGTCTTAACGAACTATCTGTTTTAGATGAAGTTTTATTGATGCCATTGGTTATTTATTATTCACGTGTTTATGCTTGTGAAAGAGATAATTTACCTATTACGTTCAGTAAAAAAGATATTCTAAATTACATTGATGATAACGGGGGTATTCATGGTGATTTCTATCAGCAAATATACATCGCTTACATCAACGCAATGACTAAAGATGTTCCGGCCGATGAAGATAAAAAAAAAGTAGCGAAAGTGGAAAAATAGACTTTCAAAAAGACGTTATATCATTTGCGATAGGCGAACTTGGAATTTCTACATTGAAACGTGTTTATGACATGTCATTTGCAGAGTTTCAAATTCGCCTTTTTGCATGGAAAAGATGCCAAGACAGAGATTGGGAAAAAGTTCGTTTACTGGCATGGCACATACAATCTACTTCAATGACAAGAAAAGGAAAAATGCCTTCTATTCAAAAGTTTATGCCATTAGGTATTGATAAAGGAGAAAATAACGGTTTATCAGAAGCTCAAAAACAAAGGTTCTTAGATGTTAGCGCAGAATATTACAAACAAATAACAGGCAAGTAATGGCTTTACAAATAGAAATAGGAACTGATAACTCAGGTCTTGAAAGAGGCATTTCGGATGTTGAAAAACAACTAAGAACACTTGAAAGAAGACGTGAAGCCCGTGTCAGAATTGGCGCAGATGTTGGCGATTTAGATCGTAGAATATCTGAAACAAATACTCGGCTAAATCAATTACGAACAACTGCTAATAATACTGCTCCTGCAATGGACAGGCTCAACAGAAGCACATCTAACGGTTCAAATACACTTACTCAGTTTTCCAGAATTGCTCAAGATGCCCCTTTTGGTATTATGGGTATTGGTAATAACTTAACAGCAACAGCTGAGGCGTTCTCAAACCTTTCCAGAAGCGCAGGAGGTGCCAGAGCTGCTTTATCTGCTGTTGGTCAATCTTTATTAGGCGGTGGCGGTATTTTGTTGGCTATTTCATTAGTTACTACAGGATTGACCATAATGAGTCAAAAAGGTCTTACGGTTAGTGATGTATTCGCAAAACTAACAGGTAAGTTTGACGAAGCAAGAGCGGCAGCGCAAAAATTAAATGTTGAGGTATCTAAAGAAACGCAAGGTGATATTTCTGGGATGAACGCCTATGTTGCAGTCGCAAAAGACGTTAGTTTGTCAATGGAAGATAGATTGATAGCTGTTAAAAAGCTACAAGATGAATATCCGGCATATTTTGGTAATTTATCAAAGGAAAAAATACTAAATGGAGATGTTGCAGGAACAGTAAAAGAAGTTACAAAAGCTTTAATTGCAAGAGCAAAGGCAACCGCTTTGACCGACAGAATAGTAAAGTTAGCGACTGAGGAAGAAGAAATCAGAAACAAAATAAACAACCAGATTTTAGAAGCTGCCAGATCATCAAAACTAACGAATGCTCAAACGGCTATATTAGCGGGTAATTTCAAAGCCCTTGCTCAGAATGGCGGTAACTTCATGGAAACCGTTAACAAAGTAGGAAAAGAAGCAAATATTCCGTGGTTAGTTTTGAATGGTACTATTGTTCGTGTTCTGCAAGGATTTACAGGATTAGGAGAGGAATTAAGAAACAATAAAGCGCAACAAGACAGATTAACAGGAAGTTTAGAAGAACAAACAAAAGCTCAAATAAAGCTAGAGGCGGTAAAAGAAAAAGCTAAAAAAAAGAATGAAACCCCACAAGTTCAGGGTATTGATTCTTCTGGATTAGGTGGTTTCGGCATTATTGAAGATGCTCAAATGCTGAAACAAACTGCTAATGGAGTTTACGTATTAGAAAACAACATTAAAACTTCTTTAAGTAGAATACCTGGATATTTCGATACAAGCGCACAAGAATCATTATTGTCTTTACAAAAATTTAATGAAGATGCAAGTGCGCTAATAAGAGGGTCTTTAAGCAATACTTTTCAAGAATTAGGCACGTCTATAGGAGAAGCTTTAGCAATGGGTAAAAGCGTTATGGGAGCTGTTGGCAAAACCCTGTTAAATGGTATGGGTCAATTCCTTAAAGATATGGGTGGTTTGCTTATAAAATATGGTACATTAGCAATTGCAAAAGGTACTTTAGATGTAGCTATGAAAACACCAGTAGTTGGTATCGCTGCGGGTGCCGCAGCTATCGCGGTTGGTATTGCACTTTCTGCTGCAGGAGGAGCAATGAGTGCAAGAGCCAGTCAAGGAACTACCGGAGCAGGAAGCACAGGAGCTTCTTATAATTCCCCTGCATCTCAGACTAGTTATGGTGGGTTTTCAGGTGGATCAGGCAGCGGAACAGTTGTTTTCGAAATATCAGGAACTTCTTTAATTGGCGTGTTATCAAATTCATTAGATAGAAATAGTAGATTAGGAGGTAATTTAGGATTAAATACAAATGGCTAAAAAAATAACAATTGCTTTCAATGAAAATTTAGATACCGGATTAGGTTCTAACTTCACATATTCCATATCTATTGATGGTAAAAAAATAATATTTGCAAATGGGACTGATAAAGTTGATATTGGTTACAATACTACAGGTGATGTTCCTCCAAATTCAATTGAAGTTTATGACAATCTAAATGAAACTATTGAAAAAACATTGGATTGGCTATCTAATGGATATGCAAATTCTATTTTATCTTATAGCCGTTTAGAAAACACTATTGAAGTTTTTATAGATCATGAAAATGTAGTTGTTTCTGATTTTGTATCTTCAAATGTTGGGGTAGTACTATCTATAGAAAACATAAATATTTTCATAGAAGGAGAAATAAAACTAAAATATTTCTTTCAATATTTTAATATTGTAAATGATGAATATAGATTTGAGATATACCAAGTTGGTTTTACCGGAGAAAAAACAGAAATATATGGTAGGGCTACAATCGAAAAAGGAGGCTCAAAAAATCATTTAGATGCGGTAAGAGGGACAAGTGTAAGTATTGAATTAGAAGCAAACGAAAACTTAACATTAAAGGATTTATACACTCAAAATGAATTAGAATATCCTGTAAAGTTTATTAAGAATGATAAATTAATATTCAGAGGCTATCTAAATCCTGATGGAGTTTACCAGTCTTTTGTTCAGGATGAGTGGAGAATATCATTAGATTGTGTTGACGGACTAGGATCGATAAACAATCTTTCTTTTGTACAGGAAAACGGGCTTCAATTCGTTGGGAAAATGAATGCTCAGGACATTATTTTTTACTGTCTAAGAAGAACAGGGTTATTGCAAAAAATAAATACTTCTGTGAATATTTTTTATGAAGGCTATGCAGACTTACCTAATAGAAATATTTTTGAATCCATAGAAATGAATGTTGACAGGTTCGTTAAGAAAGATTCAGATACTATAATGAGTTGCGGAGAGGTTTTAAAATCTATTTTAGATATTACAAACTCATGTATAACTCAGGAAGATGGGGAGTGGTTTATTTACAGACCGAATGAAATATTTCAAAACTCTTATGTTGATTTTAAAAAATATGACATATCAAATAATTATGTCGAAACATTTAAAAAGAACTTAAATATAAAGACGGGTAGCCAAATAAACAACTTTTACCCACATCATGCAGTGGGTAATCAAAAAATACAAATACAGGGGAGCATTTCTGCATTTAGAATAAATTATAAATACGGTTTTATATCAAGCTCTATTTTAAACCCTAATTTAGAACATGACGATAATTTGAACTATGATTTTTGGACTAAGTACCCAATGGAGGAAAACGAGATAAGGTATGATCCTACTAAAAATTCTGGGGTGTTAATGGTTGCTTCTGGATTGTCACCCGGAACAGGTGCTGATACGGAAAGAGTGATGAGCTCGTCTAATTTGTTTTTACTTGAAGGGACTACTTTTGAATTAAAATCTGATTTAACTGTTTGGGGGTATAAGACAGTCTTTTTGTTTCGGGTTCGTTTGGAAAACTATTATCTTTTAAATGATGGTACGTGGGGAGTTGTTGACGATCAAAAATCATATATAAGACATATTTTTGGCAGTTCTGCCCAGGATGCAACAAACTACCCTGAAATAAATGACACTTTCGTTTTTAAAGCTTCCCCAACTCCTGTATCAGGTAATTTGTTTGTTGAAATATGGAGCCCTGTATCGGTATTTCCTTTGGCTTTTAGACAGTTAACAATGATAAGAAGTGTTAATTTAATGGTAAACACGGCAGACACAACAATAAAAGAAGGAGAATTTCATACTGTTGAAAGAGCAAACGTAAGTTCGAAAGTAAAAGACAATAAAGAGGTTTTTAACGGGGACAGTATTGACGAGTTTTTTAACGGGGCAATATTTAAACTTGGAGGGGCGGAATTGACAGAAGTTTGGTATAGAAAAGGTTATGTGGAGAAAAAGCCATTGCTTAGAATAATAGCAGAAGAAGCTTTAAAAATATCAGCCAGACCAGGTCAGATATTTTATGGTGATTTTTACGGATATTTGCCTTTTTTATCTTTAATATCAATCGATGGATTTTCTACAAAATTTATGTTTTTGGAATACAGATATGACACTTATTCAAATATAGGTTCATACAAGCTTTTAGAGCTGTATTCTCCAGAATTACCAGATATAAGTTATAAATATACTTTTGATTACGGAACAGTTGTTAAACCAACTATTAAATCATAATTTTTTAATATCTTTGAATTATGGATTTCGTAAACGGAGAAGATAGAATTTTATATGTAAAATACAATGGTGTTTATTTACCTGTTGGATGTTTGACGGGTAATGGTATTTCTGATAATACAGAAATGATAGATACCACAACCAGAGACAATAAAGGATGGAAAACTCAAAGACCATTAGTTCAAGGTTATTCCGTTTCTTTTTCTGGGCTACAAATAAACTCTACTTTAGTAGGTGGTAATTTTAATGTTGCCAGTTATGATAAACTAATACAATTCAAGAGATCAAAATTATTGTTAGAATGGAAAATACAAGGATCTAAATATCCTATTGTAGATTATGGATTTGGTCATATTGAATCAATTGAATCAACAGAAAATGTAGCTGAATTTATGAGTTTTTCAGGTAATTTAATTGGATTTGGAAAACCTTTGACTACAAGTTTAGGAACTGTTTTATTAAACAACGGTGATCCTAATGTATTAATCCAAACAGACGAAACAGGAAACGAATTATTAAGAGTAAGTAAATTTTAATTATGGCTATAAATCCAGATTTAGTAACTACAGTACAAGTAAGTGAATTGCCTCCTGCTCCATTATCAGATACAAGCTTATTGGCTCACCAAGTTGGCGATATACTATCACAGGTGAGCATGGAGCAAATATTAATTTATGTTAGAAGCCAATCGATAAGCCAGCCTTACGAAACTAAGTTTTTGACTATTCCGCAATCTGAAGCTGTTGAATATGTTGATGCAAATTTTGATATGACGCCAGGAGAAAATGAGGGAATTGGAAAGGAAGAAGGTTTGTGGAATGGATGGGCGATACACAACGGTAACAACGGAACCTATAATTTAGATGGCCAAGCATTAATAGGTTTTGGAGCAACTTACAACACAATTGGTCAGTTTGTTGGATCCGCAACTCATACATTATCATCTTCTGAATTACCTTCACACAGACACCCGAACGGAATGGCAGACGATACGGATGATTTGTATGTTTATGGATCTACTAATATAGGAGTTCCTGGAGAGGCTAAAAGAACTATTGTAGCCGAAGATACGGCCAGAAATTTCCAGGGCTTGACAGGATTAACAGGGGGAGGGCAGGCTCATAATAATATACAGCCTTCAATGGTTTGTTTAATGATATATAAATTACCATGATAGATCCAGATTCAATAAATACAGTAAGGGTGGGGGAATTACCGCCTGCAGATTTTAATTTAACAGATAATTTACCTCATGAAATAGGCACAGAATTAAAAAGAGGCACTATTGAGCAATTAGCTGACGTTATAGGTGCTCATTTAGGCGCTTCAGATTCTTTGGCATTTAATCCTACAACCGTGACGGATGGTGGTACCTTACCAGAAACCACTTCAAATGAATGGATGTTAGTGGGTAAAGGCACGTTTTCAAACGTAGGAGGCGGAGATGATATAATTACTACTGAAGAACTAAACGCACTAACATCTAACGGGTCTTATTGGTCTTTAGCGGTTCAAATACCTATTAATGTAGAATTAGCAGGAATCACACAAAATATACGTTCTGGATACACTCAAACGACGCCAAGCGAGGATGCTGTTTACAATGCTATTGCAAATATTTTGACAAATATAACTGAGTTATCTACTGATGACATAGATAATAATTCAGAAGTAGATGGAGGTAATGTTACTGAAGCTTTAAATAATTTGCTCATTAATTCAGGATTCAATTCTGTTGCATCAGCTTATGTAGAATCAAACGGAAACAACTCAACCGCTCAAATAGGAAACAGCAGAAAAGCTTACCTTACCATTGATGCCGCTTTAGATGCTTTACCATCAACAGGTGGGATTATTAAAATAGGATTAGGCTCTTTTTTAAGTCCGACACCGTCAAAAATTAAAGACAATACTAAGTTTTTTGGAAGCGGTAAACCCTATCCAAATATGACAGTTACTTATATTGATGAATTTACGAAACCTACTATTACAAGCCCTACCGCTATGATTGGCGGTACTATTTTACAAGGCTTATTCAATTTAAATAACAAAAACAACATAGAGATTCATGATTTAGGAGTAGACACAGGCAAAACCTGGATAGATGCAAACAACGGAGGTGTAGCGTTAGACGCTTTAAGAACTTGTATTCAAAATCCATTATTACCTAATAGTTCAGTTTTACCTGCAAAAGGTATTGTAGTAAGTAACGTATCTACTTTGTGTTATTCTGCAACTGCTTTAGTTCATGCGATGTTAATAGAAAACACAGTAGGCGCAAAAATATCAAATGTAAGTACGTATTTTGGTTATCATGGATTAGTTATAAAAAGCACCGGTACAAATGTAAATGGGTGTTATTCTTTAGGGCATGACGGAGAGGGTGTAATTATAAAAGCAGACACATATTCTTACAGTTCAGATATAAATGTAAATAACATCTATATCTCTTCCATTAGCGCTTTTGACGGAGGCGGTTTAATGATTGACGGGGGCAGTGGAACGATACAAAGGGTCAATATCTCAAATGCAAATATAGAATTTACTAAATACGGAATAACAGATACTTATAATACGGGTATTGACGGGATTAATCTGAATAACATATCCGTATATAAAACACAAGGTAACGGTATTTATTTCAATGATAGTTCCAAGAATGTAGTAATAAGCAATGTAAACCAAGATAATACTATTTCCGGTAACGGCGTAGAAATTCAGTCAAAACCTGGGTGCGAAAAAACTTTAATTAACGTCCACACAAAAAATTCATCGCAGTACGGTATTTATTTAACAGGAGGTACTGGTAGTATAAAAGTAAATAATTTATCTTCTGAAAATGACGTAAGCGGTATAGTTATTAGCGGAAATATATATGGTCATACAGTTAAATCAAACAGTGTTTTCACAGGTACTTTAACTTTAGATACGGGAAATATAAACGGTAAAAATTTTGCTTCTTCTGTCGGTGCAAGTAATTCTATCGGGAGTGGTTCGGCTTTTTATTTTGATAATAATTTAAGTAGCACAAGTAAAAGATTTTTAACAGTTCAAATGAATGCTCTTAATGGATTGGATTTTTGGGAGTTTAATGGCTCTACTTCTACATGGACAAACACAGGTACTAAGATAAATTCTAACGGGAGTATCACTGTAGGTAATTTATCAGGATCTGGGAATAGAATGACTTTATCAGAACCTGATGGTACACAGATACCAGGAGATATTGCGCCAACATCAGGAACTTACACCCCTGCAAGTGCTGGAGGTGCAACTTGGGCTTTATGCTATTGGTCAAAAGTTGGTAAAATCGTAACATTGAGTTTGAACGCTTCTTACGTTTCGGCTGGTGCATCAAGCTCTGTAAATATAAATTTTCCTTATCCTTCAGGCCTAAATGATAAAAATAACATTTCTGAAATTAGAGGTAATGGGTCTTACGGAATAGGTGACACGCTAAGAAATTCTATGGTATTAAAAGGAACTACAAGCGCATCTAATGGCCAAATCGTATTGGGAAGTGTTGTCGCTGCAACTTACGTATTAAGTGGTTCAATAACATACGAAACTAATTAAATAAATATAAAAAAATATAAAAAAATGGAAACATTCTTATTAGAATTATTCGGAACAGTTGATCTTCCAAGTTATTTAGCGTGGTTTATACTATCAATTATTGGAGCTATTACAGCTTCTTTAGTTAGAAATCATTTAACCACTTTAAAAAGCTTTCCGGTAAATGCAGTTCAATTACTTACTGGTATTTTGATTACTTTTATATTTATTAGATTTTCATTAGAATTAACCGGATTAACTCCTAACGCATTTGGAGCTTTTGCAATTGGACTTGGGGGTAATGAATTAGCTTTAGGATTTTTGAAAAGGTATTTAGAGAAAAAGAAATTGGATGCCTCAGCCGATGATATAGGAGGCGGAGGAATTAAAAACCCACCACCAACACCGCCGCCAGGTAATTAATATTATGAAATATTTTATAAAAGAATTTATTTGGCTTATTCCTATTTTATTAATGGGAGTAAGCTTTTTGTCTGTTATAATTCCGTGGTTTGGATTTCCTTTTGAGTACGTTGTTTGGGGTAATATTGGCGGTTTTTCTTTATTAACCAACTTAGTTTTATTCGAAAGATTTTATTACGGAAAATATTGTATTTTTACTAAATTGTTTCCTGTAGGTTTAATATTAGTAAATATTGTAAATATATGGGGATTTTATAACCCAAAGTACTATAATGTATGGTACGAAATAGTAATATTGTCCGTAACTTCCACGGCATTATTAATTTATCAACTTAGTAAAAGTTTGAACAAATGATTTTTTTAGAAACTGCAGTACACGAAACGGCTCAGGTTGCCTACGGAAATATTAATTTAGTAACTGGGTGCATAATTGTTATCGTTGCTTTGTCGAGTGCAGTAGTTTATTTATACAAAAGGACTGAATCATTACAAAAGGAGTTTAGAGATGAATTAAAAGCCTCAAACGCAACTCTAATGGACATGAGTAAGTCTTATCATCAATTTGTAAATCAAATGTCTATTCTGGTTGATATGAAAAAGAAATAGCCATGTGTGATACTTTAGGTAAAATACCCGAAAAAGAAAGATTTCATTTGACTTTGGAAGAAATTAAACAAGACATTGAAAAAGGGAATCGTGTTTTAAAAGAATTTATTAAAAAAACCAAAGATTATGAAACTATACGAAAAATATAAATCGCTATTAAACAAATATCAAGTAAATACAGTTTTACGTTTAAGTCATTTCTTTGCTCAGATAAAACAGGAATCAGGATTAAAGCCTATTGAGGAAAATTTAAACTATTCTGTAGAATCTTTAATTAGTTTATTTGGCCGTCACAGAATCAGCGTTTCTGATGCAAAAAAATACGGACGTGTTGATGGAAAACAAAAAGCTAATCAGGAAATGATTGCAAATATTTTGTATGGTGGTGAATGGGGTAAAGAAAATCTTGGGAATACTAAACCTGGGGATGGTTGGAAATATAGAGGTCGTGGTTTCAAACAAATTACAGGGCGTGCAAACTACAGATCGTTATCAGATGACACAGGAATTGATTTTATTAATAATCCTGATTTATTGCTTTCGGAAGTTGATGCTATGGTTTCCGCATTGTGGTTCTGGAATAAGCATAATTTAAATTCTTTGGCGGATTTTACCGGATTAAAAGAAAACCAAAAAACCAAGAAAAAAGAAGATTCTGTTATTTTGATTACTCGTGTAATTAATGGCGGAAACTTAGGCATTGATAAAAGACGTAAATATTTCGAAGAATATAAAAAAGAATTTTATAAAGACTTAAGTAACTAAACCCTTATTTAACAAAAACACATAAAAACTTAATTAGTATGAAAAACGAAATAGTAATATCAGGCAAAGTAATTGGAGCAATAATCGATAAAGGAACATTTGTATGAGAAAGTTAATAGGTTATCCGACAACATGGATATTGTTTTATTTAGGCGATGCGATTTCAAGAATACCAAACTTTAATTATAATGCTTATAATAAATTAATGATTTGGTCAAGCGAAGTACAGGATTGGTCAGGATTAAATAGTCCATGGAAAGGAAACAGATTTAGACAAACAAAATAATTATGAAAAAACTAAACATAATTTACGCAGCCTTGATATTTGTTTTTCTATTATCGATGTGTTCATGTGGTGCCAGGAAATCAACGGTTGATAAATCAAAAGAAGAAACAAAAACCGAAATAAAGGACAATTCAGTTAATGAAATAAAAACAGATACCAATGTAAAAACCACTACAACGGTAAAGACTGACGATAAAAACGAAACTGTCACTGAAGAAACTATATTAGAACCTGCAGACAATACGAAAGAAAGTTTTGTGATTGAAAAAGACGGAACAAAGGTCGTTTTAAACAACGTAAAGAAAACGGTTAAGAAAACAACTCAAAAGAATAATACTAAATCTGAATCAGCTATTGTAAAGGTAGAGAATTTATTAGAGGTTTTAAAGCAAAATAAAGAAGTCAAACAAACAAAAACTACTAAAAAAGAAATCAAAACAAAACAGGTAGATAAAAAGCAGTTTAGTACGTTTGTAATGATGTGTGTCGTTGCTTTCGGATTGATATTACTATGGTGTGTTTACAGGTTTTACAAAAAGTTGCCGTTAGTTCCGAAATTATAATTATATTTGTTATAAGTTTTTGCCTATCCGAGCAAAGTAATAAATCCATACAGTCCATTTTATATGGTGTAGACTGCGGGTATATGGGTTCCTTTTCTTTTTAATTTGAATTCTTTCATAATTTTATTTTTACAGTTTGTTTTCGCAGGGGTGGTTTCCTGCAGATTTGGGGGATTATTACCAAAACCGCTTCTTAATTGGAGCGGTTTTTTTGTATGGTAAAGTCAGTAAACACGCTTTAAATGTTAAAGTTTAGTTTTAAAGTAATTTTATTTTAATTAAATTATTGTGTAATTAAAAAATAGTATTATATTTGCTATCAGATAACCCACTAAAAAATAAAATTATGACAACTGACAAATTAAAAGAATTGAATGAGCTTTCTTCAAAAATTAAAAGCTTAGAAAAAACTATTGAAAACGGTAAAACACAAACATGCGAATGGATTGAATTTACTTTTGGGAATGGTTCAAATAGATCAAATGTATGTGATGATAAAGATTTAATTTCTTTAGTTAGAGATTTGATTGTCTCAGAAAACACAAAAAGACTAGAAACACTTCAGGAACAATTTAAATCATTATAAACTATGGCAAGACCTAAAATTAAAGATCGTGGAGAAATTAAAGACATTCTAACGATTAGCATCGAAAGAAAATATTTAAACAATCAAGACAAGGAACAATTAAGAACAGTTGCTTATACTGCAATTGTTGGATTTATTAACAACCAAAAAACAAAGTGATATTATGACAGCAGTAGAGGAAATTATAGCTTTTTGCGGAGATTCAAAACCGCTAAAAAAGGTGAAAGAATTCGCTAAATCTAAGCTATTAAAAGAAGAAAATAAATTTGATGAGGCTTATGATAAAGGTTTTTTAGATGGGTTTTTAGATTGTGAAAAAATATTTAAAAGAGGGAAGTCATGAAAAACTTTGCGGTAATAACCAACAGCCAACGGGATTTCAATGTTTTCAAATTAGAAAACCAATATTCCGGAAACGATCATAACTTCATCCAGGTGCAAACGATTGAAGATGTATTAAAAAACCAATTCAACGACTTTGTTGTAAAATCGAACTCGGTAAAAATGCCGAATGTGAATGAAATTATTAAGGCTGTTGAACAAAATATTAATCAGTTAAATTAAAAATTTATGAAAAAATCATACTCAATACAAGCAAAGACAATAGAAGAATTTACTAAAATTGAAGAAGCAGTAGAATCGCTATCAATAGCTACTAAATCACAAATAGAAATGGCTTACGAATCGTTTTCTATTATAAGAATTAAGCTTAAAAAAGAATTTAATAATAAAATAGATTTATTATTGCCAAGTGATTTAGTAGACATTAGCATCTCAGAAACAGAAATCGTTGCATTTAATTCTAAATTCTCTTTTACAATGGAAAAAGAACCGAACCAATTAATTAAACTATCTTTTTGTAAACAATGAACCCCGAAATATTCACCCACTACGGCAACCGATTAAGGACACGTTATAAAAAGATGTACAGAAATTCATTAAAAGCAATTGCGGTATCTAAAATTGCAGTAATCGACACGGTACAGATAACAACGCACTACGCTTCAGAGATACGAACACAATGCCGAGTATTTAAAAACAATATTAACCAACTAAATAGATTTGATTATGAGCAGAGAGATTAAATTTAGGGCATGGTACGAAAAAGACAAACAAATGATAGATTGGTTTAGTCTAACTCAAAACGCATGGAACACATTCAGAGGCGAGCAACCATTAAGTTTGATATATGAGATATTAGTAGCTCGTAAAGATGATTTTAATGTAATGCAATTCACAGGATTAAAAGACAAAAACGGTGTAGAAATTTATGAGGGGGATATTTTTAAAGATGTTTTAAACTCTGATCAAATTGGAGTGGTTAAATTCGGAGAGTACAATCATTGCTTTGATGACAAAAGAGTTAAAACGTACGGAAATCATATTGGGTTTTATGTTGATTTTAACGATTCAAAAATTAGAAAAGATTTAAAATACTGGTCTAATCATAGTTTTATAATCGGAAACACACACGAAAACCAAGAATTATTAAATCAACCGATTTAGAAAACCAACAAATTACGATTATTAAAACCTAAAAATAAGATTATGGACCTATCAAAAACAATCATTCCGAAATCAGATCAATTAAACGCAGACGATTTAATATCAGGGGCAAAAACTATTAAGATTAGAGATATAAAAGGAGGTGCAGATGAAGCGCAACCTGTATGTATTTATTTTTACGGAGACAATAACAAGCCTTTTAAACCATGCAAATCAATGCGTAGAGTGCTGGTGCAATTATGGGGTTCTGAAAGCTCGGTATTTCATGGCAGAAGATTAACAATTTATCGTGATGATACGGTAAAATGGGCAGGAGTAGAAACGGGCGGAATTAGAATAAGCCACGCTTCACATATACCTGCATCAACACGTGTGCTGGTAACGGCTTCAAAAAACAAACGAGTACCAATGACTATTGATGTTTTGCCTTTTATTGAATTGAAAGATTTGGCAGGAGCAAAAAAAGCAATCAAAGAAAAGAAATTTACTTTAGAAGCTATTTTGGAAAAATACGATTTAACCGAAGAACAATTTAAAGCTTTGCAAGATGAAACAGTTTAAGTGCAGGGCTTCGTGCGGTGGTAAATTATTAACCAACGACAGAAGCGGTAAAGCAATGGGAGAAACTGCAAAATCTTATTTAAAAGAATGGGTTATTTCAGAACTTACAGGAAAAGAAAAAGATATTAAATCTAAATATCTTTCACGTGGTAAAACAATGGAATCGACAGCAATCGAAAGAGCATCTAAATATTACGGTTGTGAATTAGAAAAAAACGAAGTTAATTTAGAAAACGAATATTTCACAGGAACTTATGATGCTAAAAACTTTGAAAGAGTAATTGATACAAAAGTACCATTTGACGCTTTTACATTTCCTTTTTTCATTACCGAACCCGATTCAAGTTATTATGCACAGCTTCAGATTTACATGGAACTGACAGGATTAAAAAAAGCGAGCCTTTGTTATTGTCTTGAAAACGGAAGTGATGAACAAATACAAAGATTATCTTGGGATATTGCGAGAGATTCAGGCAAAGACGAACCAGATATTGAAGAATGGGATATTGCAGAAAATCAATTAAGTTACGATAATTTGCCAGACAATTTAAGGATAAAAGTTTTTGAATTTGAATACGATAAAGCTTTTATAGAACAATTAGAAATACGAGTATTACAAGCAAGAAAATACATTGAAACCGAACTATTAACACAAATAAAATTATAAATTATGAGCACAGAATTAATATTAGTAAATCCTACTGAATTTGGAATAGAAGAAAAAACAGCAAATAACTTCTTAAAAGGACTAGAGGTTTCTTTGGCTGAAAGAGATTTATTAGATAAAGAATTTGAAATAGTTTCTAAACTAGAAATGAATTCCGAAAACGTTATTAAATTTCGTGAGTTAAGAATAAAGTACCAAAAAAATAGAACTCAAGGAACTAACAAATGGCATGAAATCCAATCTGAAATACCACTAAGGCATAAACAATATTTAGACGCTAAGAAAAGAGCTGAAAATAGTGTTAATGAATCCAGAGAAACCGTGTTGATGAATGGCGAAAAGTTTTTCGAGAACCAGGAAAAAGAACGCCTTTCATTATTAAAAATAGAAAGAGAAGCTTTTTTGCGTCCTTTCGTTGACAGTCTGCCAAATGGACTGGAGGATTTGGACCAAGATGTTTTCGATTCATTTTTAGAAACTAAGAAAAAAACACATTTAGAAAAATTAGAATTAGAGCGTTTGGAAACCGAAAGAATAGAAAACGAACGTTTGGAGCGTGAAAAAGAAATTGAAGCACAACGCCTTGAAAATTTACGTTTAAAAGAGGAGTCAGAAGCAAAAGAAAAAGCACTTGAAAAAGAACGTGCAGAGGCAAAAGCTAAACAAGACGCTATCGAATTAAAAGCTAAACAAGAACGTGAACAAGCAGAAAAGGAACGTAAAATTGAAGCTGACAGACAGGCTAAAATACAAGCCGAAAAAGATGCAGAAATTGCGAAGTTAAAAGCTCAAAAAGAGAAAGAAGAAGCTGATAAACTTGCCAAAGAAAAAGCTGAAAAAGCCGAATCGGACAAACTTGCTAAGGCACCAATTAAAAAACAATTATCTGTTTGGGTTGAAAGTTTCAATATTCCAGTTGTTGGAGTTGACAACGAAACATCAAAAGAAATTAAAGAAAAATTCGAAGCGTTCAAAAAATGGTCATTAACACAAGTAAATAACCTGTAATATGAAAGACGCATTAGGAAACGATATAATCATAGGGAATGCTTATGGTTTTGCAAGATGTGACAACGGCATAAACACTATTAAATTAGGTGTTGCAGAAGGGAAAACGCCAACAGGTTTTGCTTCATTAAAAATAGATCAGGCTTTTTCGTCTGCTTATAATGACCAACCTGTAAACGTAAATTGCGAACAGAAATACGAGAAAGTCAAAGTTAAACCATTTATGCTATTCCCGATATGAAATACACAAAATACATTTTATCAATAGTGATTCCTTTTGGGTTTATGTATCTGATCGGATGCTTAACGTTTGAAAGTTTTTGGCTGTCGAGTTGGAGTAGTAACGGACGTGTTTTAATCGGTTCTTTTGCTTCTGCAATATCAGTATATCTTTTGATACACAATATTGCCTTAGACGCGTCTAAAATCGATGTTAAAGAGATTTGGGTTTATGGTGCTAAAATTGTGAAGAAATGAAAAGCTTTAAAACTACTTTTAATTTATCTCAGGAGATAGGTATAAGTACCGTTGCAATAACGCAAAGAGCTATAAAGCTTCATATAAAAAAAACAGGCAATTCCTATAAGTTTAATGAAAAAGAATCTGAAGAAATAAGGGGCTATAAAAGGAAAGTTGAAATTCCTAAAGTAGTGGTTTTAGAAACTATTAAACACTATCCTTTAAAAACAACCGAAACGTTTTATATTTATGAAAGCAAGATCAATAATATGTAAAAATGGAAGAATAAATTAATAATAAATAAACAAAAATAATTATGAAAGCAAACACGCCTTATGTTAAAAAGTATGAAAATGGAGTTTTAACAAATCCAATCACAAAAGATAATCCTTATTTATTTGCTCCGGTTCGTGAAAGAATAGGAAGAATGCACAGATTTTGGCATATCGTACAAAATAAATTCTTTACAGGAAGAACGGTTGTAAAATATTAAACAACAGTTACCCCCCCCACTAAAGCCATTTCGAAAGATTTGGCTTTTTTATTTAAAATAAATATGTTAAAGTTTAATAAAAGACGTATTTAATCAAAAAGACTTCTTATATTTGTCAAACAAAACAGATAAAACATGTCAAAAGAAAAAAGAAACACAGTAAAAAAAACGGTAACAATGCATCCTAAAGTAGTTGATAAAGTTCGTGAATACGCAAACAACTTAACAGAAATGGAAATTGCAAAAGAAGGCAATTTAAGGCTTCAAAAGTTTAAATTATTAGTTTGGTTCAGATACATATCAAACGGAGAACAGGAGAAAGATTGCGATACTTTTACAACTAATGCATATACTTTAGAACATGCTAAAATGAATATTACAGAAGCTCACTTTAATACTAAATCAGTAATGCCTTTTAAGTTTGAATTGATTAATTAATCACTAAAAATAAAGGATTATGGAATTTAAAAATGAATCGTCTATACCTATAGTAGAATTTAGACATAACGGAGATGTTTATATAAAAGGCGAACTAATTGAAAAAGAAGTAGGAATAGCTTTTAAAGAATTATTATACCCAAATATTAAAAAGAATGAAAATTATAACGAAATGTTAGAAATGCTAAAAGATATTCTGGAACAACGAGAGGATGGTAGGGATTATGTTTCTTTGTCAGACATGCGTGAACTAGTAAAAAAAGCAACATCATGAAAACAAAACAACTATTCCAAACCCTAAACCGCCAATTATTAAAAAAACTAATTGAACCAAAACAATAACTTAAAACACAAATTATGCCACCAGAAAACTACAAACCAACCGCCAAATTATTCCACAACTACAACACCCGACTTAAAAAACGATTGTTGCCGGAACCGACAAATAGAGAAGTGTTACAATGTATAACTAAAAAATACGGTTTATGTCTGAATTAAGTTATAACGAATTAAGAAAAGGTAATTTATTATATTTTCCATTTATTAGCGGTAACGTTGAAGTAATCGGCATCAATGCTATGTATGGAGCAAACGATCATTATTTTAATAAACTTTCAGTAATGGAAGGTATTAATATGTATTACGAAACTATTGAAGTTTTTAAACCAATACCATTAACAGAAGAATGTTTGATTAAGTTTGGGTTTAAATATGATATAGAAACAAAAACATATCATACACCATCTTTTTATTGGTTTTCTATAAGTTTATATGCTAAAGATGGAGCCGGTTTTTGTATAGAAAACGTTCAGTATAAATTTATTGAACACGTACACCAACTACAAAACCTATATTTCGCATTGACTGGAATAGAACTACAACAAAAAAATAATTAAAACCTAAACGGAAATGACGAAAGACATACCAATAGAATTACTAGAATGGCTAAAGGAATGCTATAAATCTGTTTCTTATGGAAGAGAACCTATTAAAATATCTAAATGTGGAGGTTATTTTTTCGTTAAGTTCTCGGATAAAGAGACATATAAAATTAGTCTTCAGCTTTATAAAACCGAAACAACATTAGACTAACCCAACACAAAAACTAACTTAAATTAAAATTATGAAAACACAAATAGGAGAATCTTTAACTTGTGACTTTGAAGAAAATACATGGACTTTTGAAATGGAAGATAATTTTGAAGTAACGGCAGGAGAATTTATGATAATTCCAAAAGAGTTATTTAAACAGCAAATTATTGATGCTTATGAATCTGGGCAAGATGGTACTTTTTCAGAACCTATTAATTACTACACCTCAACCTTCGAAACAAACAAAGAAGCTTTAAAATAAATTGTGATGAGCACTAGAAAAGAAGTATATATAATTCATGGATTTAAGTTTGATGAAAATTTCACTTGTGAATTTTGGGAAAAAGATTTTTACGATGAAATGGTTTGGGATAAAAATAAGCCAACAGACCAGCCTTTTTTTATTACAGACGGAATGAATGGAGATTACACATTCTTCGGTTTTGTTAAACAAATTTCAAAAGGATGGGATGATGAAGACTATGACATTGTTGAGATTGACAATCCCTACAACATCGATGAAATAATTAGTAAATTCAAGAATCTTTATCCGGAGGTAACTATTCCATTATTTAAAACTTATTATTTACCCCATTGGGTTTAAGCCCACTAACGCCAATAGGCATAAAATTTAGGATTATGAAAGAACTGCATAAATGGTTATCAATATTTACCGGATTCATAATTGGATTTGGGTTTGGAGACGTATTAAAAGGTAAAGAATTTAATCAATACATTTTATCATTGGTTTTGTTTTTATTACTAGTCAACTGTATACTGAATTATCACAAAAAATAAAATGTCATGAAAATACAAGAAACAGCAGAGGGAATTTTGAACGACATTGAAGGCGTTTTAGGCAATTCGTTGCCACTTGGAGACGATCCTTATTTTGAACAAACTAAGCAGATTGCAATTATTTTTGTAGATCGTATTTTATATAATTTCTGTAATGACGTTGCGAGATACACTCTTTACTTAGAAGTTAAAAAATACATACAAAATAGATAAACAACCCAACCAAAACCCCTTTCTTTAAAAATAATTAAAGCTAGTGAAAATTAGGCTGATTAAATAAAAAGAAGTATATTTGAGAAAATCGCAAACCACTACTTGCGAGAAGATATTTAGACAACGTCTAATCTAAAAGGCTCTTATGATTGTAGTGGATCATAGGGGCTTTTTTATTTATACAATATGCAATTAAGATACTATCAAACAGATATGGTTAACTCTATATTTGAAGCCGAAAAAGCACATAAATCGGTTTTATGTCAATCTGCTACCGGATCAGGCAAAACGGTAATCATGTCTTTTTTTATTAAAGAATGGCTTAATCGTAATCCTGGACGCAAGGTCCTTGTTTCGGTCCATCGTGACGAATTGGTAAGCCAAACTTCTGAAACACTCGCTAAACTCGGGATACTAAACGACAAAATTACTGCTAAATCAAAACCGGACTTTAGTAATAATACATTTGTTGGAATGACGCAGACAATACATTCACGAAAAATTAAACTTGATATTGGTTTATTTATTATAGATGAAGCACATGAACAGGTTCATGTAAAAACGTTTCATTTATTCGATAACGCGTTTAGGACCGGATTTACAGCAACTCCTTCACTAAATAAACGCGTCACATATTATGAATGCGAACATTGTAATAAGAGATTTAAAACACGTGAAGTTTGTTGTTATAAGGACCATGCTATAAAATGGAGCGCACCGGTAACCATGTCAGAAACTTACGATACTGTTATTGTTGGAATTCCTATTCGGGTCCTGATTGATGAAGGTTCTTTAGTCGATGAAATTATTTTTGACTACGATTACTATTCAGAATTAAAATCGAAAGGCGATGATGATTTTGACGAAAACGAAATTGCAGAAGAAAGTATAAAGCACGATAAAAACGTTTTAGATGAATATGTAGAAAAAGCAATCGGTAAAAAGACAATGATTTTTACAGCTTCAACAAAACAAAATACTTCTTTGGTCCAAACATTTACTGAGGCAGGACACAAAATACAATCTTATGATTCTGTAAACAATGAAGTTTCAGAACGTAAAACAACGGTCAAATGGTTCAAAGAAACGGACGGTGCAATACTTGTGAGTACCGGAACTTTTACTACCGGATTCGACGTTAAAGAAGTAGAATGTATAATTGTAAACCGTCCGACTAAATCATTATCATTGTGGCATCAAATTATAGGGAGGGGCGCAAGACCGAGCGACTTAATTTTTAAAGATAATTTTATTGTAATTGATTTAGGTGGAAATGTAAAAAGATTGGGAAAGTGGTCTGATCAATTAGACTGGGAAGATATTTTTTATAATGGAGTAGTCAAGGCTAAACAGAAAAAAGAAACGCTTGTACAATGCGAAAAATGCTGTTACAATTGGCTTGGTTCTAATAAAGATGAATGCCCTGATTGCGGACACGTTAACACGGTCCAGTTATCCATACGTGAACCACGTAGTGATGAAGACCAAGAACTAGATGTTGTGGATAAAAAAACAGTCGCTTTACAAACAATACCTTTGCCAAATGGAAAAAAAGTTGCTGAGTTTGTCGTTAGGACCACGAATGACAAGAAGGATTATTATCGCATCTTAATTGAAAAATATATTGATCTATGGAAATTGTACAGAGTTACAAAAGAAATATATTTAGAACGAATTCGGACCGGATATTTAAAAAAACGCATTCAAGAATACCTTAAAAAAAATTACGGATACGTCAATATGATTCGAAACGGTGTTCCTCGTACCTATTCATACCTTCAGGAAAAGATAGAAAGTAAATTAAAAGCCATTTTCTCGTGATTTATCTTAAAACCTTAACTTATAAATAGTTAAGGTTTTTTTATTTGTATTTACTTACAAAAAACCGTGACACATCGACCAAAAAAGTACTTTATACTTACTATATAAAAAACGAAACCACTAAATAAAAAAGTTTTTGCAAAGGGTGAAAAATATAAAGATACGTCACTTTTCTTCGTTAACCCTCTATTTTATTGGGGGTAACAGAGTGACACATCTTTTTTTATATAAAACTGTTGTGTATTAATAAATAATAACTATATTTGTCTTGTGGTTGGCTTCTCACATTATACCAACTAAAGAAATTACACAGCTCCTATAAGGAAAAACGAAGTGAGAAGCGTTTTGAATTATGGGAGTTTTTGTTTTTAAACCATTTTTACTATGCCAATAATATCAATTTTTAAAAAGATAACAGATGTTAACAATCCTTTCAATAAAGATGTTAGCTATGCTTTAAAAAGAATTCAAGAAGGTAAATCAAAAGATTTTGTTGAACAATTACGTTTAATGAATCCAGAAGATTATGCAAAAAATAAATCAAAGCTACCTGTAGTTTGTTTTAATGGCAAATTCAAAAGTAGATCAATAACCGGATTGATTGAACATTCTGGATTAATTATTTTAGACTTTGATAAATTCAAAACCAAAGACGAAGCAATTGAATTCAAGAACTCTATTTTAAGTGATGAATACATATATTCAGTTTGGATTTCTCCTTCAGCATTAGGTGTAAAAATATTAGTTAAAATACCAGGCATTACAGAAAATCACAAAGGATATTTTCAATCTTTAAAAAAATACTTTAATCATCCTAATTGGGATGATTCAGGAAGTGATGTAAGTAGGACCTGTTTTGAAAGCTACGACCCCGATATTTATATAAATACTGAAAGTTCAAAGTGGACAGAATTAGAAGAACCTGAAATTGAAGAAATAGGAACTTATGAGCCTATTGTAAGAATGACTTCATCAAATCAGATCGTTGAAAAATTATTGGTTTGGTGGACAAAAAAATACGGAATGAATAAAGGTTCAAAAAACAATAATCTTCATAAGCTTTCATCCGCATTCAATGACTTTTCTATTGATTACAATGATGCACTTTCAGAGTGTATGAAGTACGATGAAGGAGGTAAACAAAAAGAAATTGAATCTTTGGTACGTTCTGCTTATAAAAGACCTTCTGCAGGAAAAGCATTTGAAGATACTTCCCAAAAAGAAAAGATTGAAAAGATGGTCCGGTCCGGTAAATCAGTAAAGGATATTGAAAAAGTTTATAAAGATGTTGATATTTCCAGAATAAAAGAAACTTTAGATATTGACGAATTTTGGTTTTATAATGATAAAGGGAAAGTTGTTCTTTCAACTCATAAGTTTAAATTTTGGTTAGAGCAAAATAATTTTTTCAAATACTATCCTTCAGAGCAAAGTAATACTTTTACATTCATAAAAAAGGATCAGAACTTACTTGAAGAAACAAACGAAAAAAGAATAAAAGATTATGTTTTAAAGAACATATTAGAACGCTCTAACATTGGGTATGGACCCTACGATTACATGGCTTCAAACAGCGGTTATTTTAAACCTGATTTTCTTTCAATGTTAGACACTACAGAAGTAGAAATAAAAGAAGATACATCAACTGAATGCTATTTGTATTTCAAAAATTGTGTTGTAAAAGTTACTGCTGATAAAATAGAAAAAATTGATTATTTGGATCTTGATGGTTATGTATGGAGAAGGCAAATAATTGACAGAAATTATGAAACATTTGATCATCACGAATCAGAGTTCAGGACCTACTTATGGCTTGCATCTGGTAAAGATGTGCAAAAGTATAATTCTCTAAAAAGCGTTATTGGATATTTGCTTCACTCATTCAAAACGAGCGCAAACAATAAAGCGATTATTTTTAATGATGAAACTATTTCAGAGAACCCAAACGGTGGATCTGGTAAGGGTATTTTTTGGAATGGATTAAAAAACATGAAAAAAGTTTCCAGAATAGACGGCAAAATGTTTGAACCAACAAAAACATTTCCTTATCAAACTGTAAGTACTGATACTCAAATTTTGGTTTTCGATGATGTTAAAAAGAATTTCAACTTTGAGAATCTGTTCAGTTTAATTACTGAAGGAATTACACTTGAATACAAAGGACAGGATGCAATCAATATTCCGGTGGAAAAGTCGCCAAAAATTTTGATTACAACAAATTACACTGTTGGTGGTATTGGAGGATCTTTTGAGCGTAGAAAGTTTGAAGTGGAAATGTCAAGTTATTTTTCGCACAAACACACACCATTAGATGAATTTGGGCATATGCTTTATTCTGATTGGGACCAAAAAGAATGGTTACGTTTTGATAACTTTATGATTAATTGCGAACAATATTATCTAAAAAACGGATTAGTAAAACATAATTTCAATAATCTTGAAGTTAGAAAATTTATTAAAGAAACTTCTTATGAATTTTACGAATGGAGTTCGGACCGTGAAAATTTGCCTCATAATTTTAGAATTGATAAAACTGAGTATTTTACAAAATTCTGTAATGAGTACCAAGATTTTAAGAAGTTTCTATCTCAAAGAAAGTTCACACAATGGCTTGAATCTTACGCTAAATACTATAACCTTAAATATATATCAGGCAGAACCAACACAACAAGATGGATAGACTTTGAGGATCCAACACAACCAAGAGAAAACGACAACGATATTACTTTTTAATCATGACAGAACATACACTACAACTTGAATGCATTGCAATTGTTAGGAATCAATACGAAAGATTCGGGACCGGAACTATAATCCCAATTATAAACGAATTGGCAGCGAAAAGAAAAGACATTACGATTAAAATAGGAGCTTCTGACACTATCGTTTTGTTTTTCGGTAAATTATTATTCATCGAGTTTAAAGTTGGATACAACAACCAGTCAAAGGCTCAAATTGAATTCCAAAAATTAGTAGAAAAACTTGGTTTTAAGTATTACGTAATCCGGTCCACAAATGAATTTCAAAACATTTTACTCAAAGAACAACCGACCTTTTAGATTGTCGGGAATAGCAGAAGATACCGTTACAATTAAGTGGCTCGATACCGGTTTATTCGAATCCTTCCCCTACCCAAAAATTGAGCCTTATTTGAAAACTAAAAATAAATAGAGAAATTATGAAAAAGAAAGCACACGAACTTATTTTTATTTCACAGATTAAACGTGATGGATCTGGAACTAAAAAAATATTTAAAAAAGATGTGAAGTTTTTAACCACAAATAAATATGCAATGAAAGATGAATTTGAAATTAACCGCTTGTCCATTTCAGAAAGAACTTACATAGCGTCAGGATTTAATAGCTATGTCGTGAAGTTGAAAACACCAATCAACTATTAACGGAATGTTTGGAGATAAAAAATAGAAAATATGAAAACGATTATATACCCTTTCACATACGAACAATGGTTAGCGCATCCATCAACTAAACCAAAAATAAAATTGTGCAAAGAATTAGCTAAAAAAATTGATGACGCAAAAAAGTACGGACAACAATTTATAATTAATCTATGAGAGAATATTTAAAGTGGTGGACGTTATTGCCTACAGAAACCAAAAAACAAATAATGCAATCCAACTCAATCAAAGTGATTACATATAGCGACATTAAGCGACTTTATTTGGAAGGGAGGAAATAAAAAGTGTTAAATGTATTGCGTATATTAAAAACATTCGTATCTTTGTATCAGCAATTAAGCGAAATACTAAAACTAAATATTATGAACTCAGCATTTAACCAAATTAAAAATACAGCAGAAAACAGACATACAGATGTTTTGAAACAAGATATTATAGTTGCATATAAAAACATGATAGCTAAAAATAATGATCTTACAAAAACTGTTTATTATGCATTATTTGAAGTATTGATGTCAAGAGTTTCAGAAACAGAATTAGATGAATTTGAATCAACTTATAAAAATTAACATGAAAAAACGAGTAGGACACCCGCCAAACCCACCGGACTATAAAACTCTTCAAGTACGGGGAGTTCCGGAACAACTTTATAAAAAACTTCAGACGTATTGCCGCGAAGAAATTGAAAAGTATAAAAAAAGTGTTAAAGTTTAATAAACGTATTGCATATATTAAATAACATTCGTATCTTTGAATATGTTTAACCAGTAAAACAAATTAAATTATGAATGAAGATGCTTACAACACGATTATGGAACTTTTTAAATCCGGAGAAATGGAAAGTATAAAGTTCACAAAAAAAGGCAAGATAATCGTTAAATGGAAACGAGAGACGAAAGTTATTCAATACACCGGAATCAATTCAATGAATCAAGTATTGAAAGATTTAGAAATGTTTGAAGAAACAATTTAAACGAAAAAATCCTAAGCATGATTTAAAAAGGCTTTTTTAACCAAATAAAAAAATAAAGATGAAATACGAAATTACAAAAGAGCAGATAGAAACTTTAGTTGATGTTTCTAAAAATGCAGAGATAAGACTTAAAGAATGGTTTCCTGAAGCGTTTAAAACTGTTTTAGAAGTTGGAAAATGGTATAAAACTAAATTTGTTTTTATAAATATAACTAACATTGATGCAAAAGGCAAAGTCTATGGTTATGGATGGGATTTATGCAGTGAAATTTGGCACGGTTCTGATAATGACGATTGGGGAGTTGACAATGCAATCGAAGCCACCGAATCAGAAGTTTTCGAAGCATTGAAAAAAGAAGCTATTAATAGAGGGTATAAAAACGGAAATTTCAAGTGCCTCTTAATGCCTGATTTTACACACAAGGTTATGAATAATTTTCATTTTCAAGATAACATGCTTTTTCACGGAGAAAGTAATGTTCATAAAAACAATGTTATTTTTAAAGACGGACAATGGGCAGAAATAATTGAAACAATAACTAAAAAAGAAGCGGAAAAATTACTTAACAAAAAAATAATATAACCATGAAGCCAAAAATCACAAAACAAGAATTAGCACAATTAAACAAAATGAATCCTGGGGCTTTTCACATCAACACAGAAGAACTTGAAACAGTGTGTAAAAACGCTTCAGAATCATTATTAAGAATACAAGAAAATATTGATTCGCTCCCAAAAAGAAAGTCACTATTAGAAAGATTTTACGACTACATGTCGAACTTTATAAACGGTGGAAAATCAATTGCGCCGGCTGAACTTAAACCTTTTGCATAATGACAGGAAAAACCCTAAAACAAGTAGTAACAGAAATAAAAGGTTATCCGATTTCTAACATGTATGCGGAATCATTTGCAAGAAGTAATTTCGCACAAGTTTACGCCTGGATAAAACACGATGTATTAATTAACCAATCAAAAAGTAAGTAGTTATGACTAAAGAAGAAAAAATTAAAGAGGCTTATGGGCAATATTGGGAAGAAAGAAAAGAGTATGTTGACGAAAACGGATGGGATACTCAATTAAAGTTCTATGAAATTGACAGAGAGAAATTTGATACTCAAACTAAAGGACGTGGAATTTATATAACCCGCCCTAAATACTTACAAGGAATAGAAAACAACAACGGCTGGATTCGTATTGAATCGGAAGATGATTTGCCTAAGGAAACAAATAATTATTGGGTAGTTAATGAATTGGGTATATCAATGCGAGGATATGATATGCAAGATCATAATCATTGGGAAGACATTACCCACTACCAACCAATAGAAAAACCAGAACCCCCAATTTATTAACCACTAACAAAACAAAAATAATTATGAAATTAGAATTGAAAAAATTAATATCAAGCCGTTTATTTGGAGAATTAATCAGGAGTGAAGAACATGGATTTAAGAATAGAATTGATTATATTTTAGGTTACGAAAAACTTAGAAATAATTATGATGATTTTATAAAACAAAAATTAACTATTTGGATGTTCGTTCCCTGCAAATTAGTTGATGGTGTTTGGGTGGTTTTGGAAGAGCCTTTGCAACAAAATTATGTATTTGAAGATCACCCGGAATTGGCGGGAAATCCAAAAGAATATGATTTAGAATTGTTTGAAAACGACATAAAAGAATACCAAGAAGCAAAAGACAGAGTTTTGTTTGCTAATTTCAAATATGACAAAATGGGGTTTGCTTATTCTACTACTCAAAGTGAATGCGTATTTGATGAGGAATATATGGAATCAAAAACAATCGAAGACTTAGTAAAATACAATTTAGAACTAACACCAACAGCCAAAAAACTAATAGGATTATGAGCAAACGCAACAAAATCACTAATAACATCGGCAACAATAGCAATATTAATTTTAATATATTTTGGATTATGAGTAAGAGAAAAGCGCAATACGAAGGAATGAATGAAACTTCAAAAGTGAGAAATAAACAAACAAATTTGACTCCAAAGAAAAAGAAACGAAAAAAATAAAATTATGGCAAAAATAACATTTTCACAATCTAATAATGCAGGAGATATACCTATTTATAATTATACTTTAGAACAATTAAAAGACGATAAATTTACAGACGTTTATGAAATGTTTGCAAATACAGATGACAAAGTTTTTGTTTGTTTTATATCTTTTTCAGAAATAGAAGATTGCCCTTACCAATATGAACATCCTGAATTTTTAATAACACAAGATAAAATTTCAGCTGAGATGTATTTTAATAACTTCGTAACAGACATGACAGAAGAAAGCTTTAATTTCAATTTCTTTTGCTTTGAAAATTATGAAGAAGCATTTAAATATTGCACTGACTTAAAAGAAGGTTTATGAATAATCAACAACCATCCAATTAACTTTGTGATAGTTTTTTGCTTTTTTGGTTGGAAATGTTTAATTTTGAATAATCAATTGTAAATTCAAGATGTCAGAAAAATCACACGGAGGTAAGCGAGAAGGAGCAGGAGCAAAGAGAAAAGCCGATATTGAGAAAACAGATACTATTTTTTTAACCATGATCAAAGAGGTTAAGAATGTAGAATCAGACGAAGAAGCACGTATTGAGTTGGCTAAAGAATTGTTTTCTTTTGAGCGTGGTTGCATGTTTATTGCAGAGCATGTTTTTGGTAAGCCAAAAGAAATTATTGAGAATATAAACATCGATGCAGGAAAGTTAACAGAAGAGGAAATAAAGAAAATCAGTTCAAATCTTGAGCAATCTTACTAATTATCAGAAAGTACTTAAAGTAAAATGTGAGAATGATTTATTATTTTTCACCAGATATATTTATAAAGAAAATCACAGGCGTAATTTTATAGTTGCGCCTCATTTCGTTTTAATAGCGGAGTTCTTGACTAAAGTTTATAATGGAGAAATTAAAAGAGCAATTATAAACATTCCACCTCGGTATGGAAAAACAGAATTAGCTGTTAAATGTTTTATTAGTTGGTGCCTTGCTAAAAATCCTGCGTCAAAATTCATTCACTTATCTTATTCTGATGATTTGGCATTAGATAATAGCTCCCAAACAAAAGAATACATTGAAAGCGAATCATTCCAATCGCTTTGGCAAATGAAGCTCAAGAAAGATGCTCAGGGTAAAAAGAAATGGTTTAATGAATTAGGAGGTGGTGTTTATGCTACTGCATCCGGCGGAGCTATTACGGGCTTTGGTGCCGGAGTAGCTGAAAGCAAAACTTTTGCAGGCGCAATCATAATAGATGATCCATTAAAGCCGGATGATGCTAATTCAGACGCTAAAAGAGGTTCAGTTAATGAAAGATACAATTCAACAATAAGAAGCCGTGTAAACGACAGAGAAACGCCAATTATTGTAATTATGCAAAGATTGCATGAAGAAGATTTATCCGGTTTTCTTTTAAATAATGGTTCCGGAGAAAAATGGGATCATTTGTGCTTACCTGCGTTAGATGAAGAAAATAATCCATTATGGAAAGAAAAGCATTCGTTTGAAGAATTGGAACAAATTCGCCAGGCAAATAGATATAACTTCGCGGGTCAATACATGCAAACTCCTTCGCCAGCTGAGGGTGGGGAATGGCGAAAAGATTGGTTTCAAATAAAGGATAAATCAGAAATACCATTTGAAAAACTAAATTGGGAATTATTTATTGATGGTGCTTACACTAAAGATACTAAGAATGATCCAAGCGGTTTTCAGATTGGTGCAAAATGGAATAATGATTACGTTATTTGGTCAAGTATTGATAAATACTTAGAAATGCCAGAGTTGTTAAAATTCCTACCTAATCACATTGCATCATCCGGAGTAAAGGTAAACATGTCATTAGTTGAGCCAAAAGCGAGCGGAAAGTCTATACAACAATTAATTAGACAGCAAACAAATCTAAATATTACAGAAATAAAAACTACTTTTGTTAATAGTTCTAAGATTGAAAACGCAAGAGCATGCTCTCACTTCATCGAAGGAGGTCGTGTAATACTCGTTAAAGGCGCATGGAACGAACATTTCTTACATCAAGTGGCTATATTTCCAAACGGGAAACACGACGAGCATATCGATTTAACGTGTTATGGAATTGAAAGAAATTTGATTGGAAACGCATTTTTCATAGTTTAAACAAAAAATTATTATCTTTGAGCATGGCAAATAGTTTAATGAACAGTTTTAGATTAGGTTACGACTATCTTACGGGAGGTAAAAAAACACGTAATGCATACAATCAGGCGTTTTACGAATGGATAGGCATCGGTTACGTTCAGTACGACCACAAAAACGCATCATACCTAAAATACGGTTACAATCAGAATCCTACTATATTTTCCATTATAAATAAATCTACTGTAAAACTTGTTTCTGTTCCTTATGCTATTAAAGAAGTTGAAGACAAACAAAGCTACTCAAAGCTTAGAATGTTGGATTTAGCCACTAAAGGGAATGTATCTGTTCGTCAATACATTGATAAGGTTGCATTAGAAACTAAAGCCTATAAAGACAAAGAAAAACCTTTCCCATTAGAACAGCCAAATCCAAATCAAACGTGGTCGGATATATTCGGGCTATATAAAACTTATTTGGACTTAATCGGCAATTTTTACTTATACACGCCAAAACCTGAAGATGGATTGAACAAAGGAGTGCCTAAACTTGCTTATGCTTTGCCTGCTCATATGATTCAAATAGTATTGAAAAAGGATGCTAATTTATTGTATGATGAAAACCCAATTGATTACTACATGCTTATTGATGGTGATTGGTTTATTCAATTTCCTGTTGAAGATGTCATTCATGTAAAGACTGTGAATCCTAATTACGATCGTTCAGGATCACATTTATACGGACAATCAAGATTAAGAGCCGGGTTACGTAATTTACAATCTCAAAATAGTGCAATTGATACTAATATACAAATGCTTAAATCAGCTGGAGCATACGGTTTTTTATATGGAAAAGGAACGCCATTAACACCAGATCAAGCTGCTTCATTAAAAGAGCGTTTAGTTGAAATGGATAAAGATCCAGGAAGATTAGGTAAAATTGGTGCTTCATCTGCTGAGATTGGATTTCAAAGGATTTCATTAACAACTGATGAATTAAAACCGTTTGACTATCTTAATTGGGATCAAAAGATGTTATGTAATGTATTGAATTATCCTGATGAATTATTAAATAATGATGGTGGCTCTAAATTAGGCGGTACATCCGAAACAATGGAGGCTAAAAAAACATTAATTACTGAAAATATTCAGCCTGATTTAATATTGCTTCAAGAAGCTTTAAACAAGTCTTTTGTTCCGTTGTTCCCAGGTTATGAAAATAGCGTTATTGAGTGGGATGTTACAGCCCTACCAGAAATGCAAACAGATATGAAACAAATGTCTGAAGCATTAGATAAGATACCATTAACACCTAATGAGGTTCGTACTGCATTTAAATACGAAACAGTCGAGGAAGACGGAATGGATGTTGTTTGGATTAATACAGGAAAAGTAAGAATTGATGATGTGAGTGCAGAAATGATTAATAATGCTAACCAATAAAATAAATATATGAATACTGTACAAGAAATAAACAAACATATTGCTAATTTAAAGATTAACGATATTAATTTTAAAGAGAATGATATTTCAGATGGATATCATACTTTTAATGAACTTTATGAGTTTAGAAAGCTTTACAATGCTGTTTTGTTTAATGAGTGGGCGAAAGATTATATAGAACAAACAAGTATAGAAGGGAATTTATCGGATAATGCCATTACGAAATACGATGTTCATAAATCATGGAAACATAATGACGGAGAAGATTGTTTTGGTGGTGGTTGGTTTATTGTTGTTGCTGTTTTGCCAGAAGGTCAAATATCAAACCATTATAAAGCAAAAGACTGGGATTTATTTAATATACCTGTTTGGGAAAAAGCAAAATATGAATTTGACGGACACACTCCTTCTGATGTAATGTATAGATTAGAATCATTGACTAAGTAAATGACAAATTGGAACAAACTACAACCACGATACGAAAAGAAAGCGTATAGAATCGTTCAGAAACATATAAAATTGATTCTGGAGCGCATTCCTGTAGATAATACCAATTTGAATAATTATGATATCATAATAGAACTAAATATTCACAAAGAGGACGTGTTTAATATGTTTTTAGAGCTATACAATACAATTGGTATAGATTACGGAAACAGAGTAAATAAAGACTTAGAAAAGGTTACAAAAGCAAATACTTTATTCAATAACTATTTGTTAAAAGAAATTTTACTATTTTTGTCTAATGAAGGAGGTATAAAGATTACAAGTGTTCGAGATACTTTGATTCAAGATGTTATAAAAAGCATTAAAGATGGACTCGGAGAAAACGCAACGGTTATAGATTTAAGAAATGCATTGTACGCTATAATTTCAAAGAGCCAAACTTTTTATAAATATCAGGCTTTAAGAATTGCGAGAACTGAAACAACGAGCGCAAGTAATTTCGCTTCATTTAAAACGGCAGAACAAAGCGATTTAGTTTTGCAGAAGCAATGGGTTTCAGTTTTAGACAATAGAACGCGTTTAGATCATAGGTTAGAAGATAATCAATTAACTGATTTAGAACAGCCTTTTATAATGGCGAGTGGAGCAGTTTTACAATATCCGGGTGATACTGGCGCACCTCCTAACGAGGTTATTAATTGCAGATGTACAATGGCATTTATTCCTAAGCGTGATGCTCAGGGTAATTTAATATTAAAAAGATAACAATGAACTTTAAACAATTAGCTTACGACTTAAAAGAGCTTGACGATGCTAAAGGCGTTGTTGTTGCTTATGCTAACGCTTATAATAACGAGGATTCAGATAAAGATATTTCTGCTCCAGGTTCATTTGATAAAACAGTAACGGAAAACTTTAAGCGTATTCGTGTTTTAAAAGATCATAATCCTACAATGATGATTGGAGTACCGTTGAAAATTGATACTACTGATCCTTATGGACTTCTTACAACAACTCAGTTCAACATGAATAAGCCTTTAGGTAAAGACATGTTTACTGATGTAAAATTGATGCACGAAAGCAATATGAACGCTGAGCTATCAATTGGCTACAGTGTTATGAAGCGTGACAGTAAAAACAAATCAATTATTACAGAATATAAGCTAATGGAATATTCGTTTCTTTCAAGTTGGGCAGCGAATGAATTAGCAACAGTACAAGATATTAAAGGGATTAAAAGCCATTACGGTATTTTATCACTTATTGAAAAATCATACAATTTAGATTACTCTGATGAAAGATTAAGACAAATTGAAACATTACTAAAATCACTTTCTAATGAGCCGTCAGAAACTGACACTTTGCAAGACAAGCCGATTATCGAAACTATCGAACAATTTAGACAATCATTAAAATTAAATTAAAATGGATTTAAAAGAACAATTAGAAGGTTTAAAAAACGACCTTACAAACAATTTTGACACTAAATCAAAGTTAGATATTCAAACGGCTATTGAGTTAGTAGAGGCTAAAATTAAAGCTGATAAAGACGCTTTAAAAGGTGAGTTTGATAAAGAAATTTCTGATTTAAAAGCTGAGTTTCAAAAGAAATCAAAATTAGATCAAGATCATCTTGATGCAATGGATATTCGTTTGAAACAAGCAAAAGGAGAAGCTCCAAAAGAAATAAAAACGTTCAATCAAATAATCGCGGAAGCTATCAAAGAAAATGCTGAAGCAATTCAAGGATTTAGAAAAAATTCTACAGACTTAGTTATAGAACTAAAAGCAGTCGGCGATATGTCTATTGCTGCTAATTTCCCAGGAGCGACACCATGGAATCAGGACGTACGTGAAATGATGATTCCAAAGCCTTACGATAGAGTTTGGTTATCTGATTACTTACCACAAGGAAGCACAACAAAAGGAAGCGTTATCTATCCAAAACAAAACGGAGGCGAAGGAGCTGCTGCGACTTGGGTTTCCGGTTCAGGTAATAAGCCACAAATGGACTACGATTTAACAACTCAGTCAGCTTTTGTTAAATGGATTGCCGGTACTGTAACCGTTGACCGTGAAATGCTTGATGATTTGGAGTTCATGACTTCTTATATTCAATCACAAATGCTTATTAGCTTGAAAGTTGCTGAGAATGATTTCATCTTAAACGGTACAGCAGACACAAATCCGGTTCAAGGATTGCTTGACGTAGCTACGGCTTACGATGGTACATTTACTGCTGCTGTTGATAAAATTGTTGATGCTGCTTATGGTCAAATCCCGGAGGATACTTTCGAGTTTTATCAAGGAAACACGGCTATTTTAAATGTTCGTGATGGTGTTAAAATCGGATTGAATAAAGCAGAAGGATCAGGTGAGTACGATCTTCCTCCAGGAACTGTTGCTTTCGAAAACGGAAGATTGAGAGTTGCAGGATTAAACATTGCTACAACAACTCAATTAGGAGCTAACAATTTCTTAGCGTTCGATAGAACAGCTACTTTGTTAATTAACAGATTAGCACCTGAATTGAGAATGTTTGAAGATGCTACATTAGCAAAACAAAACAAAGTAATGTTCAGAATCGAAGAAAGAATTACTCTTGCTATTTTCAATAATGCAGCAGTTGTAAAAGGTAGTCTCGCGACGCCGTCTGTATAGTAGGAACTTGAATTATAAATTTAAACCTCCTTTCGAAAGATTGGAGGTTTTTTATTAAATTTACTTTATGGAAAAACGAAAAGAAACTATAGGTATTTATATTAGTCGTTGGAATGCTATAGGAGGCGTGGAAACTTCAGCACAAAACTTCTGTAAAAGAATGTCAAAGCATTACAATATTACTTTGCTTTATCATACTGTAGCTAATGAAAACTTAATAACTGAATTAAAGAAATATTGCAATGTTGTAAAAGCCGATTTTAAATCAAAATATACTTTCGATATTTTTATAAGCACAACCGCATGGGATCGTAGCGCATACGAAATTGTTAACGCTAAATGCTATGTTCAAATTGTTCACGCTGATTATCGAGTATTAATTGATGGGTGGGCATTTAATTATAAACCTAATGGATTAGTTACACATCATGTTTGCGTTGGAGAAACCGTTAAAACTGGCTTCGAACACGTTACAAAATTAAAAGCAGACGCAATTATTTACAATCTTTTAGATAATACAATTAAGCACGCTAAAAAGCCTAAAAATAAAGTGTTAACGTTAATTACTTGTTCACGTTTATCTGGAGAAAAGGGATTTAAACGAATGAAGCAATTAGCCAGACAATTGGATGCAAAAGGTATTGAATATATTTGGAATGTTTGGGGAGATACATCAAGCCAATACGCTATAAATTTAATGAAAGAGTTTGCAAACTGTCCTAACGTGTATTTTAAAGGAATTACAACTGAACCG
>Ga0247810_10000536_pt1 | contig 38136 bp, 26 predicted proteins | sample UWRJL119311C1_FD_179918 | JGI IMG/M metagenome (GOLD analysis project Ga0247810, IMG submission 179918) | Plant litter microbial communities from Arlington Agricultural Research Station in Wisconsin, United States - UWRJ-L119-311C-1 | ecosystem: Environmental > Terrestrial > Plant litter >...
AGCCAAAAAGTTTACATGCTGATGGATTGATAGATTCTATTGTACCCTCCGCATTTATAGTAATGATGCCGTCTATGGCATTTTTGATGATGGCTACTAATAAAGCGGCGTTCTCCATAATTTTTTAAACGTATAATCAACTACACAACACGATACAGTACCCTATTGTTATGTTGGGCTAAATTATTGTGGTTACGTTTGAAATTTGTTGACGAACATCACTTCCCGAAGTGACTTGCAACATGGTCAATTGCGGATTATCGGAGAACTTTATGCTACAATTTAATGATCCGTTCATTTTAGTGATGAACTCAAAAATTCTATATTATGAAAGCAGAAGACACGACATCCGCAGTAGCACAACAGTACCTGATGGCCCGGCATTGGGCCTCTGACCTGGAGTTTTTTAAAATCGAAACCCTTTTTCTACGGGGATTGCTAGAAAATCATTTTATCGCACTGTGTGATGATCAGCATATTGGAGAACTAAAGCGGTTAGGAGAACAATTGCTGGACCTTGATAAGGATGAATATGAATGTGAACAGCTTATCAATCTGCAGTTGATCAAACTTGGGCTAGTATCTAAATACGAGTCATTGGGGAATAAAGGAGAATTAGACGAATCACAGGTCGAAGTTGAGAATGTGGTTATGACAATTTCAAAAGAGTACCGGGAGATAAAAAGAGAAGTATTCAAATTGATAGAAAAAGTGATGAAAGAGGATAAACCAGCTAAAATGAGGTAAGGTCACATAAGTGGTTGATACTCGTCACGTTTTCCCGCGCAATGTCGCTGTAGATTCGTTTATTATTTAGAATTAAATTAATGCAAATTACAAATCATCACATCGTGGAGAACACTATTATCCTCAAATCACAGCAGGGCTTAATTGACAGAATCAATTTATTAGAGAATTCCGTCAAAGCTCATCAGGAAGCAGCAATAGAAACCGGCAAAGCACTCTCTAGAGAGAAAGATATAAACGCAACAAAATCTCGTTTTGTGTCCATTGCATCCCATGAATTCAGAACCTTCCTGACCCGGATCTATTTGTCGGCCTCCCTGATTAAGGATTATCAGCATCGACTTGATCAGCAGAAAATAGCTACACATCTAGAGAAGATTAAAATAGCAGTGGGAGATCTCACCGCTATTTTAGATGACTTCCTGTCTGTGGAAAAAATTGATTCCCGTAAGGTTTTTCCGGTTTATGAGCCATTTGATCTTAAACTGCTCGCTGAAGAGGTAATCGATGATATGGAGTTGCTGCTCAAGCCTGGTCAAATCATTAATCATCAGCATACTGGTACAGGATGTGTAGTGAATCTGGATAAAAAAATGCTCAAGCACTGTATCGTTAATTTGGTCTCCAATGCTATGAAGTACTCTGGTAGTGCGGCAATTATAAATGTAAGCACAGCCGTTCAGGATGATCAATGTTATATTCATGTCGAGGACAATGGTATAGGAATTCCAAGAGAAGATCAGAAACTATTATTTACCGCATTTTTCCGTGCAAATAATACCTCAAATATTCAGGGGACAGGATTGGGTTTAAATATTGTGCAACGCTATACCGAGCTAATGCAAGGGAAAGTTACCCTGAAAAGTACCGAAGATATAGGAACCTTGTTTATGTTATCTTTCCCAAGCAGCCCGTCGCCTATTCTGGCTTAAGTTATTGGAGAGGACCTAGAGCTTAGAAGCTCAGCAAGTAGTGCGCTTAAACTCATCGAAGCACAAGCGATGCATTCATCAGCGGCTCCGTAATAGATATAAAGCTGATCACCCAATATGGTCGCACCAGAAGGAAAACATACTCTATCTACCTCACCGGATAATTCCCAATCTTTTTCAGGCTTAAACAGCGGATAAGGCAGCCGAGAGATCACAATTTCAGGCTGGTCAAGGTCTAATAAAGCGGCACAGGCGCAGTACACATAACCCTGCGAGGTGTCATGCACGCCGTGATAAATCAGTAACCAGCCTACGCTTGTTTCAATAGGAGGGCAACCGCCGCCGATATAACTTATTTCATGGTCATACTTGGGCATCAATATAAATCATCTTTATCTTTATAGTTCAGTTGGTGGCGAAAACTAAGTGATAAAACTTAAAGTCTGTTAGTTTTTCATTTTAGCTAATGCCTCTATTTTTAAGATGGTAATCAAACTTGCTTTTTTATCGATCAGTTGCTCATCCTTGAAATCTGACAAAGTCCGGCTAACTGATTCGCTCGCCGTACCCGTAAGTGATGCCAGGTCTTCGCGAGATATGGTAAATCCATTTTCAGGATTTAGCTGCTGATCATACAGACGAATCATTGCGGCAGCCATTTTTTTGCGTACAGAATGATAAGCCATTTGCAAGAGTTGTTCTTCTTTTTCTCTGATATCCCGAGCCAATAGTTTTATAAATTTCTGGGCGACATCCGGGTATTGGTTAAGCAATTGTTCGACAAGCGCTTTTGGCAAAAGGCATAAGACCGAATCTTCCATCGCTGTTGCGGTTTCGGATTGTAATTCATTTAAGAGCATGGCGTTAACACCTAAATATTCATCAGGCCCATAAATTCCAGTCATTAACTCACGTCCATCCTCAGCCAGTTTGATAGATTTACACCTGCCACTAATTAAAAGATAGAGCCCGTTTCCGGGGTCACCTTCATAATAGATCACCTGGTTCTTTTTAAAATTTCTGGGACGGAGTTCTTCAATTATCTCTTTCAGTTGATTAAGACCATCTTTTTTGCCAACTAGTGTACTCAGCTGGTCCAGGGATCTGCTGTAAAATTCTTCCTGCATCTCCCTTTTTTTTAAGCGGACATCGATTGCGTTCAACAATTCCAGGTCGTCAAAAGGCTTGGTGAGATAATCGTCGGCCCCCATCTCCATACCTTTACGCTGATCAACACGCTCTGCTTTGGCGGTAAGAAAAATAAAAGGGATGTGGACTGTTTCAGGGCTCTTTTTCAATAAATACAGAACCCCGTAACCGTCTAGTTCAGGCATCATAATATCGCAAAGGATTAAAGCAGGGGTGTGCTTAATGGCCAGCTCTACACCGGCTTTGCCATTTGAAGCCTGATAAACCTGAAAACCAGCCAATTCAAGTATTTCTTCGACATTTTCACGAATGTCGTTATTGTCTTCAATAATCAGTACTGTTTTATTCATGATATGGAAATGAAATGGTAAATAATGTTCCCTGGTTAACCACGCTCCTAAAGTTTACTGACCCATGCATTAAACGTGCGTATCGGGTTACAATATTGAGTCCCAGTCCTGTACCTGGTATCGTTCCGGTATTATGTGCCCGGAAAAAGGCTTCAAAAAGATGTTTCTGATCGGCTTCCGGAATACCGATTCCATTGTCCTTAACTGTAATAACACAGCAATCATTATTGATTTCTGTATTGAAATCAATAAAAGTATTTTCTCCAGAATACTTAATTGCATTGGTTATCAGGTTATTGATGCAATTTTTAAGCAAACCCTGGTCGAGTCTAACTATGCTCTGGACACCTGCATGCGTGTAGATAATATGTTGATTTTTTTTTGCCATCACCTGCATCTCTTCGGTAATCTCTTCTGAAAATTTAACCAGGTCAAAATCAGAATAGTTAACTTCCTCCATACCTGCCTCCAATTTTTCGAGTGAGAGAAAATCGTTTAGTATAGTGGTAAGGTTACCTACTGCATTTTTTATTTTTCCAACGTGCTTACTGATATTATCGCTTTTGAGTGGCTCCGCATATTTCTCGATAAGTGAAGCAGATAGCTTTACATAGGTTAGAGGTGTGCGGAATTCGTGAGATGCCATGGATACAAACCTACTTTTCAAAAGGCTCAACTCTTTTTCCTTATCAAATAAGACACGCAGATTTTCCTGCGCAATCTGGAGTGCCAGTACAGTCTCTTTAAGGGTGAGTGTACGTTCTTCTACCAGTTCTTCTAAATGTAAAGCATAATCTTTCAATTTGCTTTCAGCATCCTTTTCTTTGCTAAGATCATGGATAAAACCAGTAAAAATCCTGCGCCCGGAAAACTGCACCTCGCTAAGCCCTAAACGGAATGGGAAAATAGTGCCATCTTTTCTTAAACCCAAGACCTCCAAGCCAACCCCTTTGATATTTGATTTTTCTGCAGCATGGTAGCGATAGATAAAATCATCCTGGAGATCTTTGTCAGGGGCTGGTACCAGCATGCGTACATTCCGCCCAATTACCTCTGATGGCAGATAATAAAAAAGAGCACAGGCCGCAGGATTAATTAATTCAATTGTACCGGTATCATCAATAGTGATAATTCCATCGATGGCATTTTGTATGATAGCAATTAATAGCGAGGTGTTTTCCATAATTATGAGGGCCTAAATTATACGATCGCCGAAACAAATGTCAGCTAATAAAAAGCTCAATAATTGACAAGCCTCATTATAAATAGTGACGCTAGTCACATTATCATTATTGTACGTTTTTATATTTGATAACATGTTAATGATGAACATCATTTGTGGTAAAAGCCGTTCATCACTTCATAAAAAAATCTTATTAAACTATAAATTATGGAAAACAAACTGGTTGACTTGGAAGTCCTGGATTTATCTATGGAACTTTTACTAAAGTTGGATGCATATTGGAGGGCGGCTAATTACCTTTCGGTCGGGCAGTTATACTTGCGCGACAATCCGCTGCTCAAAGAGCCTTTAAAGCTGGAGCACGTCAAAAATATGCAATTAGGACATTGGGGAACCACTCCAGGGCAAAACTTTATTTATACTCATTTAAACAGGATCATCAAGCAATATAATCTAAACATGCTTTACGTATCGGGACCAGGTCATGGTGGGCCAGCAGTGGTGGCGGGCACTTACCTGGAAGGCACTTATACTGAAGTGTATCCTGATATTACAGAAGATACCGCCGGGTTGAAAAAACTATTTTCGCAGTTCTCACATCCTGGCGGTATTTCCAGTCATGCCTCTCCCCAGGTGCCGGGGTCTATTCATGAAGGGGGCGAATTAGGTTATTCCTTAAGTCATTCCTTCGGCGCGGTTATGGATAATCCCAACTTGATCGTAGCCTGTGTCGTGGGAGACGGTGAGGCCGAGACCGGACCACTAGCCACAGCCTGGCATTCCAATAAATTTCTCAATCCACAGACTGACGGAACCGTGTTGCCAATATTACATTTAAATGGTTATAAAATATCAAATCCCACCATTCTGGCCCGAATTTCCCATGAAGAACTTTACCAACTATTTAGCGGGTACGGCTGGAACCCCATATTTGTAGAAGGAGACGATCCGATGACTATGCATAGAGATATGGCTAAAGCACTTGACTTCGCCATAGATCGGATTAAGCAGATTAAATATGAAGCCGAGCACGGCAGTGGTGTACCTATACGCTGGCCAATGATTATCTTAAGGTCGCCTAAAGGCTGGACTGGTCCGAAAGTGGTAGATGGCTATCAGATTGAAGGAAATTTTCGATCTCATCAGATTCCTATTTCAGTTTCTGCATCGGCGCCATCCGGACATTTGCAGCAATTAGAGAACTGGATGAGAAGTTATCGACCTGAAGAACTATTTGACGAGGATGGGAAATTAACATCAGAACTTAGGGAATTGGCCCCCGAAGGAATATTCCGTATGGGCGCAAATCCAAACGCAAACGGCGGTCAATTGTTACATAACTTACGCATGCCCGATTACAGGCAGTACAGCATCACCGTGGATAAACCAGGAGTACTCGGTGAGGGGGATACACACATATGCGGCAGGTTCCTTCGTGATGTGATCAAGTTTAACCAAGATAAGAGGAATTTCCGGATTTTTGGCCCAGATGAAACGGTATCTAATCGCCTTGAAGCAGTTTTTGAGCTTACTAACCGGCAGTGGGGAGCGCCGATTGCTGAAAATGATGAATTTTTAGCTCTTTCTGGTAGTGTGATGGAAATGCTGAGCGAGCACCAATGTGAAGGTTGGCTGGAAGGTTATCTTTTAACTGGCAGGCACGGCCTCTTCAATTGCTACGAGGCTTTTATCCATATTGTAGACTCTATGGTTAATCAGCATGCAAAATGGTTGAAAACGAGTTTAGAAATACCTTGGCGAAGGAAAATCGCATCGCTGAACATATTACTTACCTCCACCGTATGGAGACAGGATCATAATGGTTTTACCCACCAGGATCCTGGATTTATTGATCATGTGGTCAATAAAAAAGCTGCTATTGTAAGGGTATATTTGCCGCCTGATGCAAATTGCCTGCTATCAGTAATGGATCATTGTCTGCGGAGCTCTCATTATATTAATGTAATTGTAGCTGCTAAACACGCTGCCCCTCAATGGCTGAATATGACTGATGCAGTTTCACATTGCTCCAGGGGTATCAGCATTTGGAAATTCGCCAGTAATGATTACGAGACTGAACCAGATGTTATTATGGGTTGCTGTGGCGATGTACCAACACTCGAAACCCTTGCTGCGGTTTCTATCCTAAATGAACATATGCCTGAGCTGAAGATAAGAGTAATCAATGTTGTAGATCTGTTCAAATTACAGAAGAGCTCTGAACATACACATGGCCTGCATGATAGAGAATACAATGAATTGTTCACGTTAGATAAGCCCGTGATTTTCGCATTTCACGGCTATCCGCATTTGGTGCACCGGCTTACTTACAACCGTGCAAATAACGTAAATATGCACGTGAGGGGTTATAATGAAGAAGGCACAATCACTACTTCTTTTGACATGACAGTACTCAACCAGATGGATAGGTTTCACTTAGTAATAGACGTTCTTGATCGTTTACCGCTATGCAGTAAAGGAGTATACCTCAAAGCGTATCTTCAGGATAAATTAATCGAACACAGAGGGTATATCAGGCAACATGGTAAAGATATGCCTGAGATATTAAACTGGAAATGGCAGCAAGCCGATGAGGTATCTTAATAAGGTGAAGTAGAAGAGTCGTGGTTCTTTATGCGCCGATCGGTACATAAAGGACCATGACTCTTACTAACTAAGTATCGAAAGCTAATGAACCTTGAACCTTTGAAGTACTTTACAAACTTGAATAGCTACTAAGGGCAACATGCTGATCGCAATTGCTGTCAGCCATACTTTAATTGGAAGTACAGAGAGACCTAAAACTATGCGGATTCCGGGTACAGCATATACCATTACAGTAAGTGCAGCACAGATGATTAGCGCAATCCATACAAATTTATTCTTCGTGATTTCATTTTTAAAGAAAGCTGAGCCGTTAGAGGACATGTTAAAAACATGAAACAGCTGTACGAAAGTTAGTGTGATAAATACTACGCTATTCGTTACACGATCATCAGCATGCAGTACTTCTCTGCTGTAAAATCCTGCAAGAATCACTGCTGAAGTCATAGCAGCAGAATATAATGCTATTACCAGCCATTTTTTATTAGTAATTATGTTTTCTGCGGGGTCGCGTGGGGGGTGGAGCATTACTGTGTGATCTCCTGAGCCAAGTCCCAGGGCTAGTGCCGGGAATATATCGGTAACCATGTTAAGGAATAAGATTTGCAGCGGCAGCAGTGTAGCGCCGGGTATAAAAACACCCAAAATAGTTACTATAAAGATTTCGCTCAAATTGCAGGAGACCAGATAAACTACAAATTTCTGAATATTCCGAAAAATCTCCCTACCATGTGCTACAGCTTCGGCAATTGAGGTGAATGAATCATCTTTTAAAATAATCGATGCCGTTTCTTTGGCTACTTGCGTTCCCCTGATTCCCATTGCAATGCCAACATCGGCCTTTTTTAAAGCCGGTGCATCATTGACTCCATCACCCGTCATAGCCACAATCGAGCCATTTTTCTGAAACACATCTGCAATCTCGAGCTTTTGTTTAGGGGAAGCACGTGCAAAAACAGCAGTATCGAGTATACGCCGCCGCCATTCTTCGGTTAATTGACCCTCTTTTGGCAATTCAGAACCAGTGATTACTTTATTATCGTCTTCTTCGATTAAACCAACTTTTCGGGCAATGTTAAGTGCTGTCTGTGGATGGTCGCCGGTGATCATTACTACCTTTATTCCAGCCTTGCGGCAAGTCAATATGGCACTTTTGATATCGGTACGTGGTGGATCTAGAAAACCCGCCATCCCCACATAGACCAAATCGTTTAGAAAGTTTTTGGGGTCTATGTTTTTTTTCAAACGGTAAGCAAAAGCCAATACGCGCAATCCAGAAGAGGCCATTTGTTCTGATTTCGAAAGTATAGATTGTCTTGAATGCGTATCGAGGGCTCTGATTTCGGCCCCTGATTGTATTTGAGCGCATTTCTGTAGTAGGTGTTCTACTGACCCTTTAGCCGCTACGAAATTACCATCTGGCAACTGGTGCAGGGTTGCCATCATCATCAGTTCAGAACTGAATGGAACTTCGCCAATCCTTAGATATTGTTTACTAATCGATTCAGTATCCAGCCCTCCCGCTGTGGCTATTTGAATTAGAGCCACTTCTACGGGATCTCCCGAAAGCTGGTCTTTATTTTTTCTATTGTTCTTAACAACGGTATTGTTGCATAAAACACCGGTTAATAATAGTTTATTAAGATTTTCCGAGCTTTCCTTAACTCTTCCATTTGGGAATGATAACAGTTGATTTTCTATTTTAACACTAACACTCTCCGAAGGAAAAGCAAAGGTGTCTGCGTATATTTTATTTTCAGTTAAGGTGCCAGTTTTGTCGGTCAGGATTACTCCGGTGCTGCCAAGAGTCTCGACGGCCGACAGTTTCTTTACGATTGCATTTCTTTTGGCCATCAGCAACATGCCATATGATAAAGCAACAGTTGCGACTATAGGTAATCCTTCTGGAATAGCTGCTACCGCCAGAGCAATAGACGTCTCAATAATCATTAATAGGTCTTTACCCTGTATAAAACCCGTGGTTGCAAAAATTGCCGTCATACTCATTGTAATCCAGATGAGTTTACGACTCAACTTATTGAGCTTTTTATCCAGCGGAGTAATTGTTTCACCAGAACTTTCTACCAGTGAGGTTATGGTGCCTAATTGCGTTTGCATGGCCGTACCAGTGATCACCATTTTACCAACCCCATTAATCACAGAAGATCCTTTGAAAACCATATTTTTCTGGTCTGCAATAAGTGTGTCTACCGGTAAGACCTTTATATTTTTGTCTGAGGGTAATGATTCTCCTGTCAATGACGACTCATCGCACTGCAACCGGTTTAAGGCTAACAAGCGTCCATCAGCCGGGACAACATCGCCAGCTTCCAGAGGAATTAGATCGCCGGGGACAAGCTGGTTACTGGGGATAGAACTGGTTTTACCATTACGGATTACGTTAGATAGTATAACATCCATTTTTTTTAGTGCATTCATTGAATTTCGTGCCTGCACTTCCATAAAAAAACCAATTAATGCATTGATCACTATAACCACCAGGATAGCTATCGTTTCTAAAATATCCTTAAAGTACAGGGATACTGCAGCGCCAAACATCAATAAATAAACGATAGGGCTTTTAAACTGAACCAGCATGATCCACCAAAGGCTTTTTGGCTTTTGAAGATGATATGTATTCAAGCCGTACTGTTCTGATCGCCTTTGTGCTTCGTCTTCCGTAATTCCATTAATAGCATCAGATTGCAATTCAGCAATAACATCCTCGGAAGCTAAGGAGTAAGGATTGTTTATGGGATATTTCGCTAACATACGGAATTTGGTTTTTTGCTGATTATAGCGTACAATCCCGGTTGTTTATTATTAATCATTTTCTCTTTTACTAAATGTCAGCATCGGTATCTTTCCATAATAGGAAAAGTCTGCAGCACTGGATGGGTACAATAGCTTTTCAAAAACTGATTTTGACTGATGGGTAAATAGAACTATCATGGATGGTTTGCTGAAGCAAATTGCCTGGTCTATATCTTCCAGTAAAGTATTTGCAATTAACCTTTCGCGATTTGTCATTGTGACCTTATAATCTGCTACCTTGTTTAAGGTAGCTTCCATTATTTCTTTATCATTGATAAACTCTGAAGGATCAGAGAAGTGTATCATTTCCACAGTTGCCTGTAAAGGGCGTGCAAACTCTACAACTTTTATTAATTCCCTCCTGTAATCTGTCATATCAGAAGCATACAGGATATGTTTTATTTCTCTAACGTGATATGCACTTGGAATACATAGCACTGGAGTAGTAGAATGAGTAATTAATTTTGCCGTATGCGTCCCAAAGATTTTCGTGAATACCCCTGCTCCGCGGGTACTAATGCAAATATATGAAATGTCGTTTTTTGCGGCATACGCAATAATTCCATCTACCACATCGCTGTTTGAAATCTGGACCAGTTCATACTTTATATCGGTCTCGTCTATAGATTTGCAGATTTGTGTGATAAAGGATGACAAATCTTCTGAATTTTGTTCCAGAAAAGTTGATGTATGCAGGGCAAATGACTCGTCAGTCCATTTAAATGGCTTTATCAAATTGTAAACGTTAACGATTGCCAACATTGCTTTCCGTTCCTTTGCAAGCTTAATCGCAAAACGAATTGCTGCTTTTGAATTATTTGAGAGATCGGTTGTTACTAGTATTTTTTCCATAATGTTTGCAGGATGTTTTTTTGGTTAATCATGATCTACTAGAGAATGCAGCGTTATGTTGAATTGAGATGCAAGGTCTGGTTTGACTTTACCGAAGATCTTGATAAACTTCTTTTATGTCAATGATGGGGGGCATGCTGGGTAATGATCGCTATCACTAATTATGTGATAAAAACGCATAGAAAAAGAGCTCTATTATCGCTGTTTCTTATGTGACTGAAAGTTTATGATACCTGTATGAGGCTTTATTTATGACTAATCCATATAACGGAAAAAGAAACTGGGTCAGCAGGTCCAAACCAAGTTATGGTAGATAATCTTTTGAACCAAATGCACAATCTGCACAAGGATGTTCGCATTCTTTATGAGCATGTATGGAATATTGTTCAACAGGCACACTCTTCCGTTGGTAACTTCTTTATGGGTAGCCACACACAAAAACTTTCAAGAGTTACTGAAATTCCTTTATTGGTGTTCCCTCACATAGAGACTACAACTTAAAAAGCGCTGATGAAGATTCTAATGACGTTCAAACCGGCCAGTTATTTTGTGTAAACATATTTTGTATAGAATTAATTCGATACTAGTGCCAACATCGCTTTCGTTTTTCTGTAATTCCATGAGAGGGGTGCCCGATATCGTTGCCTACCGAGGGCATTAAATGGTGTATTAATTCTTGCATCACGGATTGCATTTCCTCTCTTTCAGTAATTTCCTCAAAGGTGCCCCAGGCAATTACGCTTTTCCAGTTCATAATATTTACAATATCATCTACCTGAAAACATACTTGAGGATTTTTTCGGAGCATCTCGACCTTCTTGCCAGCTGCCGAATGTCCATAAATAAAACCATTCTTATATACGTAGTTGATAGGCACCACATAAGTTGTGCTATCGGCATGGCAGCCTATTCTGCCAGTTAATTGTTCTTTTAGCAAGACATCCATTTCCTTATCAGTAAGTTTTCCTAACATCTTTTATCTACTTTAGTTACACGGATATCTTTAGTATATAGGTATTACCGCAAGTGCTAAAATACGAATCCATACCCTGGTAGTTTATGATATCACTTCTTAAGATTAATGATTCACATCACTAATTTGTTTTTAAGTATAGCATTCCAATTTATTCAGCTCCAGTTTAATAGTATTACACTACATCTAGTTTTTACCTGATAGATGGTTGGTTTTAAGGAAAGCTTATCAATTTGTAACCAATTGTTGATGTAAGCATCATCTGTTTCAAAATGGTAAGAGATCATGATGAAATTAAACCAAGAGCTGGAGATTTCATTTTCTCAACTTTTACAGATATCCTTCTTTTCTCCAAGATTATGCAAACAGCAAATAAACCAACCCTTGACTGTTACGCTGTAGATAAGAGTGTGGTTAAGGATAACTACCCTGAAGAATTCATGCAGCAATTTGTAAACCGTCTTTATTATAGTGGTTTATTAATACCTTAAAAAGTTTAATCATAATCAATTAATCTGTCTAGTCAACTTTTTTCAGGACTAGACAAATTTCAGCGGAGGAAGAGGGATTCTAACCCTCGGTACCGTTGCCAGTATAACAGTTCAGCAAACTGTTCCCTCCGACCACTCAGGAACTATACCTTTTGCATTAGTTATCCATCTTTCTCAATTAGTAAAGCTGCGCGGTAGTACAAGAAGTCCTTTTATTTTAATAAGTATTCATGGGCAGGAATGACATTAATGATCTTTCCTTTTTTTTCAAATTGATCTTTTTGCGACATAGTAACTAAAGTTCCCTGCTCAATATCAAAGAATTCCAAGGCTTCAATCATACCATTGAGTTCTCTTTCTAGATTATCCGGATTTAAATCATAACATACCTGAATGGCTTGATGAAAAGCCCCATTTTTAAATGTAATAAAATCACACTCTCCTTTTTCTGAGAAATAATAAATTTCTCTGTAAGTTCTGCGAAGATGCAAAAAAATCAGATTTTCGAATTTACGGCCATTGTCTTCAGTAAAAGATCCTGAATTGACATTAACCAGGCCTGTATCAATTGCATATACTTTCTTTGGGTTTGCAATCTGTTTTTTTAGAGAATAACTAAACTTAGGAACAAAATGCAATAAATAGGAATATTCCATATGTGATAAATATTCCAACGCCGTGCTGGTGGCACCCATTCCAAACATATTTTTAAGATTATTGCCTGATACAGGCTTTCCTACATTGGAAATTAAATACTGAGCCAAACGCTGTAAGGTCCTCACATCTTTGATACTGTAACGAACTGCAATGTCACGGATGAGTATGTCTTCGAATAGATGGTTTAGAATATCATCATTTTTTTCTTTAATATATTCTGGAAAGCCTCCCATTGTGAGGTAGCTTATCAGTGATTCAGTAGAAGGACTTAATTTTTGATGAGATATGAATTCATGATATGAAAATGGAAATAATTCTTTGGTAATATGTCTTCCGGTTAATTTTGTTCCTAATTCTCTGCTTAACAGAGAAGCATTTGATCCAGTAACAACGATCTTAAAGCCCTCATCTAATTTTTGTCGCACATATCTTTCCCATTCCGGTATAATTTGAATTTCATCAAACATTAATACTGAGAAGTTTTGTTCCTTGATTAACTCATCTAACCTTGAGAAATCATTAATCTCAAATTCATATAATCTTGGGTCTTCAAAGTTGAGATATAGTGCACCAGTATATTTGCTGTTTAATAACTGAAATAATAAAGTGCTTTTTCCACATCTTCTTATACCAGATACAATAAGGGCATGTGAAGCTAGATTTGGTAACAGTTGCAGCGCATCTCTTCTTAGCCCTTTGTCTTTGTTAGCAATATTTTGGCTTTGTGCCTTAATAATCTGACTGAGTACATTTTGAGGTATCATAAAAAGTGTTTGATACAAAACTACAATAGTTTTGGTTAGTAAACAAAGCTATTGTGGTTTTGGATCAAACAATATGGTCTATCATGTCCTACAGACAAGTAATATATTGCTTATTTTACTAGTTTAATCGGTGCCGAGAAAAGGTTATGGTTTCATTGTAAGTGTAGCGCCTGAGGATATGAAGATTCGGTTTTTATTTAATTCTTCATGAAAAAGATAGTTAGCCTTAAGGAAGATTTCTACAAATGTTGAAGATTGATAATATTATTCTCTCAAAATCTTGCGAGAGGATGTTTAATCTCAGTATTGCTGGTGTTTTTATATCTAGTGAATTTATATATTCTTTTTAGTTATGAATTTTCGTCTTTTACAGTCCGATTATTAGGAGGGATCAAAGTCACCTCGTCACCATTTGGTTTATAAATTCCCTTCATTATTGTTATCTGTTCGCTAAGCAGATCGTTTTGCTCCTTCATCAGTTTGTACATATGATCTTGCTTAGTCCTGATTTTCTTTATAGTCTCTACGATTACAAAAAAGCCAATTATCAAGAAGAGACTTATAATTGATATAATGATTTCCATTCAATGTTTTTAGTTGTGTATATTTTCGATACCTAGTTCAATGGTGCAATCTCAATATAGGACTTTTGCTTCCCCTTGTCAGTAAAATAACGCTTTGTAAATTTAAATATCGCATCCGACTTTTCATAAGGTTCAGCGATGCCTTTTGATGAATTCTTAGTTATTTTTCTAAATTCAATCTCACCAGTAAATTTGGTTAGGTTAACTAATTTTGTCATCCTTAAAAAGCAACATAACCACAAATGTATCTTGATGTGCTATTCCAGTATTAAAAACCTCAATTTGATATAGTCTTACCCTGTCATCTAACAACTGTCGGGTGCTATAGGGTCGGATGATATACATTTTATTCCAGTCAACCGCATCGTATTTATTAAGATCCAATACACCAGCCGAGTCGGCGTGTACGGTTTTAACAACAAAGTTTTTAAACTCGCCATTATCAGAATGGCATCCTATTAAAAATAATAAAATAATAGCTACGTATTTCATGGCTTTCTATGTGTGGTAACTAATGCTGAATGGATTAGAAACGGCTGCATCTTCTAATTGGTTAAATGAGTCAAACAAAACCTTTGTTGAAACAGTCATATTATATTGCTCAAGAAGAATGCTCGGTATTATTTTTAACTTTATCTCTTTCATGTGTCTTTTGATTCAATAAAGTTAAACATCAAAGATTCCTGATCATAAGATTAAAAAAGACAATATCTTAAGGTTCTCGTTCAAGCAGTTTATCCCAGATTTTCGGATTTCGGCTGGTATGGAAAACAGAAAAAATAACTATGGTTTCATCTTCAATTAAGAAATGAACCATAAATGGGAATTCTTAATCACCATACCTCTAACATTATTATATCTGACAGGATAGACCTCAGCAGTATTGCTTAGTTTACTGATCTGTTTTACGACTTGCTTTTGAAAGCGTGTACCCAAACTATAAGATTGTTCATTGTTCCAATCTGTTGCTTTTTGAATATCAATTAAAGCTTGGGGAAAAACTTTTATTTTTTAAGTGCGCACTTATGATTTAAGATCTTTTGATGCAGTCTCCCAATCTAATAAGATATCCGGATTGGCTCGGTATTCAGAAATTCTTTCATTTACAATATTCTGATGTTCTGCTGGAACAGACATACCTTCTGACCAGAGTACCTCATTAAGTTCTAATTTTTCAGCAGGTGATAATTGTCTCACCGCATCTACTAATTGTCTGAATGATAATTCTACAGCGATCATAGTGTTTTCTTTATGGCTCTAACAAATTTAGCTAATTTTTTCCAAAAACACAGTAAAACAAAAAAGCCTGCGAATCGTATGATTGCAGGCTTCTTGTTTAATTTCAAAGGAGGAAGAGGGATTCGAACCTTTGTTTTTAAGTAGTTGATTATCAATTGTTTTTGTACTTGTTTTATGAAGACTCCACGAATGACGCTCAATTTAATTCTCTTTTTCGCTGAAATATAGCAACATGAAACCCTATTTACTTTTTTTATCGCTTGTTCTTTAATTTGTTAGTTACGATAACGATACCTTATTTTTTAAATAAAGTATCTGCTCGCTTATATTAGATGTTACGGCTAGCGTATTTAAGAAGCATAGACGGTTCGACTCCGGCGAAGGGTACCAAGCCGGAGTTAGTTCTAACTCCGGTTTTTATACTTTAAAATGTTGTTAGTATGATAGATAAGTAGCTCTGTTAGGTTGACTCTTTCGTTCGATCTTTATTTTCAATAAATTGTCCATTTTGCTGGAAAGATCGAACCAATGATATAAAGTTTTTGTTCAAGTCATAATCATATCGCCGAGAAATAGCAGTTTATCCAAAATTTTCTCTACTCTTTGTCTAGAGTTCTCAGAAACATCTATAATTTTGATTTTTACATCACACCCTGCTTCCATAATCCATTTTAATATCCTCCTGTACATTGCTAAATATTTTTGGGTTATTTCTGGGCTATCAGTAATTCCATTATGTTCGATTATAATTGCTATGGAGTCTTCATGAAACATAAATACGCTTTGACAAAAATAAAAAGTCGTTTCTTGATGACAGATCTCAGTAGATTTTTCCGAATAATATTTTAAGGAGAATAGAACTATCTCTGCGATTTCATTTTGAGAAAAGGTTTTTTTCTGACGTTGTCTATTAATCTACTTGAAAGTTCCCTTCGAAACGGTGCTTCCGCAGATTTTTCCCCTCTATAGACCTTATATCAATCATGAATTATATGAAATGACATAATTATACTTAGTTTACCGATAGTAAAGAGGCTTTTCACAGCGGAAGGAATTTTAAACAGGTTACAAAGGATCGCAAGGATTAAAGAATTGGTTCGGTGATCTTAAGAAAGTAAAATAAATTCAACCTGGATTAGAATGCAACCGTTTGAACGGTTGGCCGAGTTTCGGAGAAGAAAAGCGATCTACATCCAGCAGGACACAATTGGCTCAATGGTTTCGATGCCAGGTGGATAGTATCACCGAAACTCCCAACCATGCGCCTATAATGTTTGGCAACCTAACACTGAAGTTTTAAATACAAAAAAACGCATTAGCAGATGAATTTTGAATGTATATAGTCATTTCAAAACTCTGCTCCATCCAGCCATTTCTGGCGGTCCAAGGGAATATCAACTGGTACCGTTTTCCTAGCAAAATTGATCATATCCCTGATTGCATTGGAATCATTTTTGTTGACCTTTTTGATTTCCTGTTCAGCTAGCCGCAATTCAGATTCCGAACCTACGAAATTACTTTTCAGGATGTCTAGTGCATGAAGCTGAGCAAATGGAACCAAGGTATATTCCAGCAAGTTCCGCGCGGCTGAAAGCACTTTTTGCACATAAGGTAAAATATTGACCATTTGCTTTAGGCGCTCTTTTGAATCTCTAGTCAAATGGATCACTCCTAATGAACAGATGCTTTGCAAATTCCTCTTTTCCAGTTCCCCGAACGTGTTAGCCCTAGTAGTGAGTTCCATAGTTGAGATTTTGTCATCCAGGATTTTCTGGGACAGTTCGGCCACTAGATCAAAGAGGAGTTTATCAGATGCTGTCTGTTCAAAAGCAGCCAACATTTTGAAATAGGCAGCACGCATCTGGTTTTTCTCGAATTGCCCGGTCTTGAAGGCAGTCAACAACATTACAAAAAGCGGAACTGTGGCAAACGTGGTGGCTATATGTTCTGCCTCCGCCCATTTTGGCCCTGGTTTATCAGAAAGGATACTTTCTTCCGATAGAGACATTAGGCTTGCTTTCCTTTCTTCAGGACTGCCCGGCAAATGGGACATGATGGCCGCGTTGTACAAATAGGTTTCGAAAGCCTCAGTTGGTTTGAAACTGATAACCGCAAAATGCGATGACACCGAGCTTACTGTATAAAATGTACCCTGGTCGCCATTAGTTCTTGCCTCATCGAAAGCTTTCAATGACCAATCATAAGCTTTTTCAGGCTCGCCAATTCCTCCTGCAATATAAGCCATCTGAACCAGCATGAAACTGTCGTTCTTCGGTTGGTAATATTTGGAATAATCAATATTGTTCTCATTAAACATTCCCTGAAATGGCGCAAAGTAATCTTCTCCGCCTTGTTTCGGTGGTCTGCCATCAGTGATCATTGCACTGGCATAGGCGATCAGATGCCCGCTTATACTAAACATCCGCATCCAAAACTGACCGGGTTTGGCGACCCGTGTATCAAACAACCTGAATACTATATCTTCCAGGACCAGGAACATTTCCGCTATGTCACCGCTTAACCAAAGCGCCACAGCAAGCTCCGACAATAAATGGATAATTTCTACTTGACCATAAGCAGAATATCCTTTGGCAATTGATACTGCACTTTTACAATAATCGACCGAAGCGCGCGGGTCATCTACGGATCGTGAAGCCGCTGCGTCCAAAAGTATCTCGATCAATTCGAGTCTTTCTTCACCATCGTAGGCCAGGGTTTTCTCCAACCATTCTTTTTCCTTTTCTTTCTCACCTGTCTTTTTATAAATTTTGGTCATCTGGCCCTCAAGAACAAACCTGGCATGGGGGTCACTGAATTCTTTTAAGTGTTTCAGGAGGAACGCTACCGCATTTTTAGGGTCATTATACCAGCCCGACTCAACTTGCGACAGACCACGGACAGGATATGCCGCCATATCCTCCCGGTTGTGACCAATCAGGAATTTGAAAAGTCCCTGAAGCATGGCTATGCCGGCATCGTCGTCGTTACTAAGTATTTCTCTGCGGCCAATAGCGTTGCATAGAATGGATAAACTCGTCCTGCTGATATTTGAAGTGAAAGCATCAATGCCTTTTTTTGCAGCTATTTTCATCAGTGTGATCCAAGCATTAACCTCTTCTTTTGATGTAAGGTTCATTACAGGAAACCATATCAGGCTCTTTAAGCCATATTCATCTTCAAATACGGAAATCACATCCTGGATCTCTTCCAGATGCTCCAGGGTAAATGTCAGATATTCGATAAAATCGATGACGGAAAGATCCTGAAAATAATAGGTGATCAGGATCATCCGGCCGATGGCTGCTTCGGACACCGAAACGTTTTCCGAGCGCAGCAGTTTTTTGGTATGCGCTAACAGTGAAGAAGGATCACGATCTAACAATTTGTAAAGACGCAGTTGTTCCTGGCGGATCATCATTTTCATGCCCAGGCTCATATCTGCTGGAAAATCCGTACTCGTCCAGTAATCGAGATATCCCGCGCGTGACATGAAATTTGCCTGTACATTATCCTGTGTCGCCTCATACATCTTTATTAGGACAAAACCAGCATGATCAAATTCTTTACCCTTGATGAATGCCATTAGCGCACGGTTCCCGCTGCTTTGATTGATCGTTTTAGATTTCAAAATGCTGTTCCCGATGGCCAAATGCACTTTTTGCACCAAATCCTGGCTAAGGTTTTTAAGCCCAATGTCCCGGATAATAGGAGATACTTCAAATTTAGACTCTTGACGGAGCTGTATCCACAGGTGCAGCAATGGCTGAAGCTTTTCACTCGGCGCCGATATTTCCGCCTCTACTTTGCTGACCGCCTGGACCTGTTCCATACCAAAGGCCCAGTCAATCAGACTCAGCCTGTATAACAATTCTTTGGAACTTTGATCACCAATATATTTGATTATGGACCGCTGCGCATCTTCCAGCACGCCCTCGGCAAACTCGGTGTTTAATACGGTTTCCAGCAATGCACCGCCCTCCATACCCCAATTGATCTCTTTCAGGCGATTAATCATCGCTGTAGTCAGCCTTGGGTTTCTTTGCGCCCTGGCAGCGAGAAAAGGCACCATAGTCAGAAACTCAGGTGGAGCTCCCTGCTTAGTCAGGTATTCTTTAAGTTCCAGGTCATCGAAATCGAAGTCTTCATAGAGAAACACACAATCTTCCGGGCACATTTGTTCCAAAGCATGCGGAAATTTAAAATTTGAGGTGGTGATCATTCTGACTGAGGACTGGTCCATAGCATGTGTCAGGTAACAAAACAGGTCAATCAAGGCACCCACGGATTGATCAAGTCTGGCAACATCATTGATCACAAGCAAACTTCCTTCAGGTAAACTGGCGATTACATCACTGATCCACTGCTTTCTGTCGGTTTGCAATTCGCAACCGGAGACATTCATTAAAAATCGTTCAATAGCTATAGCAGTATACCTGAGGTCTTCATGAAACTCCCGGAGGTCGAGCCAGAAAACATGTTCGTACCTTCGGCTGACGAGTGAGGCCAACTGGGTTTTCCCGGAACCGTTAATGCCATGAAAGGCTACCCATGGCAATAGATTCAGGAAATCTGTAACCATTTTGACTTTTTCCGTTCTGCTCGCTCCGTTCAGGATCGCTTCAGGTGGACTGGTTGATAATTGCTGAAGACGGAAGCTGAATGTGGTGTCACTTTTCAGTACTGCAATATCCTGAAATACAGATTGGAGTGCCCTGGTTTGTTCCTCGCTTCCTTTCTCGAGTTTCAGCAACCGTTGGTCAAATTGTTCGAACAGTGCTGTTAGCGTACCGATAAGCATCTTTTCCTGCTGGTTGAGTTCTGTCTTCTGAACTTCAACTCGCAGCGCCTGAGCATCTAAACGTTTAGGTCCCTTGTTGCTCAGCAATTTAAAGACATGTACAAAAAGCTTTTCATAAGTCGATCTTGGGTCCTCTGTTTTAAAGACCTGGCGAATTGCTTGCAGCACCGTTTCGACTACCGCATGCACATTCTTCTGATCTGTAGACCATTCGAAATTCAATATAAAATCTCTGAGGTTTTCCGCATTGTCTAGGAAGTCATGAAATCCTTGCCACTGTTCATTATGCTGTTGTTGCTCATTCGACAGGATTTTGGTGCCGGGAATGATATTTTGTGTGATCCGCGATTGAATATGTGTCCTTAACTGCTCTGCAATTGCATTTCCTTCCCAGACCGTATCTTCCTGCTGCAGGGACATCCACTTTTCGATACCTTTTTCACCCTTCAAAAAAATAGTTGGACGTTCATGCCCATATCCTGTATTGGTGACAAACCTGAACCGGATATGCATTCCGGGGTTGTTCTGGATATGGTCATAGAAATTCTTCAGGAGTTCAAGCGTCAGATCTGCATTTAAGGTGACGTTCGCTTCCCTGTACTTGATCTGTTCGAGCTCCCTCGATATCTCCAGTTTAGCCAGATCACGCTGTACAATATCAATATCCTCGCCGCATTCCAATTCCAAAACATCGTTCTGCTCTAGTTGCAGCCATCTTAAAATGGTATAATCCACCTGAAAGACGAATCCCCTAATTGTAGGCCAGGCGTCTCTTCCGCTGATTTCTTTAAAGTCTAATGATTGCGTCATTTGGTTTTGAATATTTATAGGGAATACCCAAATCAAAAATACGCAATTATCTCCTGTGGTTGTAAAATCCCTTAACGATACCAGGATAAAGGTGTAGTAATTTCAACTTCAATAAAGTTCTAAGTTGCAAAGCCTGGGCCCATGGTTTGAGCAGACCTGTATAATCCTTCAGAATTGCAGACTAAGAAAAAAACCTTCATTATTTAAACAACTAAAGTGGCAAGACTTCACTAATTTGCGGTTTTAAAACAATATGCTCCAACTCATCTATAGCAACAAAGCCGGAAGGAATTTCAATTCCGATCCGCAGGTCAACTGGAAAGCACTCTTCAAAGCATCAGAAGACTCCTTCACCTCCAGCATCTTCGGGCTCCTGCTTTACCTTCCAGCCGAACAGTTCTGGGACATCATTATCAACTCCTCCCAGATCAAACCGGACATCGAATTCCCCGGACAGGTCATCGGATACGAATTCTGGCCATCCTGGAAAAACAAAAACTGTTATCGTTGCGAACCCGACATCTACATTGAATTCGAAAACCTCAACCTCATCGTAGAAGCCAAACGCTGGGACGGTGAACAACAACTCGAATCCCAATGGCAAAATGAACTTGAAGCCTATCTCGAAAGCATCGAAAGCGACAAATCCGTATGCCTGCTCGCCGCAGGAGGCATCAGAAATGGTGGCATCACCAAAATCAGCACGCCAGACCAAAGGCAGAGTTGCCCCGTCATACAATGCAGCTGGTCATCACTTCTGACCCAGATCAGCACCCTAAAAAACCAACTGATCAAAAACACAGAAAAAATACCTCAGGATTATACAAATCTAAACATTCTGAAAGACCTAGTCATCGCATTTGGCATCCACGGATTCCAGACCGGTTACCTGTTCAACACCATGCCAACTAGCATTAGCCTGTCTAAAGAAAACCACTACACACAGATCATCTTCATAACACCAGCAATCCTGCACTACATACCAAATTATCATATCAGCAGCAATTCCGCTCAAACCTTATCACAATGGCAAAAACCAACCCAGAAGAACTAAAAGCCGTATTCACAGACGTACGCAAAGCATACAGATTACTCTATCATTATCAGCGAAGGGTAATGGATACCGTCAGGTATATCTCTAACATGCTATCCATTAACCTGCAAAGCGGTCATCCGATCTTCAGCGATCTCACACCAGGAGAAAATAAACGCCCGGACTTAGACCGCTGGGCATGGGACTGGCTGAACATGTACTTTTACGAGTTCTACTGCACAGCTAAAAAGATTGATACCGACACCTATCAATTTGCTATACAAATCCAAAGCGATACCGGATGTTATGACACTGGAGCAAAGGAACTGGACATAGAGAATTATTCTCCTGCAGAACTAGCAGCTACCAGGCTGATATTCATCTACAGCAAAAACCGCTGGAAAAGAGAACAACAGGAGAACCATAAAAGGTTTACAGGGTTTCACAGCATCCCGGCATTGTCAGCAAATCAACCATCCACCTTCAAGGAAGAACATGACAATGGGGACAAATTTTTCGTCATGATGACCATGCCCCTTGAAAACCTTGTGGACGAAAGCAGTATTAAATCTGAAATCGACAGGTTCCTGCAATTCCTCAAACAAAACAACCTAACATGGGCATACGAAGGTCAGCGCATCTAGCGCTGACCTACACCAAATACTTAAAATAAACTTTGGCCAGCTTGGGATCATAATCCTGCTGAAGTAAGTTCTCTACCACAGAAACTACCTTCCGCTTACCCTTAAGTTTCTTTAAAAAGACAGGGCTGGTCACCTGCTTCAACCAGGACACATCAAATCCAGTATAATCAAAAGCCAATGGATCGATCATCCATTGCTGAAAAGGCGTCAGTCCCTTTAACGCCTTAAAAGCAGGATGATCGAGTGGCACATTAAACCTATGAACAACCAGGGCCATATTATGAATGTGAGGGTTCATGAACACCTTTCCGTCCGAATGATAACAACCATCCGGCGTATTTTGCGATACCGTATATCTCACATACAAGGTGAAAAGGTCTTTATGATCAAAGGGGAGTACCCCATCGTACAGTAACCGCTCGTACAAACTGCCGTTAAAATTACTGCCCAGGAACCTGTCAAACTCCTCGATGATTAAAGCCTGCAATTCAGGAGCGGTAATGAACCATAAATTTGCCAGCCGCTGATAATCGGAATTGCTGCCATCCATATGGTTGACCACCGCCTGACGGATCAGCTTTTCATTATTGATTTTAACATCCGGAAAATGCTTAAGCCAGGACGCGCAAATTCCGCTATATATCTTATCGTATTTATGGCTGTGTGTGCTCAGTTTAGGGATGATTTCCTCCAGGACCTCCAGGAAGCCGGCGGCAGAAAATGCCTTGCCATGTTTTTCTATCAAGCCCGCGAAAGCCTCCATATGCTGATCGTAATAATCCGGGTCGGCTATAGTGAAGGCCAGTATATCGTTTGCGATGACGTGGATGTCGTCATCTGAACAACCGATCTTATTTAAAATCAAAAATGCGGCTGCAAAAACATCGTAATGGGCCATAGCCGCTGAAAAGTCCAGCAACAATGCCTTCATGTCCGGATCCTCCCATATTTTACCGAAGCCTTTTTTCACATGACTGCGGAGCAGGTTGGAAAGCTTGTTGAGCATGACCTTCCGCGTCTCCTCACTGACATCCAGAACAGGCACCTTTTCCAGCATTTTAGAAAGATTGGTATAATGGATATGCAATACCGCATCAGTCAGCATATGATGGTCAAAACTTTCTAAACCAACACCAGGGGTCAAATAACTATAAATATAGCCCTGGAAAATATCCCGGTAAATCGAGCGTACCATGCCCAAATGCTCCAGCATCATGTAATTCCCCTGAGTATATCGGTACAGCATCCATCGGCCAGTACTCAGTGAAATGACCTGGTCATAGGCATGGATGACATCACCCCTCAAGTTGACCTCCATAATCTCCTTTGCCCGGTCCATACTGTCAGCAGCTTCGTACTTGATCCGCTCAATCAACACCCCGTCCTTCATTTGCACCAGATACCTGCGTAGTTCCGCACTCGCAAACAAATCCACTTCATAAGCCACTACCGCATCCAAGTCCAGCTGATCCAGCTGACTCTTGATGGCCAGTCCCTGCCGGGCGTCCGAATAATACCTGGAATTGGTATTTTTCAGGTTCATCTTTACCATCAGATACTCCGCAATGTGACGATCCAGACCTTTATACTTCTTTTCTAAATACTCCAGCTCAAAATAAAGCTCATTGTTACTGGAAACACCAAGGAGGTACGTTCCAAAAGCAAATTCCAGGTCCTTTTGATCTGAAGAGGTATTTTTCAACTTCTCTAAGATTGCTTTAAAATTCAATTCCCGGTAAAAATCGCTTACACATTCAGAGCCCTCTGATTTTAAAGCATCTATCGACCTGATGATCCCATAATCTCTGCCATACCCGGTATTGTGGTTTAAACTGAAGCCGATCGTACCCTTATTTGCCTTTCGCACCTCATCCAAATCCTCTACCGCAGTCAAATGAAATACCATCGAATTATTCAGCCTGCGGAAAACAAAGGTTAGTTTCATCAGGGGATCACTGACTTTTGCTTCCAAGAACGCCTGTTCCAGTTCCGGGGAAAAGATAACGGTTTCTTCAACTACTTCTAATCCCGAAAGCAAATGAAAAATCGCGGGATTGGTGGTATGCATCACCCCACGCGTGTAATGCCACACGCGTTGCCCGAGCATATTGAAAGGATACAAATTCGCAAGGTATACTGGGTCAACGAAAGCAAGGCCATCAAACTTTTTCATCAGAAAATAAAGTTCATCCACAACATGCAAAGCCGAACCAGCCATTAACGTCATATCTTGCTTTTTAGAAAGCGCATACAGTTTATCCGTTCTTGAGGAACACTCCCTGTTCAATACACTTTCCGCCTGAAAAAGGAAGATCAGCTCAAGTAACGTCTCATCTTGTAATAAATCCCGCAACAGGTAACACTGATAAGCGACCTGCGAACTGTAATGGTAAAATCTGATCTCCCTGAAATTACAAACCACCACCCAGTGACAGTCCCCGGGAGTTCTGGACGCATATAAAAAAGCCTGATCAACCGCAGAGATCTTAACCGAGCGGTCTTTCTGAGCCACATCCAGATCAGCCATGCTACCCTTGAATTCTGCGACCATCTTCACATCCGCACCTATCCTACGGTCAGCCATCCCGAAATACCCAAATGCAGCATCACAACGGCTACCATCGGTAAAAGATTTATGCTCCTGCTGCACCAGCCAATTGTTTGCATTCTCATAAGAATACCCCAATACCTTCCCAAAAAAATCATTTACAAAACTGCTTTTAATCGCAATCTCTTTTTCTGCGTCAATCCTTCCAGACTCCATTGCATCAATCCAGCGGCGCAGCACTTCCTTCCTGCCATAAAAGTCAACGACCTTTCCGGCATCAAAATCCTTCAAATACTCATGTAAAAACGCTGCTGAAAAAATGGTCATATGCTGTCCTGTTTATCCTTCGAATTTATGTTTTAAATCGTTCAAAAGCCAATATCCTGTCTAAGAGAAAGCAGATTTATTTGAGGTATGGGAGGTAAATGTTAACCGTCATGTTTGGACACTAAACTGGAAGAAAAATCGGGCAAATATTTTGTAATGCGTCTGGGATACCCGGAAATCAAGGGCATTCGGGTAGATGAAATGGAAATAGTGGTTTATGTGCGAGGGGAGGGTTACGGGAGCTTGACTAGTTCTTTCCCTTTTGCGTTTTTTGGCATTTTAAGACGGAAATTTAGACCAAAGCTTTTTTCTACCATGACGTGATTTTTTAAGTTATGAAATGTCGTAAAGAACTTGAAACCGATCAAGATGTAAACGTGGTGTAGATGTTTGTAAATCAGTTATTTATATGCTTTTTGTGACGTCTTTTTTTTACTAAAGAAGTACGCCACGAATTATGCCATTTATGAAAAAAATGAGGACTGATAGACAACAAAAAAGCCTGCAATCATTGATTTGCAGGCTTTATGAGCTTAATGAAGCTATTTCAGCGGAGGAAGAGGGATTCGAACCCTCGGTACCGTTGCCAGTACGACAGTTTAGCAAACTGTTCCTTTCGGCCACTCAGGCATCCCTCCGTTTAAATTAGTTACCCGTTTTCCGGGGTTGCAAATATAGTAAATCAAACATATTTGCAAAAATTATTTACACATTTTGTAGATAATCTATTCGCACATGATAGATACTCATGAGCATTGTCTTGAATATCAGCTTTATAGTTTCTAGATCTTTTAACGTTAAATCGCAATTATCTAACTGATTTTGTTCCAATTTGTAGTTTATGATGCGTTCTACCAGGTCATTTATGTTTTGAGCATCCGGATTTTTGATACTTCTTGACGCTGCTTCTACCGAATCTGCCAGCATTAATACACCAGTTTCCTTGGAAAATGGAATAGGGCCGGGGTAACGGAAGATGTTTTCATCCACAAATTTCTCCGGAGAGTTCTTTAAAAATGACTGATAAAAGAAATCTACTCGGGTATTACCGTGGTGCGTTCTGATGAAGTCGATCACACTTTCGGGTAATTGGTGCCTCCGGGTAATTTCAATGCCTTTATGGACGTGTTTGATGATAATCTGGGCACTTTGTTCGTACGGCAGTTTATCATGCGGACTCAATGAGGTATTCTGATTCTCTATAAAGTATTGCGGATTTTCGATTTTACCGATATCATGGTACAGCGCACCTGCTCTTACCAGTAAAGAATTCCCGCCGATTTTAAAGATTGCCGCTTCGGCGAGGTTAGCTACCTGCAGCGAATGCTGGAAGGTTCCCGGCGCTTTAAAAGCAAGCTCTCTCAGTAATTTGTTATTAGTATTGGTCAGCTCAATCAAGGCCACATCAGAAGTAATACCAAACACCCTTTCAAATGCATAGATCAGCGGATAGGCTAACAGCGACAATAACACACTGATAACGAAAGGCACAAAGTTTATCCATTCGATCTCATCAAATGAGCCTTCGCGCAGTAAACCAATGCCCAGGAAGCAAATAAAGTACGCGCTTAAGATAAAGAGCGCTGAAAGTAACAGCTGTTCCCTTTTAACCAGGTTACGGATACTGTAAATAGCAACCATACCAGCGGTAGTTTCATAAAATACGAATTCAAAACTATTGGGCACAAAGAAGCCCGCTACAAGGATAACCAGCAAATGGAGGTATAGTGCAAGGCGGGTATCAAATAATATCCTGATGATGATCGGAACTATACAAAAGGGGATATAGTATAAACTGGGCATATTAAGTTTAATCGACCAGGTTAAAGTGAGCAGCATCGTGGTGATCACTAATAACAATAATGACAGCTGCCTGTTATCAGCGAAGATATCTTTCCTGAACAGGTGCAGAAAGATCATCAGTAAACTCAGAATAAAACCTACCAGTAAAATCTGACCAAGGTAAACCAGTTTGCTGTCGCCAATGGTTTTGGTCTGCGCTTCGTAGGTTTCTTTGAAGGACTGTAGCTTTTGATACACATCATCATCGATCATGTTGTTTTTGGCTACGATCAGTTCGCCTTTCTGTACCATTCCACGAGTGGTAGAAAGACTATTGATGGTATTATTCTGAACAATCGCGGTGAGTTTTTCATCAAAAGTAATATTGGGCTGTAAATGGTCTTCGACCAGGTTGATGACTACTTCTTTTACTTTTAAATTGGTAGAGGTGAAAGTATTATTAAAATAGTCCAGTGCAGATTGCACCGTGAAAACATCCTGTGTGCTGATCGTTTTAGAGATATTGTTGTTCAGCAATGATACATCAATATACTTTTTGCCTTTTTGCTGTTTGGGATCTACTGATATGATCCCTTTATCATATATAGCTTTTAAAATTTTTAGTGATACGGTTTTGGTGAGCTGCTTCTCTGTCTCAGGAAAAGTATTTCCCCTCCATTTGACATCAAATTCGTTCGAATAAGCCTCTTCTATGCCATGGTACAATTCAGCATCGTACCGGTATATGGGCAATACATTTTCCAGTGCATCCTGTTTATCTGTGATAACCTGCGGATTGGTTTTCAGGATCGCAAAGCTGAAGGGCGAAACCAGATCTTTGTTTAACCATATTTTACCTTTTTGAAACTCGTACCGGAACCGGGGTTGTTTAGGTAGAAAAAACGTAATGATAAATACAGTAAGGGCCATCATCACATATTTTATGTTAGACGAGTACTTCCTGTAAAGGATCTTGTGAGAATTCTTCTTGATTTTGGCCAAAATGATGAAGGTTGATTTGTCCAAAAATAAGAATTTAAATCAATATGACCGCGTTAGCATTTTATAAGGGGCTGTAACCATTTAATCTTTACCTGATATGATATTTACATCGATATAATCACTAATTTTGGCCAAACTTTTAACTATGCAGCAAAGTGTCCTGATCATCGACGACGAAAAAAAGATTTGCAGTCTACTGGCGAGAATTATTGAACTCGAAGGATTCACTGTCTTTCAGGCCAATACCGGAAAAGAAGGGTTAAAAGTACTTACAGCACAGGATATCCATGTGGTGATCAGTGATGTTAAATTGCCGGATATCAACGGGATTGACCTGGTTAAACAAATCAAACAGGTTAAGCCTTATGCAGAGGTGATCAGCCTTACGGCATTCGGCACTATCCAGGATGGGGTAAAAGCAATTCAAAACGGTGCTTTTGATTATATCACAAAGGGTGATGATAATGATAAGATTATCCCGCTGGTTTATAAAGCGATGGATAAGGCAAAACTCCAGTACCGCGTTTTTGAACTGGAGTCTAAAATCATGAAACAGTATGATTTTGATGGCATCCTTGGCCAGTCGAAAGCTATCCTCGAATCCGTTGATCTTGCGCGTAAAGTATCCCCTACGGATACTACAGTATTATTGCTGGGAGAAACAGGTACAGGTAAAGAGGTATTTGCGCAGGCTATCCATTACGAAAGCCCGAGAAAGTCAAAGCCTTTTGTTGCGCTAAACTGCAGCGGCTTTAATCCTGATTTATTGGAAAGTGAGCTTTTTGGATACAAACAAGGTGCATTTACTGGCGCGCAGAAAGATAAAAAAGGGCTGTTGCAGGAGGCGAATGAAGGGACGCTTTTCCTGGATGAGATAGGGGAGATGAACCTTGATCTGCAAGCAAAACTATTACGTGTCCTGGAAAACCAGACTTTTATCAAAATAGGTGATACACAAACTACTAAAGTGAATGTGCGGATTATCGCTGCGACTAACCGTGACCTGAAGGTTGAAGCTGATGAGGGAAGGTTCAGGCTCGACTTGTTTTATCGCCTGTCAGTTTTCTCTATCGAATTGCCGTCATTAAATGAAAGAAAGTCTGACATCCTGCTGATCGCCAGGTATTACCTGAAACAGTTTGCTGCCAAGGTGAACAAGCCTGATTTTGTACTGGGCGATGATTTCGCTGCGCTTTTAATGAACCATAACTGGAAGGGAAACATCCGCGAACTGAAAAATGTGATCGAAAGAGTGGTGATTTTAAATGATGGAAATGTATTAAATCCATCACTGCTGCCTTACGAATTTCATCAGGGAAGTGTAGAAGGCGATAACATGAAAATGGAAACGGTAGAAAAAATGCACATTATGAAAGTGCTGAAATATACCAGGAACAATAAAACCGAAACTTCGAGGTTACTCGGCATCGGGCTGACTACCCTATACCGCAAACTAGAGGAATACCATATCAGTTAGAGGCTAATCTCCAATAATCTTACCTTAACTGTTAACTGGACTCATTCTATACTGTATTTAATAGGTTACAGGAGTGTGAAAACGGAAACAAATGCCCGGTTTTTGTTGTAGAAAATATAACATCAACTTAGAATTTATGATTGAAAATAAATCCCGGGAAAAAGAAGAAGAAAAATCCGCAGGCGATTCACGCCGGGATTTTATCAAAAAATCTTCTGTGATCACTGCCATAGCACTTACTCCCGCTGCTGCTGTTAAAGCATCAGATCTGAAACTGGACGAAAGGTTCGCTGATGCAATGGAGCAAATGCCCCTCAGCATCGAAATTAATGGTCAGCACCACAACCTTAAAGTAGAACCCCGAACTACTTTGCTCGACTTGCTCAGGGAGCGTTTACATTTAACAGGCACCAAGAAAGGTTGCGATCAGGGCCAGTGCGGCGCTTGTACAGTCCATGTAGATGGTATCAGGGTAAACTCTTGTTTGTCGCTGGCGATCATGAACGATGGTGCTAAAGTAACTACTATCGAAGGTTTATCGAATGGTGATGAACTGCATCCTATGCAGGAAGCGTTTATTAAACATGACGGTTTTCAATGTGGCTACTGTACACCCGGACAAATCATGTCGGCGGTTGCCTGCATCCATGAGGGCCATGCGGGTTCAGAATTAGAGATCCGAGAGTTTATGAGCGGCAATATCTGCAGGTGCGGTGCTTATGCGAATATTGTAAATGCGATTAAAGAAGTTAAAGCAGGAGGGAAGGTATGAACAATTTTCAATACACCAGGGTAAGCAGCCAGGCTGCGGCACTGACAGAATTGTCTAAAAACCCGACGGCAAAACTAGTGGCCGGAGGAACAAACCTGATCGACCTGATGAAATACGGGGTAATGGCACCAGATAAACTGGTAGATATCAATAAACTCGGATATAACGAAATAAAAAAGGAAAACGGTGCGCTGCATATCGGTGCTACTGTAAGTAATAGTGTTGCAGCAGCAAATGCAGAGGTACTTAAATATCAGCCATTGCTTTCGCAGGCGATGTTAATGGGTGCCTCACCGCAATTGCGAAACAGGGCAACGATGGGCGGGAATTTATTGCAGCGTACACGCTGTGGTTATTTCTATGATATTTCTGCTGCTTGTAATAAGAGACAGCCAGGATCTGGTTGTGCTGCACTGGAAGGATTTAACAGGATGCACGCAGTATTTGGTGCCAGTAACTCTTGTATTGCGGTTAATCCCAGTGATATGAACGTTGCTTTAGTGGCGCTGGATGCGGTGATTATGGTATCCGGACCAAAAGGGAACAGAAAAATCCCTATGGGTGATTTCCATCGTTTGCCGGGTACACATCCCGAACTGGATACTACGCTCGATAAAAAAGAGATCATTACAGGGATAGTTATTCCTGATAACAATTTTGCGAAAAATACCACGTATCTGAAAGTGCGCGACCGTACTTCTTATGCTTTCGCGCTGATTTCGGTTGCGGTTGCAATTGAGTTGGATAGTACAACGATTAAAGATATCCGCCTGGCGATGGGTGGTGTGGCACACAAACCGTGGCGGCTCACTGCAGCTGAAGAAATGCTGAAGGGCAAACAGGCTTCGGTAGCCAATTTTAAACTAGCGGCAGAGCTGGCGATGAAAGGTGCTAAAGCATATGAGCATAATGCTTTTAAGCTGAAACTAGCTCCTAATACAATGGTCCAGGCATTAAAAACAGCATCAGGCATTAAGGCGTAGATTATGGCAAAGAAATATTTAGAAAACGCCGATATGGAACTGGCGATGTCACGTGTAGACGGGCGGGTTAAGGTAACTGGGGCAGCAAAATATAGTGCTGAGGTACAATTACCTGATCTTACCTATGGTGTGCTTGTAGAAAGTACCATCGGACAGGGGGTAATTACCAAACTTGATACCACAAAAGCAGAATGGGCACCCGGCGTAATTGCAGTGGTTTCTCACTTAAATACTCCAGGCGTACCGGAATATAAATTGCAGAACCAGGATGTAATCCAGAAGCAACTGCGTGTTTTTAATGATGCGAACGTTTATTTTAACGGTCAGCCTATCGCTGTTGTTATCGCTGATACACTGGAACGTGCACAGTATGGTGCTTCGCTGGTTAAAGTTACTTATGCCAAAGAAACACCTTTAAGTAATCTGGAAGCTAATCTGGGCAGAGCGGCAGTGCCGAAAGCTGCGGTTGGTAAACCAAAAGCAATGACCTCAGATTTTGTCCGTGGTAAAGCTGGTGCCTATAAAGATGCTGCCTTCCAGGTAGAGGAAGAATATACACTGCCTTCGGAAGCGCATCACCCTATGGAGCTGCACTCTGTTATTGCGCATTGGGAAGCCGATGATAAACTGACTCTTGTCGATAAAACCCAGGGCTCCCAACAAACAGCCGCCTTTATGGCAAAAGCTTTTCAGTTAAAAGTAGAAAATGTAAAAGTACTCTCTACTTATGTAGGAGGGGCTTTTGGTTCCGCTTTGAGGGTATGGCCGCATGAAGTTATCGCTGTTCTTGCCGCTAAAAAAGTGCAGAAACCGGTAAAAATCGTTTTGCACCGTAACCAGATGTCTTATATGGTTGGTTATCGTCCGCATACTTTGCAAAAAGTAGCTTTAGGTGCCAATAAAGATGGAAAGCTGCTGGGGATCTCTCATGAATCTTACGGCAAAACGTCGATGTATGAGGAGTTCACTGAGAATGTACTGATTATGACCAGGATGATGTATGACGTACCAAATATTGATACAAAATACAGAATCGTACCCTTAAACGTAAGTACACCGGCACCGATGCGCGGACCGGGAGAAGCTACAGGCTCTTTTGCTTTGGAATGCGCGCTGGATGAACTTTCGTATAAAATCGGAATGGACCCTATACAACTGCGTCTTACCAACTACGCAGAAAAAGATATTGATATGGACCTGCCATGGTCAAGTAATTACCTGAAGGAATGTTACAAGCTTGGTGCGGATAAAATAGGATGGAACAAACGTAATGCAAAACCTGATGCCAATCAGGAAGGGGAATGGAAAATTGGCTATGGAGTAGCTACAGGTACCTTCGGCGCGTTCCGTGGCGGGGCATCTGCAAAGGCTACTTTTAAACCTGACGGTACATTGCTTTTACAATCCGCAATTGCCGATATCGGACCTGGAACAGCAACCACAATGACCATCATCGCGGCTGAAAATCTGGGTCTCGACGCTAAAAGAATCAGCTTTCAATTAGGTAACTCCACCTTCCCGAAAGCACCCATGCAGGGCGGCTCTAATACAGTAGCTACTGTAGGATCGGCTATTATTGCTGTGTGTGATAACCTGAAAGTGGAACTGGCAAAACGTGCAGCTGCACAAAAACCGGAATGGAAAAATGCGATCCCTGCACATATAAAAATCGTTGGCTCTCAGTTGGTGAACACCGATGACCAGTCCTCGAAAGTAGAGATAGCCTCCCTATTCACAGCAGACAACCTATCCGAACTGGTAGTGATGGGAAGTGCCGCTCCGGGAGAAGAAAAAAGTAAGTACTCTTACTATTCATTTGCCGTGCACTTTATCGAAGCCCATGTGCATGAACTGACCGGCGTAGTAAAGATCAAAAATGCTGTATCCGTAATCGACTGCGGAACTGTGGTAAGCCCTAAAACTGCCAGAAGCCAGTCAATGGGTGGTATCGTCGGCGGAATCGGCATGGCCCTGATGGAAGATGTGGTATTGGATGACCGCACCGGTCGTACCGTTACAGCCAGCTTCGGCGATTACCATGTTCCTGTAAATGCCGATATCCCCCAAATGGATATGATGTTCGTCAATGAAAAAGATCCTTACCTGAACCCCATGGGATCAAAAGGATTAGGTGAAATTGTAATCATCGGTGTAGCCCCTGCTGTTGCCAATGCAGTTTTCAACGCAACCGGTAAACGTGTAAGAACATTACCGATCACTCCGGATAAATTGATTTAATTGATCCTGAAATACACTCTATAAAAAAGAATAGGCTGCCATAAAAAATGAGCAGCCTATTCTTTTTTAAAATACCAGTTACCCTGATCAGGTTAACTCTGAGAATATTACCAGGAAAAAGCTATAAGATGAAAAGGTATACCAGGAATAGGTTCCCATAAAAAATCAACAACCTGTTCTTTCGAAAACATCTGCTAACCTCCTTTTGAGGTCTCTATGCCAATTATAAAATAACAACTCAACAACCTGTTCTTTCGAAAACATCTGCTAACCTCCTTTTGAGGTCTCTATGCCAATTATAAAATAACAACTCAACAATTAAGATTTTACATCCGGTATGGATTTTTACATTTGCCCCGGAAGGATTACCTAATTTAAAAAAAAACAGACATCGACTCGACTGACATGCAAGATTTTGCCCTTCAGCAAAATGTTGAGGAAGAGAGTTGATGTCTGTTTTTTTTCAAGAACAACCTCTCACTACTAAATCCCCCATTAAGAAATTTGCTATATTTATAACCAGCATCTACAAACATATGGAAGAAAACATAGAACTACACAGCTACCCGATAGGCAGACTTAAACTTGCAGCATCCTATGATGAAAAATCTCTAACCGCCTGGATCGCCTCCATCAGATCCATTCCTCTACTGCTGGATTACTGCATAGAAAACCTTGACGAAGCCCAATTAAATGTTCCTTATCGCAGCGGCGGATGGAATACCATCCAGGTAATCCACCATATCGCAGACAGCCACATGAATGCCTATGTAAGGTTCAAACTTGCGCTAACAGAAGACCGCCCGACAATAAAACCATACGAAGAACAACTCTGGGCAGAATTGCCCGATGTATTCGACGTTCCTTTAAACGTCTCCATAACCCTGATCCACGCCTTACACCGCCGCTGGACGTCACTCATGGCAGCACTGACCGACGAGCAGTGGAACAGGGAGTATTTCCATCCCGGAAGCGGCGAGTATATTCCATTATGGCAAGTAGCCAATACTTATCACTGGCATGGTAAACACCACGCAGAGCAGATATTATCCCTTAGAAAGAGAATGGGCTGGTAGTTGAAAATCTGTTTAGGGATAAAGGGCCAACACTAGATTTGAGGATAAATCACCAGTTTAGTTTCAGTTTCAAAAAGCTGTTCCAGCTTACGCTGTGTATGTGTAAGTGAAAGTAACGAAGTTGATTCTACCTTCCTGTCCAGCACTACGATCATGAAATCATCCGGTGTCATTTTGTCTTTCAGCACTTTCCAGTCTTTCCATATCTCTGTATGGTCATACCTGAAGGTAACACTGCATTTAGTCGCTTTCAGGAAATGCGCTATATCTGCCTTGGTTTCCTCATCGCAGTAACAATTAACCGTGAGGCTCAGCTCAGTACTTAACTTGCAAACCTTGGCCAGCCACACCGTCATGTTTTTCTCCATCAGCTCTGCTGGCGGACAAACCAGCTGAATACTTTTCAGTACCGTAATCGGTTTATTCAAATGCAGAATAAACAAATTCGCATTGGAATTTTCAATCAGCGCGGCAGATTTATCACCCAAAAACTTGTCAAATACAGTTGCCTTTCTCGGCCATCCGGTAATAATAATATTTGCAGATTTTTCCTTCGCAATACGCAGCACTCCGCTGGAAATATTATGATCCAGCGTAACGATAATCTCGACCTGCGTACCATTTCCCGAAGCATACTTAACCGAATCATTTAACTTTTTACGTGCAACAATCAGGTTCTCCTGTGCATTATTACTATCGGGCACTACAGACAGCAGGTTGATCGGCTGTTGTGAACCCTTATCAGTAAACAAAACAGCAAGATCAAGCATCGACTCCATATTGTTGAAATCTGCAATCGGTATCAGGATGTTTTCTACATTAACTTTCGGGGGACCGCTAATCTCTTCTGCGGCAACAATGCGCCTGCTGGCTTTTTCGGTAGCGAAAGAAGCGACAACACAAGTAACCAAAATAAGGATAATTGTACCGTTAAGGATATTGTCGTCGATGATTTTAGCCTTATAACCAACCAGGATAATCGCCAGTGTAGCTGCGGCATGTGCGCTGCTCAATCCGAAAATCAGCAGCCGCTGGTTGTTGGTATACTTAAAAATCCATTGTGTAAAAGTGGCCGACAAATATTTTCCGACTATCGCAACCAGTGTGAGCGATCCGGCGATAATCAGCGCATCAGGGCCGTTAAATAATACGCGAAGATCCACCAGCATACCTACGCCAATCAGGAAAAACGGAATAAACAAAGCATTACCCACAAACTCAATCCTGTTCATCAATATTGAAGAATGCGGAATCAGCCTGTTCAGTGCCAAACCTGCTACGAAAGCACCGATTATCGGTTCTATACCTGCCAGCTGGGCTAAAAAAGCAGAAAAGAAAACCACCGATAACACAAATATATAATGTGAAGTTTTCTCACTCTCCAGTTTTGTGAAAAACCATTTGGCTATTTTGGGGATCACGTAAAAGATAGTGGCCGTGAATATGGACAGCGATATGGCCAGTTGTATCCAAAAAGAACTGTCGAGCTTGCCCTGTACAGATCCCATAATTACCGCAAGAATAATCAATACCGCGGTGTCGGTAAGGATAGTTCCGCCAACTGTTACTGCTACCGCTTCATTTTTAGCGATACCGAATTTGTTAACAATAGGATAGGCCACCAATGTATGTGTAGCAAACATGCTCGCCGTTAAAATGGAAGTCAGCAAAGAGTAATCGAGCAGGTAATAGCAAACCGGGAATCCTATCAGTATGGGTACTGCAAAGGTTAAAAACCCGAATACAAAACTCTTATGTTTTTTCTTTTTAAACTCCGCCAGGTCGAGCTCTATACCAGCAATAAACATGATATATAACAAACCAATTGTCGAAAACAGTTCTATCGCAGAATTCTTTTTAAGGATGTTAAACCCATTAGGGCCGATGGCGATACCTGCGATAATAAAACCTACAATACCGGGTATTTTTATCTTGCCCAATAGAATGGGGGCAATCAGGATAATGAAAAGCAGCAAAGAGAAAATAAGGACCGGATTGGTAAACGGGAGATCGAATTGTTGGGTAATATGATCGAAAAAATTCGTGTGCATAAATAATAAAAATTGCCTTAAATACTAAGATAACGTTAATAAGTGGGTATAAGTTCATTTAAAAGGGACAAACAGCCGGAAGAGATTAGTCCACCAGCTTATTCACTACCTTATTAAGGGTTAGTCCCTGTACAATTATTGAAAAGATAACAATCAGGTAACTTGCAGAAACGATTAGTGCTTTATAAGGCGATTCTGGCAATGATAGAGCCAGGGCCACAGAGATTCCTCCCCTTAAACCCGCCCAGATCAGGATGCCCTGTTTTTTGAAATCTATTTTCAGCGAACGTCTCATTAATATAGTCGGTATCGTAACACTGATAGCTCTCGCAATCAGCACGAAGGCGATCGACATAAAGCTGATTACCCAGTAATTGCTGAAAAAGGGGATCACCACAATCTGCAGCCCGATCATCACGAAAAGAATCGTATTCAGCAGATCGTCAATTAAACCCCATATTTTGTCGAGCAGATCCTTCAGATTATTAGAACTGCTATGGTCGCCCAGTTTCATATTGCTCAGCATCAAACCGGCCGCTACGGCAGCCAATGGAATCGAAACATGCAGTAAGCCGCCCAGAACAGAAATCCCCATCACCATAGCCAGTGTGATCATAATAATGGTTTGCAGGTCGTCTATTTTCTTGACCAGTCTGGTACACAGGAAGCCTGAAGCTACACCCAGTAAAATACCCCCGAATACTTCCTGAACAAATAATTGCCCCGAATGCGACCAGGAAAATTCAATGCCATTGTCTTCGGTAATCTCCCGCAGGGTAACAAATAAAAGGATACCTACACCATCATTAAATAAAGACTCTCCGCCAATAACGGTTTCCAGTGAGGGTGGTATTTTTGATTTTTTGAGTACTGATAAAACCGCAACCGGATCAGTAGGGGAGATCAGTGCGCCAAACAGGAAACAGTACATTAGTGGAATATCAATGCCTACAAATGTAGCGGCCCAGTAAAACAGGAATCCAAATATGGTGGTACAGCCGATAACGCCGACAGTACTTAATACCAATACCGGAAGTTTTTGTTCCTTGAGTTTATCAAAATCAAAATGGAGGGCGCTGGCAAATAATAAAAATGCAAGCATCACGTCCAGCAGTGTTTTTGTGAAATCTATATTAGAAGCAAGTTGTGAAATGAATCCGTACATCACCGGGAGTGTTTTTCCGGAAATAAGGATCAGTATAGAAAGAGAGATGGCGATAACCATAATCCCGATTGTACCCGGGAGTTTAACAAAA
>Ga0247810_10000537_pt1 | contig 37979 bp, 39 predicted proteins | sample UWRJL119311C1_FD_179918 | JGI IMG/M metagenome (GOLD analysis project Ga0247810, IMG submission 179918) | Plant litter microbial communities from Arlington Agricultural Research Station in Wisconsin, United States - UWRJ-L119-311C-1 | ecosystem: Environmental > Terrestrial > Plant litter >...
GTTCGAATTCGCGTGAACGGAAAATAAAGTCGCGCGGGCTGATTTCGTTACGAAAGGCCTTACCTTGTTGAGCCAGACCAAATGGCAAATCTGGGTAGTAAGAATCAATAACGTTTTTGTAGTTAGTAAAAATACCTTGGGCGGTTTCTGGGCGGAGGTAACTAATTGAAGAATCGTCAGCAACAGGGCCGACAGTTGTCTTAAACATCATGTTGAACGTACGAACTTCAGAAAGTGCGTTGCCTGCCGGGCTTTTGACGTCGTTGTCTTTGATAAGCTGCGTCATTTGTTCCAGGCTTAGGCCTTCAACTGAATGTCCAGCATCTTTCAGTAAGTGATCGGCGCGGAATCGTTGTTTTGTTTCGAGGTCTTCAACCAGAGGGTCGGTAAACGTATCAACATGCCCACTTGCCTGCCAGACTTTTTGGTTCATAAGAATAGCCGCATCAACACCGTACATGTCTTCGCGTTGGTCAACAAAAATATCCCACCAAAGCTGCATAATATTGCGTTTTAGTTGTACGCCAAGCGGACCGAAATCCCAAGTACCACTCAGGCCGCCATATACGTCAGAGCCTGGGTAAATAAAGCCCCGGCGTTTTGCCAAGCTGACGATGTTTTCCATATTTTGTTTTTTATCCATAATAAAGCCAGTATAGCATATCCTACCCCTTGCGAATATTGACTTTTTGTATATTTTTGTCATAATATTTATAGTTCTTTTCCCAATTTGCCCGCGCCACACCTGCCCTGGGGGTTTCCATGACTGACGAATCAAACCTGAATGCTGGTTTCAGTATGCAAAAGGGGCTTCAGCACTTCGACAATAAACGGTTCGGACCTGCTGTCGTTCACTTCAACCACTTCAAGAACATTCCACCGCTCACCAAAGAGATGGCCGAAACCACCGCTACCGCGGCGTGGATGGCTGGGGTTATTCACCGAGATGAATATGGACAGCTTGAGGCATCGCTCCGCGACCTCGACGAAGCACGCAAGACTGCAACGAAGTGGGGACACTCCAAGCTTGAAGCTAGAATCATTCTAGATCTCGAGAAAACCAGTACCCTCCTAGCCAAAAAGTCGCGCGGGCGCAAAAAATGAGGAAGAGAACAGCCTCGCTGCTAATACTAGCAGCGAGGCGTTTTTCTTTTCTGCGATTTTATTCAAGCGCCGAGTGCTCACGCGCAACGCGCAAACATTCTGGTAATATCGCTCCTATACCGCCAATTTGCACCAATACTTTCAGCGAACGCGTCGCGATTAAACGGAGTAGCTTAATATGATCGCTGGTGACTTCTCCACTTTGCAACGGCCGGAGCCCTTCTTCACTTGAATCGTACCGGTAATTTGATTCGGCCGACAACGGCAGGCCCTCGATGTCGCGCTCTAAGTTAAGTTCACGGCCAAGCAAACCCGAATAGCGCAGCAAGAACCAGGTTTCAATCAACTCCAACGGAATTGTCAGTACGTCCAGCGCCGCGAGCACCTCTGCCAGTAAATCAAACCACTCCGGTTCGTCTACCGTGTCACTGGCCGCACCAACCAACTTAATAGCCCGATAGCCAAACTGCAATCGGTCGTAATCTTCTAAAATGTGTCGATAAAACTTCACCAGCTGGGCTGCTGTTAAAATACCCAAGTCGCCCCTACCCTCACCAAGTACGACGTCGGTGATAGCGAACAGCTCAATGCCGCCAGCTAGCTTACTTTTCTCGCGCCGCACCCCTTTGGCCATGACACTGCGTCGACCCTCAGGTGTTAGTAGTTGTAGAATACGATCCGCTTCACCGAAGTTTGTCCGGCGAAGCACAATCGCACGGGTACGAATGGTTTTCATGAAACACTCCGGATAGCCGCAATAATATCTGATGGATGCATTGTTGTTTTATCAACAACTTTCATTACGCCGTACTCTTTCAGTTTTTTAGCATCAAACTGATCGGCAATGTTCGTGCAAAGTATCACCGGCACCATACCCGTGTCTGAATAAGATTGTAGTTCATTTAATAACGCGAAGGCCGTTGAACCAGCCAGCAAAACATCAAGCACAATCACCTCTGGGTGAAACGAATCAACCAGGTCAATTGCCGCCGGTGCGTGCGGGGCAATCAACACTTCGTAACCGGCATCGGAAATAATACTTGCCTCTACCTCAGCTAGCCAAGCGTCGTCCTCCACCAGTAATACCCGGGTCATAGAAAGCTCAATTGGCTAGAGGCTTGCAGCTCGACATAAAAGGTCGCCCCGTCTTTGTGGCGCACCGCACCAATTCGCCCATTCATAGCATCAGCAAACTGGCTGGCGATAAACAAACCAAGCCCACTGCTTTCGGGGCGCGCGTGAATTGTTTGTGGCGCCGAATCAAGTTTCTTTTGCAGTGTTCGCCACATATCGCTCGAAAGCGCTGGACCGAAATCACGCACACCAACCCTCACTACACCGGATTTTTTAAAGGCCTGAATTTGCAGATGAACCGCAGTGCCAGGCTGGCTGTAATGCAAGGCGTTATCGCTAAACCCAAGCAGAATACGTCGAAGCAAATCGCGATTTGCAACCAGCAGTAACGGGTGCCGACGGCCCTTCACCGCTACCGAACGACCGTAGGCTTGGAATAATGGCTGAAGCTCGCTGACGACGTCGCGGCATAGCTGGTCGGGGTTAATAGGTTCAAGCTGAAACAACGCCGAATCAAGCCGGGCTGCCTTAGTAAGGTCGCTGGTTAAACGCAGAGCGCGTTCACTCGTCAAGACGGTTTGTTGCAATAGTCGCTGGCGCTCGCCATCGCTGATAGTTTCATCACCAAGCCGCAGGGCAAGTTGTCGCATCAGCGCAAGCGGCGCTTTCAACTCGTGAGCGGCCGCTACTAACGGTGTCACCTCAAAACTACCCTCGCCTCTATTCATACATATAGTGTATCACCGCCAGAAGCCTTCAAGCAAAGACAAGCGTAATGATTTATTTATTGAATGTAATGGTTGAAATAAGCGCGTCGAAATCACCCTTAAAGGTTCCAGCATCGCTACGAACTGTCACTGTTTTATCGCGTATCTTAAACACTACTGCCGAGCCGCGAATATCTTTCGTAAAGCTACCATCAAAGCGCGTACCGTCGGTATCATCTGCCTTGACTGCGGATGACACTAAATCGCCTTTCTTAACGAGGGGGCTATAGCTTGAAAGAACGTTATCGTAATCTTTTTGTTCAATAAGAACTCGTAGTGCGTACTGTGTACTTGCGGCAACGGGTGGAACGCTGACCGGGTTGAAGTAGGCAGCGTACGTCGTACCCGACGATGCATCTTTATCAACGTAAATACTCCAAGTTTTTGGATAATCGAATGACAATCGTCCGTAATCGTCCGGGCCGGCGAACTGGCGATTTGGCTGCTTTTCTTTTTCTAGAAAGTCGGCAGCATCTTTGTCGGCCTGCTCTTTCACACCAGCAGTAACGGCCGTTGAGATTTTTACATCTGTGTTATCTTTTTGGTCAAGATAGTTCATGTACGCCCACACACCGACACCAGCGGCTGCGAGGGTTGTTATAATAAATACAATAGTAAGAATTAACCACTTTTTAGATGATTTACCTGGAATAACATAATTGTTCACCGGAGGCTGGCCGATTGGTGGTTGGCCAACCGGAGCGTAGCCTGTCTGTGGTGTGTAACCCGGTTGCTGTTGAGGAATTTGAGGAACCCCCTGCTGGGTATACGGTGTATTAGGTTGAGTTGGCTGGACCGGTTGAGGTTGTTGGCCATACTGAAATTCAGGATTCATATCTGTCATTATACTTATGCTACCTCTATGTGTAAAGCGTCACCTACTAAGTAATGTAATCTGCCCTCTCTCGACAAGAAGCACATTTAATTCTTTCAACTTTTTCAATTCACGACTGACGGTTTCTCGGGCAAGACCTGTCTGTTGAGCGAGCTCTTTGGCAGTAATATCAAGTATCATCGAACCGTCGAGTTGTTTTCTTCCAAACCTATCAGCGTACAAGAATAGCTCATAGAGCAGCCGGGTATTAGCAGTCTCCCCTAGTAGCAACACCATGCGCCTCAGCAGTCCGTCGACTCCTCGGTAAAGGCGCTTTAGTAAGTCGTACACGATAAGTGGGTTTTCTCTTAAGAAGTCCTCAACAAGCTCACTGGACATTTGCCTGACCGACACATCGGTGATTGCCTCAAAATAATAATTATTAAACGTGCTATTCACTACCGATGATATCGGAAAGAAGGCGCCCGGTTTATATATATTAACCATCGCCTTGTTACCTTCGGTCGTAATATCGTATTGACCAACCAGCCCGCTTTCAATATACGTAACGAGTGGCAACTTTTCATCGCTTGGCAAAATAATAACACTTCCCTTTTTGTGTAGTGTCAAAGGGCGGTTTTGATAAAATTGTTTCACCTTTTCGGCGGCTAGGTCGTCTTTAATCATAAGCTTTCTATGTGACCAGCGTCACAGACAAATTGTTATCTCTAGTTCATTATTGCATAAGCAGTACAATATGTAATAAATAAGAAGGAAATTATGAACCGTTCAACAATCGACAAAGTGTTATCAACTATCGGCCTTTTAATGACAGCTGTGTTATTAATCGCCGCCGCAGCGTTGTTTTTTACGCAAAATTTTATTCACACTCAAGTTACCCAACAACTTGAGCCACAAAAAATTGTATTCCCAGCCGCCGACAGCGAGGCAATTAATGCATTAAGCGCCGTAGACAAAGAAGCTGTATCGAAATATGCTGGCCAACAAGTAGTCACAGGTGCCCAGGCAAATGTGTTTGCAAATAACTACATCGCTGCGCACATCAAAACTATCGGTGCGGGCAAATCGTATTCTGAATTAAGCGCAGCATCAATGGCTGACCCGACTAACACTAAACTAGCTGGGCAAGTAAACACCATTTTCAAGGGTGAAACACTTCGCGGAATGCTATTGAACGCCTACGCGTTTGACACCATGTCAGTCGTCGCCTTGTTTGCCGCATACGGAGCAGCAATAGCTGGTTTCATTATGCTACTTCTTAGCCTCCTTGGTTTCTCTCACTCGCAAAAGGCAGTTGCTAAAAAGAAGCCTGCAACTAAAAAGCGAAAATAACTCTACACTTTAACGGGTTCGAATAAGTACAAATGGTACGCCTCAAAAGTCCGCTCTGCGGGCTTTTTTGGTAAAGGGCTTCCGTAGCAAATGAGCGTCAACGGTTTGTTCAGTCGTGTCGATTCAGTCTGAATTTTGTTTGTCAGCTTCTTGGCATCACGCTCAACCGAAAAAGCATATATAACCGTTGTGGTTTTCGGAAATTTTGCCAACCAAAAATTAGCCATCGTGACGGTCACCTTTTTGTCCTGGCGTGACAACCATTTTGATATCGCTACAAGCAAGGGACTAATTTCATAGCCAACAGCCTTTGCGCCGCGGCGGCTTACTTCGCGCAGGATAATCCCATCACCACTACCAACGTCAATCACAGTGTCTGAAGCACTCAAGGGGTATAGTTCATCGAACATCCGCTTCAGGTCGCGACGGCGACTCGGCACGTATGGTGCACCGAAAAAGGCACTAAACCCTAAAAGTACGACAACTCCCCCAACGATATATGTCCAAACCATTATTCTTCGGTATCGAATTTCTTTTTAACGACCTGAATATCGTTTTTTAGCTTCGTTAAATCTTTCTCAATCTGTTCAGCCAGCGCTTCAGATTCTTTAAATTTATCGAAAGCGTCTTCCAACTTAAACTCGGAACTTTGAAACCAAGCGACCAGCTGTGATAGTTCGTTCAATTTACCTTGTACTGTTTTATTTTCAGTGTCGCTATCTTTAGCGCCGTTACTTAGATCTGACATTTTTCACCTCCGCCGTAGCTATTTCATGTAATGTTTCAATTTCAACTGTTGCCCCTAGTGTAACTTCTCCTCGCAAAAAGGCATACCCTCGCCTGAGGACGTTTTCAGGGTTAAGCTGTGCGGTTGCGAGCCGTAATGTAGCCAACCGCTGGAAGTGCTCGTCGAGCTTTTCTTGAATTCGCCTAAAAGCCGCATTAAGCTGCTCACGAGTTCGGGCTGAGTACTCGTCAATTGCCTGGGCAAGCTGGTTACCCAGTGACGCAGCCTGCTGATGGGCTGCCCGAATAATTTCGTTGCGGTCTGGTACTAAAATTTCAGCTGCATTGGTTGGAGTTGCGGCTCGGACATCTGCAACCATATCGGCCAAAGTCGTATCGATCTCGTGGCCAACACCCACTAATGTTGGGATGCGGCTTTCAGCAATCGCTCGAGCCAACGGTTCGTCATTAAACGCCATCAAGTCTTCAGCGCTACCACCCCCACGAACGATCACCAGCACCTCTGGCAGCACTTCAAGGCTATTGAAGTATCGGATTGCTCGAATCATTTGGTCGGGCGCTGGAACGCCTTGTACTTGGGTGTGCGCAACTTCAACTGACATACCACCCCATCGTTCGTTAATAATTTTACAAAAATCCGCGTAGCCAGCCGATTCAGTACTAGAAATAACGGCCACCCGTTGTGGTACTCGCGGTAATCGACGTTTACGTTCTGGGGCAAACAAGCCCTCAGCTTCAAGTTTTGCTTTTAATAGTTCGAAGCCTTTTTTGATAGACCCCTCACCCACTGGTTTCATCGAGCGTACATTCAAGCTAAAGAAGCCTTTGTTATTTAACCGAGGGTTTGCCACGACTAATAATTTCATACCATCCTCAACGGGCATCCGCAGCTGAAAGGCTGTCAAAAAACAGCCAATGACCGCACCGGCGTCTTTCAATTTAAAGCTCACCCATTTACCTTGGGAGATTCTAAATTCGGTTACTTCACCAATCACACTTACCGTTGGGTAAGCATATTCAAGGGTTTGGTTAGTGAGTGCAACGAACTCACTAACGCTCAATTGGAGTGGGTTGTTTTCCATATTTCAAAATCGTTAGTTGATAGAAAATGTAGCCAAACAAAATCGTACCCGACAGCAATGTCACACGTGCCAATAATGTCCCAGCAATAGCTATCTCCGGTGGAACGCTACTGGCAGCCAAGAATGCCACCATTACCGCTTCATACACACCCGCTCCGCCAGGTGTTACTGAAACCGCACCTGCAATCGAAGCGATGCCGAATGCAACGAATAGTAATGCAGGGTCTACTTGGTACCCAAGCGCCCAGAACGAAACCCAGATAAGTGAAACATCAAGAACGTTCGCAACTGCCGCCCAGATAAATGGCACAATTAAAATTCTGCGGTCGCGACGAATTGCCATGTAGTCACCATGGAGACCATCAAAGAATTCCAAAAGAACTTCACCCTTAACAACGTCCTGTTTTTTGCCACGGGTAACCCAGGCGACAAAGCGGTTAGAAGTTTTCGTTAACCAGGCAGAAAATTTTCGAAGACGCGGTAGGCTTTTTATTAGCCATATACCGAACAGCGTGCCGCCAACAGCCACGATCATCAGTGCACCACCGACAATCACAATTGTTCGGTCAATTTGGTGGTTAAAAGTAAGAATAATCATCGCTACACCTAGGAGCAGTACGAAACTAATAAATGTCAGAGTAAAGCGCACAATCTGCGCCATCGTAGAACGCGAGACGGGAACTTTGTAGCGGTTAAGTACCCAAGCCAAGTACGAGAAGCCTGCCGCGCCACCACTAGGTAGAATATGGTTTACGAAATTAAGTTCAAGCGCCAAGCGTGTCATTGAACCGTGACTCATTTGCTTAATCTCGCCCTTAGCGCGAAGGTACGAAAAGATCATACCGCCAGTTGCGTAGTAACTGGCAAATTGCAGAGGTATTAACAGAAATAAAATTGAAATATTCACCTGCGATAAAAGGCCAGCTGCTTTTTTGATTTCCGGCCAAGCGGCAATGACTACTACGCTTAGTAAAACAAGAGTAATAATCGTTAACCAGGCACGGAATGAAAGCTTCATATAATTCTATTATACAGCTTTTACTTCTATAGGGCTGGTCAATGTTATAATACATGTATGCACATTGCCCTTCTTGGTCGCCAGCCGGCCTTATCTATCGCCGAACTTGAACGTACTTACAAACGAGTAAGCTGGTTTTCAGCCAATACAGCCCTAGTCGACACCGACTCTATCGATATTCAAAAACTAGGCGGCACTCAAAAAGCCGGTAAGGTCGCGTTTGAGGTTCAGTCAACAAACGACTGGCGCCGCGTCAGCGACGCTATCGTTCAACACTATTCTCGAAAATGGGGTTCATACGATGGAAAAATTACTCTAGGCCTCAGCGCTTACGGTGTTGACGTCAACGTTCGTGACCTCCAAAAGGTTGGATTGATCCTTAAAGGACGTCTTAAAGGCAAGGGTGCGAGCATCCGTCTTATTCCTAACCAGGAAATTGCCCTAAGCTCTGCTACCTCACACCACAATAAACTTGGGCTTGCCGACAACAAGGTTGAATTGCTGATTATTCGAGGTGGCAAAACTATCATGGTCGCTGAAAGTACTGGCGCACAAAACATTACAGCCCTCGCCGCCCGCGACCAAGGCCGCCCAAAGCGTGACGCTTTTGTGGGCATGCTTCCACCTAAGTTAGCGCAAATTATGATTAACCTTGCTGGCGAAATTACTAAAGACCCTGAATCTGACTTATTAGCACCACGCATTCTTGACCCATTCTGTGGAACCGGTGTTCTACTGCAAGAGGCTTCACTCATGGGCTACGCGGTTTACGGTACTGATATCGCCGAAAAGATGGTTCGTTTCAGCCGCGAAAACCTTAACTGGCTGCAAGACACTTACCGTTTCACTACCGAATGGTACCTTCACGAAGGTGATGCCGTTGATACAAAATGGCAGCAGCCTGTCGATGCCGTCGTTAGCGAGTCGTACCTAGGCCAACCGTTCAGCGCCCCACCATCTTCAGCTAAATTAATTGAAGTTCGTGGCAATTGTAACTTTATTATTACTGGCTTTTTACGGAACCTTAACGCCCAATTAAAATCAGGTACTCCTGTCGTATTAGCCGTACCAGCCTGGAAAGACAAAGAAGGCCGATTTACTCACCTACCTCTTATCGATACATTGGACGAACTCGGCTTCGAGCAAGTAAAGTTTGAAACTATCCCTACAGAACAATTGTTGTACCACCGACCCGACCAAGTTGTCGCGCGCGAAATTCTTGTACTCAAGAAGATCTAGAAAAAAAATTAAATAATAGCTATAAAAAGTTGTACCGTCGCCAGTGTCATAAGTATGATACTGATTATAAGAATGCCTATTCGTTCGGTCTTTGTGTAATCTTTTAGCATTATCCACCTCCAGCCGTCGATAGATAGTTATTTCAGGAAACACAGAACCCGCCGCTAGGCGGACCGTAAGATCCCGCATAAGTTTCCTAATGCGACGCGTTAACGAGCCTGAACGACGGGGTCAGTACTGTTAACGCGATTTTCAACCATACCTTATGGGTTTAAATTCATAAGGGTTAGGCTGTATTCCAAATTGTATTTGGAAGCCACAGAGGGCTTTCCACCTCTGATTTTAGCACAAGTATAGTTAAATACTTTTGAACTTCTAACACAAAAACAGTTCATGGCAGGTTTCCGGAATTGTGCGGCCGTTCCGTGTCTCTCGTCTTAAGCCTCGTAAATTTTAACGCAGTCGCTTTGGCGCCTGCGGAACTCGCTTCGCTCAAACAGACCTCGGCGCTCAAGGCTTCTTTGTTAAAATTAACAGGTTTCGCCAAAGGATACAGAACGGCCGCACAATTCCGGATCCCTGGCGCAAGTTCTCTGAAGCACCAAAAACCCCTTGACACATCCCCTGTAATTAGATACAATTGAACAGATTGAACGAGCGTCAGTGCTCAAGGAGAAAATAATATATGTCACACGTAAAAGCAGGTGGTTCAAGTAAAAATAACCGCAATAACGCCGGCCCTCGCCTAGGCGTTAAACGCTTTGGTGGCCAAACAGTGAACACTGGCGAAGTTTTAGTACGCCAAACTGGTAGCACAAAAGTTGCTGGTCCAGGTACTTTCCTTAGCAAAAACTTCACTATTCACGCGGCTCTACCAGGTGTTGTAAGTTTCCAAAAAGTTAAAAAGGGCAAGTTTACTGGTAAAACAGTTACTCGTACTCAAGTAAGCGTTACTTCAGTAGCTTAATACTTCATACTTTTAAAATAACTCCCCTAGTTACTAGCGGGAGTTATTTTTTTGGGAAGGTATAAGTATATATCGCAGTAAATTCTTATTCAGCGTTAAGGCGCGCAGCTGAACCACGAAGGTCAGAAACCGTTTCACTCAGAACATTGCTAAACATATTAAGCCTTTGTGAGTTCTCCGCCGTGTTGCTCAAACGAGCAGCCAACGTTCGGATTGTATCAACATCAACTACGCCACTATAGCTCAACCGATGGATCTCTTCAATCTGATTCGTAATAACACGTACCGCTTGGGCGTTTTCAGCAACTTCAGCATCAACAGCGCCCATTGCATTAACAATGGCCATAAGGGGCTCTTCAATCGCCTTCATGGCGGTTTTCTCGGCTTCAGAGTTGACGGCTTCGACACTAAGACCCGCATCTGGATTATTTTCAATAAGTTCTTCGGCGTGCTGGTTAAATGCACCATCATTGTGGCGGAGCTCAGCCTCTGCTTCATTAAGCGATTCAGACAGCGCAGCTATAGCGCGTTGAATATCTGGAATTGAATTCTCTCCCACATTTCGTAACCGTACATACGTTCCTTGGAGGTTTTCTGAAATATTGTGCAGGAGTGTTCGAGCGGCGTCATTACCGTAGCTACCATTCTCAATACCACCCACGACCCGAAGCAATTCAGCTCGGTCGTTATCAAGAGACCTCGTAAGAGAGTTGGCAACGTTAATCATAGCGCCTGCATCATCAATACGACCAGCACTTCTACCAATATCTGTCGCGATTTTCTCGCGAACGATAGAAGTTAAGGCATCGTGCCTAATTTTGGCATCAGCAAGGTACTGTTCGAGCTGGACTTTATCAGCACCTTCTTCTGGTTTTGCTTCGACGTCGTTCGGATCATCAATCGCGGCATCGCCTAGTGCCACTTCAGCCATTTCTTCTTGAATATGTTCAACTTCGGCTTCACGCTCCGGACTGCTTGGCAGTTCCGTTAAAGCAAGAATGTTTCTAGAGGCTGCTAGCTCTGGCGCATCGGGCGCCTGGGGCACTTCGCCCTGTCTTTGAATGTCGGCTAATTTATTAGCGGAATATCGTTTTGTACCAATCAGACCTTCTACATCACCGATAGGTTGTGTTGTAATAAATTTACCATCAACCGTCTCTTCAATTGAAATAACTTCCCAGCCATCTTCAATCACTCTTCCGGCGGTTCGTTTGCCGTTTTCGTCATATACCGTTCGCGCAACCTTAACTTCATCGCCGATAGCAAACTGTCGGGTAGGCTCCAATTCGTTTTTTGACGGTGTAAATTCGGATTCGTTCATGGTGTTTTTGTTTTAGATAATTTCGTTTAAACAGTTGGTGTTTGTTCGGCAATACCAAGGTGGTATCGTACTCGCTCAATAACGTCACCAATCACAACTTGCGATTTGACCAAGTAGTCATCGACACCAAGTGATTCAGCACGTTCTTTGTCTTTTGGCTGGCTTAGGGCGGTTAACATCACAACGTGAATGTTATTAGTTTCAGGGGTGTTTCGAAGAATATCGAGCACGTCAAAACCGCTAATTTTCGGCATCATTGCGTCAAGCAAAATAAGGTCAGGCTTGAATGTCATAGCAGCAGTAAGCGCCAATTCACCATTCCCTACCCATTGGGTCTCGAAACCTTCAATTTCAAGGCGAGATTTATATACATCGGCAAGTGCTTCGTCATCTTCAACAAGGAGGATTTTCTTTTTTGTATCCATATACGCTGTATTGTACTACTCTCTTATGCTTAGCACAAGCGTCACCACCCCTTTGGTGCTATTAAAGCGCCGCTTTTGCAGCGTCAAGCTGCGGGTCGCGGTTGGCGTTTAAATCGTCGACAGTGCGAACAACAGTCGTATCTGGCGTAATTCCCATTTTAGAGATGTTAAGGCCACTTGGGGTGTACCAACGCGCCACGGTTACCTTTAATGTCGTGCCGTCACTCAAGCCAACGATTTTTTGCACACTACCTTTTCCGAACGACTTTTCGCCCATCAGGCTAGCGGCTTTGTGGTCGCGCAATGCACCAGCGACAATTTCGCTTGCGCTGGCACTACTTGAGTTAATCAAAACAACTGTCGGTACGCCGTTAAGGATTGGGCTTCCGCCAGATTTCAATTCGTCGGTTACTTGACTACCCTTTTTCTCGGTCACTACTACTTGCTTGTCGAGCCAAATACCAGCAACGTCCTGAGCGGCAGTTACGTAGCCTCCACCATTGCCGCGGAGGTCAAGCACAACACCCTTCACGCCAGCTGTCTTAAATTCAGTCGCGAGCGCTCGGGCCAAGCTGCCGGTTTTTTCGTCGAAGCGTGAAATTGTCATAACGCCAACACCATCCACAACCGAACCGTATACGCTTGGATTGTTAACGACTTCGCGAGTAAGCGTAAAGTCCTTAGCTGCGCCGTCGCGGTAAACAGTTAATTTCACTGTCGTGCCGGCATCGCCACGAATCTTAGTAACAATCTCGGTCGTGGTCTTATCTTGAACATCTTCGCCGTTAACAGCAGTGACGACGTCGTTGACGGCTACGCCAGCCTTTTCAGCTGGGTTATCACGAAGCACGCGCACAACGGTTGGTAGGCCGCCACGAAGGCTAATCTCTACACCAATACCACCGCCAATGTTCCCAGTAAGGCTGTCGTTAAAGTCGGTTGACTCTTTTTGGTTCATGTACACAGTGTACTGGTCGCCAAGCGCTTCAACTAAGCCGCGGTTTGCACCCTCGACGAGCTTGGTTTTATCAATGTCACCATCGAAGTTATCAACGACAGACTGATACGTCGCCTGGACAGAAGATAGGTCGAGCTGGCTTTTACCTATGAGGGTATTAAACCCACCGTAAAGATGGCTGTTAAAAGCGCCGGCCACATAGCCAATGCCAGCGACAATCGCAAAGCCTAAAATTAATACTGGCGTAGAAACACGCTTCTGTTCACTACGTACTCTACGTATTTTTCGTCCATGCTCGGCCATTACTTACAACTCCCCTGTCGTTCAAAAGATATTTATTTCTTCTCATAATTATAGCGTATCCAGGTTAGGATACGCTATAAAAGTTATGTTTTGCTTAAGATAATTACTTAGTAACTATTTGATCTTAACGTATTGGTCAAAGAAGCCAGTTGAGAGCACCATCTCGCTGTACATACCGTAGCCAGCACCGTAGTTGTAGTTGTATTGACTGACGGTAACTTTGGTACCATCTGGACTCACACCCTCTACCCAAGCAACGTGTCCAGGGTTGCCCCACATGACGGCGATTGAGCCAGTTTCTGGCCGGCTACCAAGGTTTTTGTAGCCAGCGCTAATTGCTGATTGTGCCCATTGGCCACCATTGCCCCAGTTTTGGTAATACACGCCAGTTTCTTTCGCGATCTTCCATGCGACGTAGCTTACACATTGGCGGCAACCATAGCCGTGACCATCTCCACCGTTACCGTTTGAGCCACCGGTAGACATATAGCCTTGCATTGCACAGTTAGAACTATTCCATGGGTAAGCGCTCAATGAACCAGAGTCGACAAGTACATATCCACCGGTTGAGTTTGAACGAGCACGCAAGGCAGCTTGCTGCGCTTTAGCTTCGGCAATACCAGCGGCACTATTTTTGACAAGTCCTTGGTAGGCAGCTTCATCGTTACGAGTTTGAGCGACCAGTGAGGCTTGTTCGCTTTCTTTAGCGGCCAAAGAGTCACGGGCAGCTTTTTGTTCGTTAAGTACCTTCTCTACTTCAGCTTTCTGAGTGCTTAGCTGTACTTTAAGGTCTTTCACACGGTTAATTGTGCTGCTCAACTCTTTTTTAATTGAGTTGCGGTATTCTTGCTTGTTTAAGAATTCACTAATGTCTTTACTGCTTGCAAGCATTTCAACTGGAGAAATGTCGTCATCAACGTAAAGGCCGGCCAGTGTTGAACCGAGTGCATTTTGGTTCTCAAGAATCTGCTTTTCAGTATCGGCAATCTTAACAAGCAGTTGGTCGTATTGGCTTTGGCTTAGGTTCACCTGCGATTGCAGTGCGTTCTTTTCGTTTGTAATTTGCGCTAGTGCGTTAGCTAAAGTGGTCGCTTCGGCGTTAAGACGGTCAGATTCAGCCTGGTAACGAGACATGTCAGCTTGAAGGGCACGAATCTTGTCGTCGTATTGGTCGGCAGAGACTGGGCGGTTGACCCACATAAAACCAGCAACGACAACAATAATTACGGCTACAAGGGCGACACCCCATTTAAGAGCAAGAGATTTTGAAACTGGTGTGGTGGTGCGCAGGTTCAGCATTACTTCCTAATTTAGCATAAGCACTATAGAATGTCAATATTAGAGGCGTAGGTAGCGACGTGTTGCTAACAGAGATGAAATGACACCAATAATTGCTCCGGCGACAATCATACCGAGGACAATGAAACCGGCGTAAAATGTGAGTAATTCGGTTGTTGGGGTGACAGTAATAGCCGCCTCTTGAAGTGACGGTGCTACAACCATATACAAGCTATACCCTAGCCCGCTGGCAATTAAGGCACCAAAGAACCCGTACACAATCGCCTCAACCAGGAATGGCCCGCGGATAAACGAACGTTCAGCACCAATCAGCTTCATCATCTGAATTTCTTCACGGCGGTTAAAGATAGCCATGCGAATAGTATTAAAGATAATCAACATTGAGATACTGGCGAATACGACACTAACGACAATTCCGCCTTGAATGGCTAGGTTCGCTGCTCGGCCAATCCCCTCAATCGCATCACGGCGGTCACCGGCGAATGATGGTGGGCTTTCTTTGCTAATGTTCTCTACTAGCAGTGCGTTGTCGTCCACAAACGTTGCCAATTGAGAGGTGTCGTTGATGTCGACAACCTTAATACTTAATGTCCACGGGAACTGGTTGTTGGCAAGTTTAATAGCATCCAATGTACTGGCGTTATTCTTGTTTTGGTCAATAAAAGCGTCGCGTGCTTGTGTAGGAGTAACGATGTTGACGTTCGTAACGTTCGTAAGAGCACGAGCATCGCTGGCTATTTTATCGACATTTTCAGTGGTCGCATCGGTTTTAAGGTATACCGACATCGTCACTTTGTCGCGTAGCTCGTCGACGGTATTAGTAAGCACGTTATGTGAAACCAAACTCACAAAAATAACAAACAACGTAATTGTCATAATTGCAGTCGCAGCAACAGTCAACCAGGCATTACGGGTAAAGTTGTTTACCCCATATCGCAACATGCGAAGGAACGTCACCCATTGTCGATGGTGGCGTTTTTGCTTCGAGATAGCTTTTGCGCTCAGATTTTTCTTATTTTTAGCCATAATTTTACTGCCTATAACTTCCTTCGGCCTGGTCACCAGTTACTTTACCGCCCTCAATAGTGATGACTCGCCGTTTCAGCTTGTTCACAATGTCGGCATTATGCGTCGTTAAGAGAACTGTCGTTCCGTATTTGTTAATTTTTTCTAGCAAGCGAACAATCTCCCAAGTATTCTTAGGGTCAAGGTTACCCGTTGGCTCATCGGCGATAAGAATTTTTGGTTGACGCACAATCGCACGGGCAATCGCCACGCGTTGGCGCTCACCACCAGAAAGTTGGCTTGGGAATTGTTTTTCTTTACCAGTTAAACCAACCAGGTCGATTACCTTCGGAACGGTGTTTTTAATTTCGCGGCCTGTCATTCCAGCTATTTCAAGGGCAAAGGCAATATTTTCAAAGACAGTTCGTTGTGGAAGTAGTTTAAAGTCTTGGAATACGACGCCAATTTTACGGCGAAGCATTGGAATTTGGTTGTCTTTAAGGGTGTCGTAATCGATACCACCAACGACAATCTTGCCCGTGGTTGGCTTTTCTTCACGGGTTAATAGTTTCAAAAGAGTCGACTTGCCCGCCCCAGATGAGCCGACAATAATCACGAACTCTCGGGGTTCAATGAACAAGCTCATTCGACTGAGCGCGGGAGCATTATCTTTGCCGTATGTTTTTGTTACCCTATCTAGCAGTATCATTTATGTACCAAGTATAGCATATCCACTATGAGGCGCGACTGTCATATCAATAAATACGGAATGCTGAAATCTTCCTAAAGGAGCTTAGAATAGATTGAGTTCCAAGAGGGCTACGCCTGGATTGGCGCGCCCTCTTGGGAGTGAACTCAGCGACGACGGGTGAATATTTTCTCGAGGTCTAAGATGGATGGGGTTTCCAACTTCTTTCGCACATCGCTCATAGCCAGCCCGACCGAAGCAAAAATATGCTCAACTGTTCGGCTGTCGCTGTGAGCAACAGCGTCGAGAACCTTGGCCGTATGCATGGCATCCAGCATCTGATCGTCGAAGGGTACCCTATCGAGCCGATTGATCATTCGGTTCACCGCCGACGTGAAAGTAAGTACGGTCTGGATTGGTCGCTTACCATTCCAGGCATCTCGTATATACCCACGTTGATGACCCGTCGTGTAGTCGATGTTGATTTGGCGAGTGATTGTTTGCTCGGTTAGTCCGACGCTACGCAGCCATTTTGCAGTGGGGTTTGCATCCCCTAGCCGTATGATTGCCAGCAGAACTACCGATGTATCGACAATCTGCAGGTGCAGCTCGTCGTTCGCCAGGCGAATGGCTTCGTCCAGTAAGTGCTTCGCTTGAGCCGGAAGCCTGTCGATGGTTACTAGAATATTATCTGACATCGCTGTCACCCTCTCGTTTGTCTTTTGAGTTCACTATCGAAATACAATTCAGTATCCCGTATTTAGTGACATAAGATGTAAAAGTGCTAGTATATTATACCATACTTAAGCAAATTATTCAACAGTTGGAGCTTCGAGATATGCTTCGATAAAAGGGTTGAGGTCGCCATCAAGCACGCCTTGAGCGTTATTGGTTTCGTGTTTCGTACGGGTGTCCTTAACAAGAGTGTATGGGTGTAGAACGTAATTTCGAATTTGACTCCCCCAGTTTGCCGACTCGCCCGCTTGCAGTTCGGTAATAGAACTGACGTGCTGCTCAAGTTGTAGCTGGGCTAGCTTCGAGCGCAATAATTTCATAGCCGTTTCTTTATTTTGCAGCTGCGAGCGCTCGTTTTGGATGGCGACGACAATACCGGTTGGAATATGGGTAATGCGCACCGCTGAGTCGGTTGTATTCACCGACTGTCCGCCGTGGCCGCCGGCGCGGTAGACGTCAACCTTCAAATCTTTATCTTCAATTTGCGCTTCTGAAGGTGCGTCAATTTGCGGAAGCACTTCAACTAGTGCAAAGCTGGTTTGACGCAAGTTGTCGCTGTTAAAAGGGCTTAAGCGCACCAAGCGGTGCACGCCATGCTCCGACTTCAGCTTGCCATAGGCAAACGGCCCGGTGACTTCAATAACCACCGATTTCAAGCCGGCTTCTTCGCCAGATGAACGCTCAAGATTAGCGGTCGTCATGTCGTTTTTCTCGGCCCAACGAATGTACATGCGCTCTAGCATCTGGGTCCAGTCTTGGGCATCGGTGCCACCAACACCCGCGCTGAGGCGCAAGATTGCGTTGTGGTCGTCAAACTCACCATCGAACAATAGGTCTTTGCGCATTGTTTCGTACTCGTGTTCAAAGGCAATAATTTGGCCTTCAAATTCGGCCAACAAGCTGTCGTCGTCCAAGTCCATTAGTTCCGCCAAGTCGCTCACTTGAGCTTCCAAGGTAAGCCACGGGTCGACCATTTTCTTCAACGCAGACAATTGCTTACTGAGGTCTTGGGCGTAATGCGGGTTATTCCAAATTTCTGATGTTGCGAGTTGCGCTTCAAATTCGGCAATTTGGGCTTCTTTGCTTTCCAGATGCAAACGAGCTACGGCGGCTTCAATTGATAGGCGAAGTTGTTTGAGGCGTTTTAGAAGAGGCTGCATTATAGATTAGCCACCGCAGCGATAAATTGCTCGCCCCTATCGGCGTAATTTTTAAACGTTCCAAAGCTGGCCGCAGATGGGCTTAGTAGTACTACACTGCCTGGCTGGGCTAATTCGGCAGCTTTGCGAGTAAATAATTCCGCTGTAGCATTCTCAATAATTTCGTAATGAAAAAAATTTGCTGCCTGTAGCGCTTTATTTATAGTGAATGCTTCGTCACCAATTAAAATTGCTTGAACATCATGCTTTGTAAGTTCGGCAGCCAACTCAGTAAAGTCAGAACCCTTCGAAGAGCCTCCGAGAATAATGACCTTTTGCTTGTCAGGAAAAGCTCGCAAAGCAGCAATAGCTGAGCCGGGTGTCGTAGCGATACTGTCATCGTAATAATCGACACCATTAACACTACGTACGAAGGCTAGACGGTGTGGCAAGCCAGCAAAGTCAGCTAATCCGCCCTCGATCGCATCAACATCTTGCGTAAACGGCCAAACAGCGTCAATCGCCGCCAGAGCGTTTTGAATGTTATGCGCACCAGGGATGCTTAACGTATCAACCGACACCAATTGCTGCTGTCCGTAGTAGAACCAACCGTCAATAACATGCGCCGCCTCATTCGATGGATAGGCAATTTTTTGCGCAACTGAGCTTTCGGCAATTTGCTTCGAGTGTTGATTTTCAGCATTGAAAATAAGAATGTCACCAGCAATTTGGTATCGGGTAATTTGAGCTTTGGCCTCGACGTACTCTTCCATACTCGCGTGGACATCAAGATGGTCCGGTTCAATCGCCAGCACCACCCCTACTTGTGGCGAGCGTTGTATATCCCAAAGCTGGAAGCTTGAAAGTTCATAAACAACAATGTCATCTGGCGTAATTTGATCCAGTACAGAAAGCGCCGAAATGCCAATGTTTCCCACCAGCCAAACCTTCTTGCCGGCTTCTTCGAGTATTGAAGTAATTAAACTAGCGGTCGTACCCTTACCTTTCGAACCCGTCACACCAATAATTGGCGCTGGAGATTTTTCGAAGAACTCATTTGTAGCAGACCAAATTTTACCGTTAGTGGTAATTTTGCGAGGCGCCACGCCGGCGCTTCGAATAACTAAGTCAAAATCTTGCAATTGCTTGAAAGCATCTGGGCCAACAATCGAAGCGACACCTTCAGGAATTGGTGCGCCCGCTCCTTTTTCGTCGACAATCGTCACTTCATTCTCAGCCAGCCGTGACCAATAGTGAAAGTTTTCTTGGCCTTCGACTCCGTAACCGGCAATAGCAATCTTCATAGCTCTATTTTACTCCCTGGTGCATTTGTTTTTCGATAATTTCATAGAGTTTCTTCACCTCAGGTTTGCGCATAGCCCCAATAACACCGATCGTCCACTCACCAGTAGTCAGCAGTTCTTTGATTAATTTCTGCATATCCTCAAGCTTAATAGCCATAATTTCAGCCGGTGCATTCTCCATCAAATCGATAGTTCCGTCTTCGAAATATTTTCCGGTATACCATGAGTTAACACTGCTCACCGTTTGGCCATTCATCTGTTGGCTGCCTAGGCTAAACTGCTTTGCATCGTTGAGTTCGGTTTCGGTAATGTCACCCTCGGCAGCCTTGCCAAGTTCTTCGCCGATAAGCTCAAAAAGCGCCGACGCGTTTTGAGCACTCACCTGGCCACCAATTTCGAAACGTGAAATGCCGTCGATATCGACATCAACCATACTACCCATGCCGTAACACAGCCCTCGAGTACGAGCTTTTCCAAGGATCCGTGAGTGATGCGTACCAGTCAGAATATGGTTTAAAGCTTGAAGCGCAAATTCCTCTTCTTGAGTGTACCTACGGTTTAAAATAATCATAATAGTAAAGATAACGCTTGGCATGTCTGCCCGATAAATCGAAACTGCTGGCGCAGAATGAAGTTTTTGCTTTGGCACAGGCAAACGGCTCCCCTTTGGAAGTTTCCAGCCCTCAAGCTCTTCAATAATACGTGCACGGTTTTTCTTTAAGTCACCAGCAAAACTAAAGCGCATGTTTGCCAGCGTGTGGGTTTTTTTGTAGTGGTTTTCGATATCGGCTAACGATACTGCGTTAATAGTTTTAGCTTTGTCGGCATCAAGATAGATGGAGTCGCCCAAAGCCCGGATAGTTTTCTGCCAAATAATTCGGCGACGGTTATTGCTATAGCCGGTCAACTCTTCGCGGACGTTGCCCTTCTCTGCCTTCAAAATATCTTCCGTAAATAACGGCTCGGTAATCGCCAGTTGCTGCAAATCTAAGATACGATCCCATTCCATGAGCGCGCAATCGGCATAGTAACTCATGTCGTACTCACCGGTCGAAGCGTTGTGGTAGGCGCCATTTTTGGTAAATTCTTGACTAAAGAGTTCTTGAGTTGGGAACTGCTTCGTGCCACCGAAAGCCATGTGCTCCATAATGTGCGCAGTCTGTTGAACGCCCATGTTTGGTGAGTAATAATTACCAGCTAAAAAGTGAATTTCAGAACTGACGACGCTACTACCCGGAACATCAACAAGGAGTCCACGCATACCATTCTTTAAAACGATTTCTTCAACGCTGTGTTGAAGTGGCATATTTATTTATCCTCAGTTGCAAAAAGCGGGGCGAGTTTTTCGTGCAACGTAACCAGCTCATCTTTGTCACCACTACTAACAGCTGCAAGCACCCAGGTGTTTGCTTCGATAAATTCTTTGGCAACGGCGACAATTTTCTCACGAGTGACGCGGCGCATAAAATCGGGCACTTTGTCGTAATCTTTAATAAAATCGTCGGCGAAATAACGGTTTGTGTAGAAACCACTAATTTGGGAGACCGTTTGTGCACCCATTTGGTGACGACCCAAGCCAAATGACTTGGCTGCTTCGATTTCACCGTCAGTTAATTTTCCATCAAGTACGGCTTTAATTTCACGGACCATAATATCAAATAGTTGTGAGGCGGTATCGTGGTTTACTTGGGCTAGAATGTCCCATGAACTTTCGTAGAAGCCAGCACCAGCGTACGCGCCAACATGGTAGGCCAAGCCCTTTGCTCGAGCCTTACCAAAGATACGTGATGAAGCTGTACCTGTAAGGATATGGTTCAACGTATCAAGCGCATCAAGCTCCTCGTCGGATAGTACTCGCGGCACACTTAACGTCCAACCAAAAGTAAGGTTCGAGGCGTCTTTGCGGCGAATGATAGCCGGGTTTGCGCTATGTAGTTGGTCGCGCGGCACAGCAAAGCGCTCGCCTTCCGGCAGATCAAAGCTTTCAAGTTGACGAATAATATCAGCTTTACGGCCACGAAGTTTACCAGAAATCACGAAACGCATATTTGACGTCGTGTGTGTTCGGCGATGATGTTCGCGAATATCAGCAAGGGTCACCGTATTAATCGTACTTAGGCTTTGACGAGGGGTTAAAACATCCTCACCAAGCAATTGTTGAATGCGCGGCCATAGAATGCGGTGATGATCGTTGAGGTAGTTGGTAATTTCGCTACGAACATTCCCCTTCTCGGCATCAAGTTCTTTTTCGTTGAAACGAGGCTCACAAATACTGAGCTTTTGTAAATCGAGAATGCGGTCCCATTCAAAATCGGCACAGTCAGCTTCGTATACCATCGCCAAATCGGATGTGTAGGCATTGTGATAGGCGCCATTTTTAGTAAATTCAGCCTCGAAAGTATTCTCGGACCTAAAACGGGCGTTCGCGCCAAAAGCCATGTGCTCCATAATGTGCGCAACTTGCTCGATTTCTTTATTTTTCGCATAACGGCTACCGGCGCGGAAATGAAACTGCATACTCATAACAGTGGCACCGGGTACATTTATAAACAGGCCACGAGCGCCATTTTTAAGCTTCACTTCTTCAACGGTATGGTTCATACGAATTCTTTCAGACAGGGTTTATTTACGGCCGGTTTTTCGCCCAGATTTTTTGTTCTGGCGTTGACTCTTCTTTTTCTTAGCAGCAAGGTTTTTCTTGTGCTGTGCGTCGTTAACGCTTTCGGCTTTAGCAACCTTGAAATCTTTATCTCGGCTACTTTCACCCTTGGTGACTTCGTTTACACCCTTTTCGACTGCAGTTTCAGCCAAGCGAGTTAACTCGGTTTCGTGGTCTTCTTCGCTACGTGCAAGCGTATCGCGAACGCTAACGTGCATAACGGCACGGAGTACTTCATCGCGAAGAGTTTCTTGTAGTGAATCGAATAGTTTTTGTGATTCAGAACGATATTCAACCAATGGGTCACGTTGACCAACACTGCGCCAGTGAATACCTTCACGGAGGTGCTGCATGTTTTCAAGGTGTTGCATCCACAGTGTATCAAGTACCTGTAGGTATACTTCACGTTCAACCTTACGCATCACTTCTGTTTCAAGTTCTTCTTCTTTCGCCTTGTACAGTTTGTGCACTTCATTGAGCGCTAAGTCGTAACGAGTTTTATCTTTTTTCTCGGCACCAATAGCTTTCAGGCGTTTTTCGTTAAGTGGAAAGACAGTTTCAAATTGCTCGTTGAACAGCTTGTTATTTTTCGCTGGGACCGATGTAAGGTCACGAACTTTTGCCTGGATGAGCCGTTCAACTTCAGCCTTAATGTCTTCGCCTTCAAGAATCTTGCGACGAACAGTATAAACAACACGACGGTGACGGTTAATAACGTTGTCGTATTGGACGACGTTCTTACGGTTGTCGAAGTTGTAGCCTTCAACGCGCTTTTGCGCCGCTTCGAGGGTCTTGCTGACCATCTTGTGTTGAATTGGCATGTCATCTTCGATACCAATACGGTTCATAAGAGCCGAAATACGTTCACCTTGGAAAATACGCATGAGATCGTCTTCAGTTGATACGTAGAACTGAGTAAGCCCAGGGTCGCCTTGGCGTCCGCCACGTCCACGCAACTGGTTGTCGATACGTCGTGATTCGTGACGCTCTGAGCCGATAACTACTAAACCACCGAGCTCAACAACACCCTTGCCAAGCTTAATGTCGGTACCGCGACCGGCAATGTTGGTTGCAAGTGTAATTGCGCCCTTTTCACCAGCACGTTCAACAATTGCAGCTTCACGTTCGTTGTTTTTGGCGTTCAAAAGTTCGTATGGAACCTTTTCTTTGTCTAGGTAGGCAGCGATCATTTCGTTTTTAGCGATTGAGGCAGAACCAACGAGTACCGGGCGGCCAATTTTGTGATATTCCTTGATTGCATCGGCAACAGCCTTAATTTTCGCCTTTTCAGAACGGAAAATAAGGTCTTCTTGGTCGTCACGTTGAACGGGACGGTTTGAAGGAACTTGCACAACATCAAGTTTGTAAATTTGTTGCAGCTCTTCGGCTTCAGTAAAGGCAGTACCCGTCATACCAGCAAGCTTTTTATACAAACGGAAGTAATTTTGGAATGAAACAGTCGCAAGTGTCATGCTCTCTTGTTGCACAGCTACGTTCTCTTTAGCTTCAATTGCTTGGTGAAGGCCTTCGTTATAACGGCGACCTTGCATAAGACGACCCGTAAATTCATCAACGATAATAACTTCACCGTCTTTTGTTACTACGTAATCTTTGTCGCGCTTAAACAGTGTTTGGGCACGAAGCGCTTGGTCGAGGTGATATACAGAACGAACGTATTCTGGGCTGTATAAGTTTTTTACTCCCAAAAGGCGTTGGACTTTTTCGACACCATCGTCGGTCAGTGAAACCATCTTACGTTTTTCATCAAGAACGTAATCTTCAGGGGTAAGTTTGTTTGTCACCTTAGCAAATTGCAGGTAACTTTCTGGGTTTTCTGCAGCTGGGGCGCTAATAATAAGTGGAGTTCGGGCTTCATCAATAAGAATCGAGTCAACCTCGTCTACGATCGCGAAGTGCAGGTCGCGTTGGCGAAGCAGGTCGACTTCGTTAACCATGTTATCGCGCAGGTAGTCGAAACCGAATTCGTTGTTGGTTCCGTAAGTAATGTCAGCAGCGTAGGCTTCTTTACGAGTAGCTGGACGTAATTTTTTCATACGAGCATCGTCGTGGGCTTGGTTATCGAACTTAGGGTCATAAATAAATGAAGCGTCGTTGATAATAACACCAGTGCTCATACCAAGGAAGTGATACAGTTCACCCATCCAAGCGGCGTCACGTTGGGCAAGGTAGTCGTTAACCGTCACCAAGTGAACACCCTTTTCTTCGAGGGAGTTTAAGTACACAGCCAAAGTCGCAACAAGTGTCTTACCTTCACCGGTTTTCATTTCGGCAACATCACCTTCGTGAAGTACCATGGCGCCAATAAGTTGTACGTCAAAGTGACGCATACCAAGTACGCGTTCGCTGGCTTCGCGGACTAGAGCAAATGCATCGGGAAGAAGAGAATCAAGAGTGGTTCCCTTTTTAGCGAGACGTTTTTTCAAAACTTCAGTTTGCTTTTTAAGATCGGCTTTCGACATTTTCTTGTATTTGTCTTCGAGCGCATTAACTGAAGCCACGCGCTTTTCAAGCCGCTTCAACGTCTTCTTTTGTGGGTCACCAAATACTTTAGTGAGCGCACCTTGCTTAGTAATCATATAACCCCTCGCCTTTCGGAAATAGTTCGGTAAATTTCTTTAGGCTTATTATACCATGACACAACGAGGGAAAAACGTACTTGTACGTTTTTCTGAGTGTGGAAATGGTAAACGCTCCAAAGGAGCGTTATACCACGAGGTGCTTGGTCCTAAAAAGTAACGCTATACCACGAGACATCTTCCCTAGAATCTGGCGCTATACCATGACACAGCGAGGAAAAATGCATTGACTTATTCTGTTTAAAATTTTATAATACATCAAAACGCAACAAGCGTAATATACAAAGCTCTGGGGGTCCCCCGGGCTTTTTTGTTTTGGAGTTCAAAATGCAGCAATTACAATCGCACTACCGGTGGTTTCAATCTATTCCTCGCTTACGAATAAGCGCCTTCTTAGTTGTTGCCTTGTTTGTATTCGCCCTAGCCAATACGACCATATACTTATTAGCTCAAAGGCCACAAGATGCTCAGGCGCAAGCAGTCCCCGCTTTGAGTGAAACCAACGAAGCTCCTGTTCAGACAGAAGTGACAAACCAGGCATCCGAGACCACCACCGCAGCGCCCGCCGCTCAAGTTGCAACTCCTCAACCGACAGCGCCAGCTCCAGCACCCTCACCTACGCCAAAGCCGGCACCGGTATACGATAAAGTTTCTATTGCGAGTATCGGCTTATCGGCGCGATTTGTGACCGTTGGGCTGACGAGCGCAAACGCAATCGACACCCATCCATCGCTTGTTGGCTGGTGGAACGGCAGTGCTCAACCAGGCAACCCTGGTGCCGTGTTTTTAGACGGTCACAACCCTGGAGTCTTTAGTAAATTACCTTCAGTTCAAGAAGGTGCGCAAATTGCCCTCACTAAAGCGAGTGGCGAAAGTTTCAACTATACGGTGGTACACATTGAAACCGTCATGTTAGCCGGCATTAATATGCACGCGGCCCTCTCGACCTACGGTGGAGCCGACGAAGGGCTCAACCTAATGACATGCGTTGGCCAATATAATGCCAATACCGGCACCACTGACCAACGTTTAGTCGTATACGCTACTCGTTCTTAAGTTGACGCAGCAAGTTTGCGTTCAACAATTGAGTCTTTGTACTTTCGAAGCTGAGCAATAAGTTTCGCTTCAACGATATCGACAGCTGCCATCATATTAAAGGTTGTATCGCTGGCGGTAATAATTTTTTCTGGCAAGTGAACAATCACCTCGGCTTCATATTTATTGCCGTGCTCTTTGTTGACTTGTTTAAGTTTCACGTCGGCCGTCATAGAACGGCGGGCGTGGGAGGGTAAATAACGATCTAGTTTACCAACTTTTTCGGTTACGTATTTCAGTGTCTTTTCATCGACGTCATACTTGATTCCGGTTACGTCAATTGATGCTATCATATCTTCCCCCTTGTGGTTGGTTGATATGTTAATTATACCACGCAGGACTGAGTGAACCCTGAGCTAGACTCTACATAAACCGCCATATTTTTCATTGCCTTCTTCGCATTGTTAGCGGTATAATAACGTCACTTCTTAAACAAGAAGTATTTTGATCAGTTAGGAACGTACGATGGACGCCCTTGCGAAGTTGAAAACCGAACCTGTCGACAAAATCTTCAAAGATTGCGTGGTGCCACGAAGCAAATACCGGTACGCCGATATGAGCGTTCCGGGAATTACCAGTACTGGGCTTGTGTTCTTCGACTTTTTTACAATCGAAGGATATCGCGAGGTAGTCACTAACTTCGTGAACCAGCTGCCCAGGTCTTTCAGTCGTGACCAGGGCGACAGTTTTAACAACACCAACAAGAATCACCGCGGGAGCGTGTGGTGCCGAGATGAAGCCTACCGGGAGAAGCTAGTACAGCTCGCAATTGGCCTTGACCTCATCGAGATCATCGAGCCTCGCGAGCTGTGGGCGTACCTTCCCCGGCAACGTCCGAACATCCGCATCGTGCAAAAGTAGTGTGGCCTTCATCTAAGTGTGGGCGTGGCGAAATTGCCACGCCCACCAAAATCCTACTCATCAATACAGGCTCCGCCAACGCGGGGCCTTTTAATTTGGCGAATCCTCTACCATCATTGCGACCATTGCAAAGCGACCATCTTCGGGCTTACTACCACTTAAAAATGCCGTGTGTGAATAATATTCTGGGCTTGCAACCGTATCAGAGACATTGTCGGTAATGTGTTCAGTGACTATCCCCGCCTGGTCAAGCTGCTCATACAAAGCTTCTTTCATTCCTTTGTTATTAAGCGCGTAAATGGGATACAGTTCTTTACTTGGAGCTGGCCCTAGCCATACCTTGAGCGTTGCTGGGTTAACACCAAAATGCTCGACCAAATATTCAACCGAACGTACACCGCCTTGCTGCTCGAGACTATGGCGGCCAAGGTGAGAAAGCATAAAAACAGAATGAACTTCATCAAAGAAGACGGTTGCTACACAATCGGCAACGGGTAGAAATAAGGCGTGACCCGGTTCTGTTGCGACTAGGGCGTCAGATAAAATACCGTCACCGCCCTGCATTCCCTCGCCCTTGCTTGCGCTTCTAATAACATCGTAACGGCAAAAATTGAGATGGTCGTAGGTTATGCCTAACCGGGTCGTGTTCTCAATATTAATGTCATGCGCCTGCAGCCATTGACGCCGATTTTCAATGACAGCTTCGTTAGGAGTATCACCCGGGATATACATATTCCCGTTTTGAACTTTCGATATAGCAACAATCAACCGCGCCATAGTGAATCTATAAAACTTCTTTGTTCCCAATATAACCACGAAGTGCAACCGGTACAGTTACGGTGCCGTCTTCGTTTTGGTTGTTCTCGATAATCGCAATCATTGCGCGACCTAAGGCGAAGGCGGTTGCATCGTTAGTGTGAATAAGCTCGATAGTGCCATCTTCACGACGTACGCGAGTTTGCAAACGGCGTGCTTGATAATCGGTCATGTAGTCAGCGGTGTGAGTTTCACGGTACTGACTTTGGCCAGGCAGCCAAGCTTCCATGTCGATACCGCGAGCGTTTGGCTTGCCAATATCAGCCGTACATTTTTGAATCACGCGGTAAGGAATTCCGAGTGTTGCTAATAAATATTCTTGAATTGCTACGAAAAAGAGGTGTTCGTTGAGGCCGTTTTCGCCAACCGTAAAGCTCTCCATTTCGAGTTTATCGAATTGGTGCATGCGAAGGATACCTTCCATGTCTTTACCGTACGTGCCAGCTTCGCGGCGGAAGCTTGTTGCGTACCCGAGGTAACGAATTGGCAGGTCGGCTTCACCAAGCATTTCGTTAGCGTGCATACTGCCCATAACGTGCTCAGCACTCCCCTGCAACCAAAGGTCATCATCTTCAAGCTTGTAGCGGTCGTCACGCGGCTCAAGCCGATCCATGGCATCGTATAATTCGGTACGAATCATAAGTGGCGGCAATACTGGTGTGAATGGTTTCAGTGAAACATCGAGGCCCGCATCGGTAGCGATTTTCGCGAGAATAGTTTCGTCGCTCAGTGAATCGATCACAAATTGGACGATAGCAAATTGGAGTTTAACCAAATCGCCTTTTAAGTACGCAAAGCGGCTACCCGCTACTTTTGCAGCACGTTCTTTATCGAGCCAGCCACGCTGCAAAGCAATATCATTGTGGTTGCGTGGCTCGAAATCAAAGTGAGTTGGTTCGCCCACGGTTTTAGAAACAACATTTTCGTCTTCAGTCGCACCAACTGGCACGTCTTCACTTGCCATATTCGGAACTTTTTTGTGAAGCGCTAAGACTTCAGCTTCGAGGCTTGTCAGATAGCCTTCTTGTTCAGAAAGTTCAACTTTAATAAGCTTGCCTTCGTCGATTGCAGATTGCTCGGGCTTTCCACCCTTCATCGAAGCAGCGATAACGTTTCGGCGCTCACGCAGTACATCAACCCGCTGGCTGAGCTCGCGGCGATCGCCGTCAAGTTTTAAAAGTTCAGCAATATTAACATCGTAATTTTTACGACGGGCGTTTTCTTGGACCAATTCGGCATTTTCGCGGATGAATTTAATATCTAACATAACTAGGATAATTGTAGCATAAACTACCCCTCTGGCGCAGATTCAAGTTATGTAGTGAATAGATTTCTGCAACTATTAACACGCATTACAAACGCACCCTCTTCGCTAAAAAGAGGTCCCGGGTATTGTCGCCGTCCACTTCATAGCCTTTGAACGAACGACTGTGCGATGAATAGCCAGACTCGGGCGCAGTAGTGTCGGTCGTATCGGCAAACACACTGTACTCATCGATATCCCAGGTAGTTATGATTTGCCTGTACACCTCAGCGGCAGCGTCCATACCAAAGCGATAGACTGTCTTGCCTCTATTTTTTTCTGTGTTGCTAATATATTCTTGAACATCTACAAACATGGTAGCCGCTTCAGGAAACTTGGTTTTTGGATTAAACTTGTCAAAGTCTTCGAACGTATAGGTTTCGGCATGGCCGCCGGCCGTAATTTGAACTCGAACAGTGGACCAATCGACCCTTAAGTTATCTAACGCTATTTTGGCTTGTGGGATATACCCAACCGCAACGCCCATCCATGCTAAATGCAATAATATCGCTATTCTACCCTTTGGCGTTTCGGCTTCAATATATGCGATTGGACAATCGGCCGGTCGAGCGGCAAGAATAATTTCGGGGTTGTAGGTATACATCAAATCCCCTTCTTTGTCTGGGCGAAGAATGCCCGTATCATCAAAGGCAGAGGTTGTATCGTCCAAGTTTACGATACCGAGCGGTGTCTCGTAATTACGCTCAGGTCTTAGTATGCGTACGTTCGCCGGGTCTATATCGTGCCCATACAAAAAAGTATGAAGATTTTTCTTTGCATCGTCGATGCGCTGCTCGCGGCTTAGTTCGCTTGGGCCGTACCCATTTAACGGACTCATATTTCCATTCACAACTACACGTTTTTCTTTTAATTTTTCGGCAGCCTGAGGATCGTCGGCGTTTTCAAGTTCTGACGTCAGTACATCACGCGGAGGGCCAATACTATGGAGTGACTGAATCACCTGTAGCGAACTACCCTCACGCAACAAGAACGATTGCTTATTCAGCTCATCAATTCTTCTATAAAGGTCAGGTTGCGGCTTATCGTCGTTACCTTCTGCGCTTTTAGAAAATTCCATACAAACCCCCTTCTTAGATTCTAGTATTTCACCAAAAAATCTTATTGAGTACCTGCTCGATACCCTGCCCTATGACAGGCATTGTGTACACCAAGTAAACTACTAACACCAACGAGCCTACCGCAACCGTTGCACGCCTATTCAGTCGGCGCCCCTGAGTCGCAACTTCTCCGCGCGTTTCGCTACGAGTGTCACGGTAAGATCGAGTTTGTTTTAATGCCTTCGAGCCCACAGTATCATAAATACCAAACAGTTTCTCGTACGTCTCAGGTCGGTCAAGGTACATGTATTCTGTGCTGTAAATATACAAACTATCATCAACAATTTCTGCATTAAATGCGTGTGAATTATCTATCAAGCGCGCCATTAAATCGGGGGTAAATACGTACAAAGCGTCGGTTTCGTACTCTTTTGGAGCGTACAAGGTGAAATAATCGTTAAAATCACCCTCTAATCGCATTGCTTGGTCTTTCGTGAACGACATGCCAAGGTTTGATTGCGTAATGCCAAAAAACTTCGTATCGTCGGCAGTAGTATCGAGCACCATGTGCGGCAGGTTCTTATCAAGCGTAATGCGCATGAATCCAATTTTACGCTCGGTTTGGCTCCTGCCCGACCCAACCATGTAGCGGTAATTGCCTATCTCGAACGGATACTCGCCGGTGTTGGTAATTGAGTCACGTATTGAGGGCGTTGACGCGCCAGGGTTCGAGAATATAAAACCGCTACGCTCAGGGAATAGTATCTCTGGAACGAAGTCTAGATTATTAGCAGTCGCGAAACGGTATGCCTTTATAGATGCCTCGGCGCGCGCGTTAAAATCAACTTCTGCAAAGATACGAAACAGCACGTACACAGCCACTGTAGTCAATATCATAACAGCGGCAGCTATAAGGACCGCGAAACCAGTCGGAATTAGTGCACTTCCAAACATCAACGCAACAGCAACCGCAGCCAGCACCGAACCAATCACAACAGTCGGTTTAGCGGTTTGGTGATCGGGGTAAAACTTCTGTATAAATACACTACGCTCTTCAGGTGTTACCGGTGAACTAAATAGTGAAGGGTCTATATTCATACGTGCCTATTCGGTACGAAGCGCCTCGATTGGGTCAAGCTTCGAAGCCTTACGAGCTGGTAGAATACCAGATACAACCGCGACGAGCATTAGCCCAATTACTACCCCGGCAACAGCCAGCGGGTTAAATGAGAGTAGCGAAATGTCACCAAGGTCGAGCGCTTCGCTAATATACGGATTAGCAATTGTACCGATGATAACAGCTAGCCCAGCACCAATCGCACCACCAAGGAAACCGATCCAGGCAGCTTCGAGCTTGAACAATCGGCCAACATCACGGCGTCGCATACCAAGCGCTTTCATTAAGCCAATTTGCTGGGTTCGTTCAAGCACTGAAATGTATTGTGTGTTAATGATGCCGAATACTGACGTAAGTACCGCTAACGCACCGAAGCCAATAACAATGCCAAGCAATACGTTAATAAAGGTGTTAACCGTGCCAAGAAGATCCTCGGCGGTTTGCGCTTCGAATCCCTTGTCTTGTAGTGCCGTCTTTACATCGTTAGCATTAGCCGCATTATCAATTTCAACTGAGGCAAGCAAGAAGTTTCCATACGCCCGAGTTCCCTCGTTAATATAGGTGTACAGTTCGCGACTTGAATCTGCAGACAGCTGAATTGAGGCTTGAGTTCGGAATGCCAAGCCAGATTTGCTACTTACTGCCTTAACAGTGTAATTAAATAGTTTACTTTCTGGTGCAGTCACGGGAGAGGAAAGTTTATCAGCACGGAGCGAAACGGTTTTTCCGATTGCGTCACTAGGGTTATTAAAACCAAGCACCTTTGAGTATTCTTCAGGGATGATGATTTCCGTATCAGAGAGGCCGTCATCAACCGAGCCAGCTGCATACGTACCCGTTACACTCGCGGTAAATGCCGCGATTGAATCAACAACAAACTGCTTGCCAGCGTCGCTGGTAATGTAGGTTACACTCGGGCTATAGTTAGGTGTCACCGATTCGACATGGTCAAGCTTTTCGATTGTGTCCAGATTTGCTTGGCTTAAGAAGGCAATTTGAGTAGCCGATCCAGCGCCAGCAACACCACTCACCGCTTCGGGGTTATATTCTTGGGGACCTTCCGATGCTGCTGGTTGTTTTTGCGTCACCACTATTTCGGTTCGGCTCGTATTGGCGTTCACGATTGCATCGGTGTAGCTTTTGCCACCCTCGCCAGCTGCGAGGCTTAGGGTAATCGTAAACGCACCCACACCAATAGCGAGGCTTGTTAACAATGTTCGAGCCTTAGCGTTTTTTAAACTTCGTCCAGCGCGTTTGATCGTATCAATATATTTCATAATTACTTGTCCTCTTCCGTTGACTCTTCGGTCACTACGATGACAGGTATAGAGGTAGGCTTCGCTTCAGGAACGAGCTCGACCCTTGTCACTCCTTCGTCTTCAGCAGTCGCCTCAACATCTTTTGTGTCGCGAATTGATTCAATCCGACCGTCTTTAATATTAATTTGAATATCACACTTAGCTGCAAGGTCCGGGTCGTGGGTAACGATAATAAGCGTGACGCCATTTTGTTTATTGTAACCAAACAACATGTCTTCAACTTTTTCACCAGTAACGCTGTCGAGATTTCCAGTTGGTTCATCGGCAAAGATAATTTGCGGTTCGTTTACGATCGCACGGGCCACAGCTAGGCGCTGTTTTTGACCACCAGAAAGGTTTTTAGCCTTGTTATTAATTTTGTCGGTTAGGTCGACGCTTTCAACTGCAGCTTGGATCTTCTTCTTGCGTTCGCCCCATGACACGCCGGCAATTTCAAGCGGGAGGCTAACGTTGTCGCTGACGGTTTCGTTGGCTTGGACAAAAAAGCTTTGAAAGATAAAACCAATTTTACTGGCACGGAATTTATCAATTTGCTTTTCTTTAAGAGTCAGGATGTCTTGGCCGTCAATAATAACTTGGCCTTGCTCTGGGCGGTCAAGGCCACTCATGGCGTGCATCAAAGTAGACTTGCCACTTCCCGACTTTCCCAAAATAGCTACGCTTGCGCCATCTGGAATCGTAAAGTTAATATCGTCCAGCGCTACGAAAGCATTTTGCTTCTTACCATATGTCATTTTGACATTTTTAACTTCAATCACCTGTTACCCCTTATTTACTGCCTTAATTTTACCATATTCAGCATACTTACCACTAGCATTAAGTAAGATGTGGACCTACCCGCGACTACCAGCCGCCACCGCCGCCACCGCCACCGCCGCCGCCCGAAGAACCGCCTCCGCTTGAGCCACCGGAAGAGCTGGAGCTTGAACCTCCCGAATATGAAGCTGCCGACGAGAAGCTACCCAGAGTCGAGCTAAATACGGCAGCATTGAAAACAGTTGTTCCGCTATACCAACTAGGGCTAGTTTGAGTGGTTTCGTAAAAGTCGCCCAGCCGCTTCGACCATTCTTTTTCGCGTCCAAACAAAATTGCGTACGGCAATACTCGTTCGTATAATTTTACTAATTGACCAGGGTTGTTAACGTCAACCGATTCACCAATCTTCTGGGCCGTATCTGGGCCCTGCAAGAACTTCAATCGCTCTACTTCAGCTGCTTTAATATATTTATCGAGCCCTAGAATATAACGTCTTAGTTCAAACCCCTTATCGGTAAGTGGTCGTATAAAAAAGCCGAAGCCTGCGACAATCGCCGCAACAAGAAGCAGCGCTGGCGACAATGTCAAAAGCCCAATAATAAGCATCACTATTGCCCATCGATAAAAGAATTTAGACGCCGTTGGCGACTTTTCGCGAATGGCATACTGGCCTTCAATCAACTTCTTTAATTTACTGTCGTTATTGAGGGTTCGCGAATAGTAACTTGTATTCGTTCGCAGCGTCGACAATGCTAGGCGGTCGCCAACTTTTGGCGCAAAGCCAAACATATCATTCAAAATCTCCTGCTCTTCTTCGAACAGCTTGGTTGGGTCGGTGATAATTTTTATATCATATTCAGCTGGGCTAAATATAGCCTTCGGCTTTGTTTCGATAATTTCAATAAAGTGGCGGACGGCAAAATCAATTAACTGAGCGCTAAATATAGATTGCGCAACAGTTACTACCTGCGCCGAAACCATCACACTGGTATCTTTAGGTGGAATATATTCGGTAACGATAGTGTGCAACTCGGCTTCACGGTTGCGGCGGCGATAGTATGCAATCGATAAACTAATTAGAGCAATAAAACCGGCTATAGTTGTAACGACAGCCGCGACCAGCCATACACCAAGAATTCGCTCAAAAAGTGATGGCTCATATTTTGCAAATGTACCTTGCGCGAAGCCAAAAGCAACACTCACATTTTCGCCCGCACTCAAGCTCGACGCCGTGGCGGTAAACATCCCTACCCCAGCTGGCGTTAGCGTACATTGACCAGTTGCCCCAGAGACACCCTGGTAGCAGGCTGGTTCACCCTGCCTGCTAGTCAGCAAGTTCGGGCTTATTTTCGCAGTCACACTCAGCGAATCAATTGGCACCTTCCACTGTGTTCCATTCGTATCCCAATACCATTCATCGCGACCAGTATCTGCAAAAAATCGGGTAACATCATGCTGGGTATAAGAGATTTTATATACCTGTGCCCCATAAACGTAGACGTCCTTGTTGCCGATCCGCAAGATGTCCATATCACCCTGTTGAGTGACCGAGTGTTCAAGCGCATTCCCCTTCTCGTCGGTGACTGCATTGATAGTTAGCCCGGTTGAATGACCATCGTACGTTGATGGCAGCGCCCGCTCTAACCCATGGTTTTGAGCGTAGGTTGGAAATGTCGCGTTGACTGTTTCGGTTGTCTGCAAGACAGATCGGTTATTGATGTCGCGGGACAAGTCATACTTAATGTCGAATGATGTAATGCGAAAATTATTTACACCCTGATCGCTGGCGGCATTCACCGATATTGGAATGACCGCCAGAATTACTGCTACCAGTGCACCTAAGAGGAATTTCATACTCTTATAATACAGCTTTATTATTCGTTTTGGCCGTTATAATCCTGATAATCGTCGTCGCCTATTTGCACTGTAGCACAGCTTGTGCGATAGGTCTCAGCGGTCATTTGTTTGCCGTTATAGGTCATCGTACCTGAGGTCACACCCGAAACCGATACTTGTGTGTCACCACTGTAGGTTATGTTGCCACATACATCAGATTGATTAACAATCAACTCTCGAACCGTACCAGCCGATACGCTTAGTTCTTGAGTAGAGCGTACGTCTAACTTTTGAATAGCGCTCGAGCTAGCGTCAACTGAGCCTTTGCCATTGATCGTGACAGATTGGTACGTACCGTTGATAGTGACGTTGCCAAAGGCTTTCGTCAGACTGATAGCAAGGCTATCTTGCAAGGCTACGTTTGAATAATTAACTTGTACACCATTTGTTTCAAGTGACTCAAGGGCTGGACCGTAAATAATTAATCTTGGTTGGACGAAGTTGTTGCGATAGTCTTTTGGAATATCTAACGAAATGTAGATTACTTCACCTTCTGTCTTCAGCACCACTTTTGCTTTTGGAAGGGCAGATAGTTCGTAGCGTGGCGTACCCTCGTCAACGATGTACTGAATTGAGCTCTGTGATGCATAGAAGGGTCCTGTTTCTTTATCGGTTGGGTTGTCGAACACAACCGACTTGGTCGACGCAAACTCTTTTGGAAGATTGAGTTTTGTTGTCTGCACCGCAGACTGCGCTTCACTTGAAACGCGCCAAGATTGCGTCGCTGTCACACCCACCGACACAGCTACAGCAGACAAGCCTAGGGCGACAATGACGATACCGCTGACAATCATGCGCTTGGTCAGTTTGTTTGCAAGAAATGCGTAAGCGATAATTGAGAATAGTGCCGTCAGAAGCAAAGCGCCAGCTACGACAACCCAGAAGACTACCCAGGCAAGCAAATCTTGGTTACCTGTCCCAAATATACTCTCCGATAGACGAGTCATGCTACCATCAACCAACACCAGAGCAGTTCCCCACACGGTCAAGGTCAAAGTCGTAACAGCAGCAAGAATGCTAGTAATGCCTAAGGCGACTCCTAACGCTCGTTTCAACGCGGGTGCGATTGGATGAGATTGGTTTGTCTCGGCAAGGACATTTAGCTCCCTGATTGATTCCAGGGTAACAGGCTTACCAGCGAGTTGCAGCTTTTCCGCAGCGGTACGTGCAGGTGGAAGAATAACCCACAGCACTATGTACACCGGAAGCGCCAAGCCGAACGATATCACCGCAACAAGAATAAACATCAGACGAGTCCATAATGGATTAACCTTGAAGTAGGCAGCGAGACCGCTCAACACACCACCAAGAACGGCGTCATCCATGCTTCGGAACAAACGGTGGCTATCGTCGCTTTCGCGAACAGCCCCAACGGCAATGTCACCATCGTCATCGGCAAATTCGTACGGCTCACCTAACTGCTTGCGAATAGCCGCAACATCTTCGGTCCCAATAACTCCACCAGCCATAACGTTACGTTCAGCTAGAAGCTCTGTCATACGAATTTCAATATCCGCTAACACTTCACTGTCTTGAGTGTAGCTTTCAAGGCTTTTAATATATTTTTCTAATTGTTTCTTGGCGCTTACCTCTATGTCGTAAGCTACTTTGGCGATGTGAATGCGTGTAATTTCGTTCATAGCAGTCTCCTATAATTTCTTTAGTGTGTTATTTAAGTCAGTAATCTTTTTTCCTACCTGCACAACTACTTCGTCGCCAAAGGCAGTTGTTTTGTAGTACTTACGCGGCGGGCCCTGTTCGCTTTCCTGCCATTCATGCGATAGTAAACCGTCTTTCTGTAAGCGGCTCAGAAGTGGGTAAATTGTCCCCTCCACCACCACCAGCTCGGCATCACGCAGCTGAGTAATAATATCGCTGGTGTACTTTGGTTTTGTTGAACAAGTTTTTAGCACACAATATGCAAGGAAGCCTTTTCGAAGTTGCGTCGCTAGCTGCTCGGCGTATAATTCACTCTTCATTTCTTGCTGTGTCATAGCTGCATTTTCCTTGTCGTTATTTGAGGCGCATCGGGCGACTTGGTGGTGTCAATAATCGAATCCATCTTGCCGTCCTTAATAGTGATAAGTATATCGCATTTTTTTGCGAGATCCGCGTCGTGCGTGACGATAATAAGCGTCACCCCATTCTCTTTATTGTAGGAAAATAGCATGTCTTCAACTTTTTCACCAGTTGCGCTATCTAAATTACCTGTCGGCTCATCGGCGAAAATAATTCGCGGGTTATTAGCAATTGCCCGAGCGATCGCTAGGCGCTGCTTTTGACCACCTGATAGGTTTTTAGCTTTGCTTTTACTCTTGTCGGTAAGCTCAACGCTTTCGAGTGCGGTGATGATTCGCTTTGTGCGCTCGGCGTGGCGCATACCGGCTACCTCAAGCGGCAAACTAACATTATCAATCACCGACTCATTTGCTTGAACAAAGAAGCTTTGAAAAATAAAGCCAATTTTTTCGCTGCGAAAATGATCGACAGCCTTTTGTTTGAGTTTTAGGATGTCGACGCCATCAACAATGATCTCGCCAAGCTCTGGCCTATCGAGGCCGCTCATCGCGTGCATCAACGTTGACTTACCCGAGCCGCTTTTGCCCAAAATCGCCACACTCGCGCCATCGGGAATCGTAAAGCTAACGTCGTCGAGTGCAACAAACTTATTCTGTTTTTTACCGTATGTCTTGGTAACACTTTTTACTTCAATCATTATTTAGTACCTTTCAGCCAATTTGGCGTTATATTATTCTGTTCGGAGTGCTTCAATTGGGTCGAGCTTAGCTGCTTTACGTGACGGGAAATATCCAGAGGCAACCGCAACTATCATTAAACTGGCGATCAGCAGTATGGCAGTTAATGGCTCGACAATAAGTAGCCGAGTGCCCTTTTCAAGCTGAAGGAAGTTTGAAATGAGTGGATTAGCGAAAGACACAAGCAATGCACCTACGACCCCGATAGTACCGCCCAAGAAGCCTACCCACGCTGCCTCGTAACGAAATAGTGCAGCAACATCACGGCGGCGCATACCGACGGCTTTCATGAGACCAATCTGCTGCGTGCGCTCTAGGACGCTAATGTACTGCGTGTTGATGATGCCGAAAATCGACGCTAGAATAGCCAACGCTCCAAATGCGGCCATACCCCATTGCACAAC
>Ga0247810_10000538_pt1 | contig 37976 bp, 34 predicted proteins | sample UWRJL119311C1_FD_179918 | JGI IMG/M metagenome (GOLD analysis project Ga0247810, IMG submission 179918) | Plant litter microbial communities from Arlington Agricultural Research Station in Wisconsin, United States - UWRJ-L119-311C-1 | ecosystem: Environmental > Terrestrial > Plant litter >...
TTTATCCAGACCAGATTCTTTAATTGCTCTATCTAATTCGGTTAATACCTTAAAACCTTCAGGAAATGTTTTTCCTATAATTAATCTTGAACTCATGATTTTTTGATTTAATGGTTGTATTTAATTTGATAAAAAATAAGCATGCCTTACTTTTCCAGACATGCCTATTTAATTTTGTCTATGCCACCGGAATTGACATACGAACCTCTACAATAGCTCCGTACTGAATAATTGGACAGGCTTCTGCGATTTTTACCGCTTCGTCATAGTCATTGGATCTAATCAGGAATAAACCTCCAATTGATTCTTTTCCGTGACCATAAGGCCCTTCGGTAATATGATTTCCCATTTTGGTATGTTTAATCACTCTTCCGTCTAAATCCCAACGTTTTGGCGGCGCAACTAATTTATCCTGAGCTGCAATTCCTGCAATCCAATCCTGATAAGGTTTGATGGCTTCTTTCATTTGCTGCGGAGTTGGTACTGGTTTTTCGCTTGTTAGATCTCTGTGGATCACTACTAAAAATTCTTGCATAATAATTGTATTTAAGATTTATAAATAATTGTTTGTTTATTTTTAAAATATAGAAGCGTAATCGTCCTCTTCGCGATCCTCAAAAGGTTGCTCTTTCATATGGAGCGTTTCATCCAGTAATTCGCTTCCGTCGTCTAAATCATGGTGATGTAAATCAAATTCACTTTCTGATTTACTGCTGTAACCGGCTTGTTTTGACAAACCCAGTAATTGCAAAATATTAACAAGTCTCATAATCCACTTATTTTAATATTAATAATTTTTTTATTTTCTGAAGTCTGTTTAGGCAATTGGCTGAATCACTTTTCTGGATTCGCCTTCCATTTCAATAAACCCCATTTTGCCGTTTTTATAATTTTCAAGGGCATTTGATAGTGCTTCTTGGGAATCCATAACCATTGCTCCTTTTGAGAATAAGGTTTCATTTAAAGGCTTTGCGGAAATCAGGATAAATTGACAATTGGTTATGGCGATAAATTTTAAAGACTCATCATAATCAGAATGCGCTGCTGAGATTACCATACCTTCTTCAAGTTCGGTGGTGGCCTGATTGGTTATAAAGTCAAAATAACCTTCAATAACAATTATGGTTCCTGACCACTGCGCAGGAAGAACGTGAGAAAACTCTTTTCCTGCTTCTAAAAAAACATGCAGCATGGTAAGTTCCTCAGGAGTCTCAATTTTATTAATTACATCTCCGCTTTTACCACAAACGACTCTTACACGAACGCCCTCTTCTATTATTTCAGGTATTTGAGACTGGTCTATAAAAACACTTTTAGGGGCTTGCTGTTTTTTTGCTGCCGGAATATTGACGAACAATTGTAAGCCTTCAACAGTAGCGCCGTCAGGAACAGGAAATTCAGAATGCACTACACCTTTTCCGGCGTAGGTCCAAAGTAAACTGCCCGGAGTTATGACAACATTATTACCAAGAGAATCGATACTGTGATACGGCGCAGAATTTTCAAAAACGTAGCTTATAGCCGACATTCCTGCGTGTGGATGTGGTCCGAAAATATCATGTTTCAATTCAAAATGATCAAAACCTATGATGGGATCCATCAGTCCGTCAAAGTCTTTTGATCTTGCTTTTCTGGCAAAAAATTGCTCATCTCCCTGTACTTCGAGGGTGATTACTGTTGATAAAACTAACTTGTTCATAATATTTGATTTAAGAGGTTAAAATTGCACCGCTGCCCATTGAGTTGTCGTGTTGCTGATCAGATTTTCGCAAATAACTACGCTGACGTAGGGATTTTAATATGCACGAACGGGTGGAAAGTGCATGCCCATTACAACCGCCTCGACAAACTGCCTACCCGTCATCTTCGTTTCAACGGGCATCGAAGCCATTTATAATTTAATTTGATTATGCTCTTTGTGGACGGTTAGGAAACCACTGTTCAAAAGTGATGCTGCCCAATTGCGCTGTAGATGCCGGAACTAGCGTAAGTTCTTCAAGAGGTGCTCCAAAATATAAAGCTTTCTCATCTGAAATGACCTGAAGAGGATCACTGGTTTTTGTTAAATAAGTCTGTAAAAGTTCTGAAAGTTTAAAACGTTCCGGGCCTCCAATTTCAACAATTCCGTTGGATGGATTTCCAAGTGCAAGATCAACTACCATTGAAGCAACATCTTCTGAAGCGATTGGCTGAATTTTTGCCGGAGAAATAGTAACACTTCCGCCTTCATGTGCAGAGGCAACAATTCCGCCAAGAAATTCCATAAATTGTGTAGAGTGAATAATAGTAAAAGGAACTCCTGCTTTTTTGATTAAATTTTCCTGAGCTTGTTTTGCTCTAAAATAACCGCTTTCCTGCAAACGATCTGTTCCTACTACCGAAAGCGCAATATGATGTTTTACGCCTGCATTGATTTCGGCTGCCAAAAGATTTCTGCCCGAAGTTTCAAAAAATTCCAAAACTTCTTTATCTGCAAATGATGGAGAGTTTGCCAAATCAATTACGATATCGGTGTTAGTAACTGCTTCTGCAAGTCCTTCACCTGTAATTGTATTAATACCTGTTGAAGGTGCTGCTGAAATTACATTGTGTCCCTGATCACGTAATTGGTTTACTACTTTTGATCCAATTAATCCTGTTCCGCCGATAACTAAAATTTTCATGATGTCTGTTTTAAATTGTTATAAATGATTATTCATTTTCATATGAGTAATAGCCAATTTGTATGCCATTCATTTAACTAATTAAAAATCAATTACTTACACCTAAAAGCAGATTTAGAATTTCCCTTAGCAAAGTGAAATCATTTTGATTTTCCCTTTATATAGTGAAAACTCAAATTTTAGGTTGAATTAATTTTAGACTTAAAAACAAAAATGCCCATTACTTTAATTTGTAATGGGCATTATTATTTATATAGTGAAGTATTTTAATAGTATTCTGATTTGGTAATGAGGAGTTTTTTCATTTTGGAATGAAGTGTATTTCCGGGAATATCTAAAACTTCAGCTGCACCACCGGCACCAGAAATTTTACCGTTACACCTTTTTAGTGCATTGATAATAAACAAACGCTCCATTTCTTCTAATGACTTATTGAAGATATTTTCTTCTGCATCATTTTTATCTGTTTTTTTGGGAAGATAGACTTCGCGCAAAACAGAATCTGTAGTCATCAATACGCTTCTCTCTATAAGATGTTCCAGTTCGCGCACATTTCCCGGCCATAAATAACTATGCAATTGCTGCATTGCTTTTGGCGCTATACGGCTTATATTTTTGGCATTGTTTTTATTGTATTTGGCCACAAAGAAATTAGCAAGAGCTTCTACATCTTCCATTCTTTCCCGAAGTGAGGGCAGATAAATGGGAAAAACATTTAATCTGTAAAACAGATCCGAACGAAAACGTCCGGCTTCTACTTCTTCTTCAAGGTTACGATTGGTTGCAGCAATAATTCTGACATCTACTTTTATGGTATCTTTTCCTCCTACTCGTTCCAATTCCCGTTCCTGAATAACACGCAGTAATTTCACTTGTGCTTCGAGTGGCATTTCTCCTATTTCATCTAGAAATAAAGTGCTGTTATTGGCCAGTTCAAACTTTCCTATTCGTCTATCTGTTGCTCCTGTGAAAGCCCCTTTTTCATGTCCGAACAATTCACTTTCAATTAAATTCGCCGGCATTGCTGCACAGTTCACTTTAATCATTAATTTATCTTTTCTGTGTGATGCATTATGAATCGCGCGGGCAATTAATTCTTTTCCGGTTCCTGTCTCGCCAAGAATTAAAACGGTCGAATTAGATTCGGCCACCAAAGACATTAAGTGATACACTTTCTGCATTTGTTTGCCGCTTCCTATAATCTCGGTAAAATTGTAAATGTTTTTGATTTGTTCTTTTAAATAAACATTTTCATGTTCTAACTGTTGTTTGTATAACAAAAGTTTTTCATTTACCTGTATATTGGCAATTGCTACTGAAATTTGCGAACATATTCCTCTTAATATATTAGGATCAAGTTTGTCTGCCAAAAGCCACATAGTAGCAATATTTGAGTTTCCTACTTTTAGTAATGCACCATAAGCGTTTTCAAAACCTACTTTTTTCCACAACTGTGCAAAACCAGAATTAGTAAGCCTAAGTTCTTCTTCTACATTAAAAACAATGGCGCTTCCGCTTTTAATAACCTGAGCTGTGTACGGTTCATGAATATCGAGTTTTACAGCAGCCATTTCATCAAAATCAATTTCGGCTTTATCAAATAATGTTCTGTCAAACATGTAAGGAGTTAAGCCTACTCCGTCATCATCAAATACATTCAGCATAGCAAGTTTAGTGCTTAGAAGATCCCGAAGTACGTTTATTATAGCAAGCTGTAAATCTTCTTTGGTCCGAACTCCTGCAATTTCATTACTAAACTGCAGTAAAATGGATTGCTCGTTATTTTTGCTTTCTAATAATTCATTGGCTATAATATTTGACATTGCTGTAGAAATTTGGAAACAGATTCCCTGTAATAACGAAATATTAATTTCTTCTATAGCAAGCCACAACATTCCTAATGTAATATCGCCATTACGAAGTGCAATACCAACCATTCTTTTAAATCCGATTTGTTTCCAAAAGAAAAGATAGGGCGCCTTAATACCACGATCGATTTCAATATCAACATTAAAAAGCAAGGGAATGTAACTTTCCAAGACTCTATTTTGCAGCCCGTCATTTATTGGAAATTTTGAATCCAATATTTTATAAAAATCTAAATTATCTTTTGTAGTAACGTTTTCATCATAAATATAAGTACTCAGCGAAGTTCCGTCATCGTCTAATTTACGTATCACATAACCTTGCAGCGGATTTAACTGCTTTAATGCTGTACGCACAGCGTTGGCTAAATCTTGTTTGTTTCTAACTTCTGAAATATCATTGCTAAAATCAAGCAGAAATGATTTTTCCTGCTCTTTTTTATGAAGTTCTTCATTTTTGATAATATTAGAAACAGCAATAGAAAGCTGTGGAGCAATACCTTTTATAACATTTCGAAATTCTGTAGAAAAACTATCTGTCTTATCTGAGTAAACATGAATAAAGCCAAGTGGTTTATCTTCAATCCATAAAGTTGCCATTAACAGCTCCCGAATACCGCCTTCATAGCTTACTTGTAAAAATGAAGGACTTTTGGGATTATCCTTAACTTTTTCAAGTAAAAAAGAAACAGGATTTTCAGCATCAAGAACTGCTTTTATAAAGGGTTCATTAAGTGTAAAATGCGTTTTTTGTAATTTAGCATACGCGTCTTTTTCTAATATCTCATCTGTGGCAGTATCCAATAAAAAACCTTTATAAGTTTTGTCTTTGTGATCAATCAATGTCACTACTGTATGCGTGAAATAATAAAGGCTTTTTATTCTTTTTGATAACAAGAAAATCAAATCCTTCTTTTCTCTTACTCTTGTTATGTCTCTTCCCAACTCTAATAAAATGGCTCCTTCATTATGCAACAACTCCTTTTCAGTAAGCTCTGCACCAACACTTATATCTTCGATTGATCTTGTTTTTTTCATTGTCTATAAACATCTTAAAACTGATACAGAATCAGCTTGAAATAGTAATGTTATAAATGTAGTAATATTTAAATACATTAATTAAAATAAAACCTTTGATTGAGTTGACAACTATTAAGCGGGATTTTTATAAGGCTGTCAATGTGGTTATTATCTCAATTGTAAACATTATCAGCTTTGGGCAATATCGTGGCACAACGATTTTGAATACTCAAAAATACAGTTAACGAAAGGGGCTTTCGACCTAGGGTTCGAATTTGCAGTTTATCCAAAATAATTCACCTATTACTTCGACATAATTTCTCTGGTAATTTGAGTAGAAAAATAGTTCATCTTTGTATTGTTTACGATTTTCATTATATTTATATCACACTTATTTTTATATGAAACCATCTAAATTATTCAGAAACGATATAAGATAAACCAGATCGCTTGCAGATGCTGGAATAACCAGTGCCAAAAATGATATACGTCAGTCAAAAGCTTTAGATCTGCTGGTTACCTATATTAAAAATGATGTAATCTATGTTGAAGTACAATTGTACGAACAGAGCAGCCTAAAAATTTAATTAGAGGAATGATTCTTCGTGCCAAACAATAAAAAAATACGTGTTTTTGCAGGGCCAAATGGATCTGGAAAAAGTACTCTTCAAAAAGAACTTTCTAAAACTTACTTTTTCGAAATTTTTATTAATGCAGACCAAATTGAAAGAAAACTAAAAGACTTTAAGCTTATTGATTTAATGATTATGGAATAATTGGGTCAGAAGATAGTTTAGCTGCATTTAAAGATTTGCCGGACTCAATCTCATTGATAGAAAAAGCTACTGCTGATAATCATAAAATTAACATCACCATAAATGAAAATTGCATTGTAGAGTATTCAGATTCTAAGCATACTTATGAGGGTTCGTATATTGCTTCCTATATTAGACATATCATGGTTAACCACAATAAATCTTTTGTATTTGAATCTGTTTTTAGTCATCCATCAAAAATTGCACAACTGCAAGATGCAATGTCCAAAGAATATAGAATTTATCTATATTTTGTGTGCATTGACAGTCCAGAGGTAGATGCAGCAAGTGTTGAAGGCCGCGTTAATAAAAATGAACATGATGTGGAATACACAAAAGTAGTCCAGCGTTATTACAGGACACTTGAATATCTGCACCAAGTATTACCTTTATGCTACCGGGCTTATCTATTAGATAATTCAGGAACTAAACAAGAGTTACTTGCTGAATTATATCATAACGATATGGAAATTAAATCCGATAACTTTCCTAACTGATCTTTGAATTATGTCTTTAATTAACCAAAAGGAATCCATTATCGGCATCTCTGCCAATCTCCAGACCTGAACCTTATAGAAGTCCATGAATATTGATTATTGAAATTCGTAATTGTCATTATTTTTTTTGATTAGATTTTTTAATATACAAAAAATAAAGCAAATCTGTCAAAAATTAAAAAAATGCCATAAATACACTTCAAAAAAAATAAATAAAGTTTTCTTGCTGTTTTTTAACAAGTAATGATGTAAAAAAAACATGACGAGCTACAGTGTCTTGCCAAAACAAATTTAAAGATTGACTATCCGCCCTGCATTGTTATATTTTAATAAAAGATTATAAAATTCAAAGATTATTTAAGTAATTTCTTTCATTAAAAAATAAAAATATTAGATGACAATAACCAAATTACAATAAGCCGGATTGGAAAAGCCTTAAAATTCAGGAGGTGCACCGGTATTGTAATTTATATGGAGTAAAAAGATGCTCTTTTCATTTAAATAAGATTGATTAAACGCAAAATGCGTCTGCTTTTCTATCTAAAATATATTCTTAATTTTAACTTCGTTTTCCTCTCAGATTTTCTTACACTTATAATTAAAGTAAACATGAAAAAAAAATTTCTCATTACTGCCCTGCTGTTATTAACGATAAATGCCTTTACCCAAAAATTAAATAAAAAAGAATTTGAGCAGGCAAAGAAAATCCTTCCGTTTGAAAAAAATGAAGCAAAAAAAGCCAGACTTTTAAATCGTGTTGCATTGTATTACATCATGAGGAATGAATCGCCAAATGATATTGACAGCTGTTCCATTCTTAACCGCCAATCATTCAATTTAGGACGAAAACTGAAATCAAAGAAGGTTATTGCGGCATCCATGTTGATGGATGGTCAGATTGCAAATAGAAAGAAAAATAAAATACTGGCTCAGAGACTGAAAAAAAAGGCACTCGAATATGCCCACAAAAATGGACTTAAAAACCAGGAAGCAGAAGCTTATGTCGACATGGCTTACGATTTTGGAAACGATTATAAAAGTGCATTGCCCTATATTGAAAAAGCAAGTCTATTATTTATAGCATCTCATGACCCTTACGGCGAGTCAGAGACATATTACGACATTGCCTTCATTTATGAGGAAGTTAAGAAGCCTGACAGCACTTTTAAATATTTACAGAAATCGATAAAAATAAAGAAAACAATCCATAATTACGAGCTTTACAAAGACTATAGCAATCTCACAAGATTTTACCTGAAACGCGGAAATTTTAAAGAAGCCCTGGACTATGGACTGCAGGCCGACATACTTGCGGAAAACGCAGATGCGGAACCGAAATGGAGGACACTCATATACAATCTCTTAGCATTAATTAATAATGCGCTGAATGATCAGGAAAAATCATTAGACTTTTTTAGAAAGTCTATTGAAATGGCGAAGAAAACCAAAAGCGCCGTTTATCTTGAAACGATTCAGGTGAACACTGCCAAAAGTCTATATGATAACGGACGATACAAAGAGGCACTGGAGATATTAAAAACTGTTAAAGCTGATTCAGAAAAAGATTGCAAAGTACGTAACCTTTCTTTATACATGGTGATCTATTGTTCAATAAAAAAATATGACATTGCCCGCAGATATTATGAAATGCTTCTGAAATGTGATATGAATGAAAAGGAGAAAGATTATGTATACCCCATAATTATTGATTATTTATTACAGACCGGACAAGCCGCAAAAGCATATGCATTTCTCGATGTTATAAAGAAAAGTAAGCAAGGCAGTACTAATTTAAAAGCCATTTCAATAATTGAAAAAACTTCCTCAGAAATAGATTCCGCCACAGGTAATTTTCGAGGTGCATTTGAACATTTTAAAATTTACAAATCCTTAAATGATTCCATCTTTAACACGAAAAGTTCAGAGCAGTACAATGATTTACAACTTAAGTACGACACAGATAAAAAGGATAAAAGTATTATTATGCTTACACAGCAGGATAGACTTCAAAAACAAATAATCCGAAATGCTGCTATCCTGAGATATGCCTTCATTGGCAGTATTGCAGCACTTCTCCTATTTGTCTTTCTATTATATAACCGATCAAGATTAAAACAGCGGGCGCATAAAAAACTGGAGTATAAGCAGCAGCAAATCAATGAGCAAAACGAAGCTCTAAAAAAGTTACTTTCTGAAAAAGAATGGCTGGTGAAAGAAATTCACCATAGGGTAAAAAATAACCTGCAAATCGTAATTAGTCTGCTTGGCACACAATCAATGTACCTGGACAATGAAGAAGCATTAACAGCCATACAAAGCAGTCAGCATCGCATGTATGCTATGTCCCTTATTCATCAAAAATTATATCAATCTGATGCAGTAGCCTTTATCGATATGTCATGGTATATTCAGGAACTTGTACGTTATCTCAGAGAATCTTTTATTGTAGATCAAAATATTAACTTCAAGCTTGATCTTGAATGCATGGAACTTGATGTTGTGCAGGCTGTACCTCTGGGTCTTATCCTTAATGAAGCTGTCAGTAATTCGATTAAATATGCATTTAAAAATAAGGAAAAAGGGCAAATCGAGATATCACTAAAAAATACTGAATCAAATATATATCAGCTGGTGATAGCAGATGATGGTATGGGTCTTCCTGAAGGATTTGAAGCACAGGAAAGAGAATCGCTGGGAATGAACCTCATGATCGGCCTCACAGACCAATTAAATGGAAGTTTTGAGCTTAAAAATGATAATGGGCTTGTTCTTGTAATAACGTTCACAAAAAAAGAAAATTTATTAACTTCGTAATATCATTACATTAATATACGCTGCATATAGAATGAAATCCGGAATAATCATGTTTACAAATAACGAAATAACGTGAAAAATAACTTTCTATTAGTTATTAAAAATTTGATTACCAGTATTTTATAACAATGGCTTTAAGTTTGAATTACTTCATACAATTTTAAACCCTTAAATTAAAATTTATGAAATTATTTCAAAACTTCAATGTTCCAATTATTTCCTTTTTAGGAACTGCCCTCGAAGAACAAGTTATGTTTAAAGGAAATTACAATACGGGTATTGTAATTTCTAAAAACTCTTTACCGTGAAGCCGCAATTGACCACTGTCAGAAAATTTACTGATAGTCTTGCATTTATGAATCTTCCGATTTTTGATTACATTGACCGGGATGATTTTGCAATTGTACGAATGGAAGAATTGGGCATGCAGCTGCCTTACCAGACAGCTGTCTACCGGCCGGATCATTTCAGCCTAATTATAGTTCTGGATGGAACTGCAACATATATGATCGGTGATAAAACTTTTGAACTTGATAAAAAGCACGTACTTTTTACCCAGCCCTCTACTTTCTTCTCTAGTAATTGGAAAACTTTAAGCACGGCATACAATATTAGTTTCAGTAAACAATTTCTAATGCAGTTCTGGCCTTACGGAATTGATGATATTCAAAAATTCGATCATGAAAAAAGTTATGCTGTTATACTTTCAGATGATCATATAAGGTACTTTGAATCCATTTGTCTGGAAATTTACAGGGAGGCCCTTGCATGCGCCTCGTATAAATATGAAATCATAACAAATCTTGTTTACAATCTGCTGTTATTAGTCCGGCAGCAGCATATAAAGGAAATGAAAAATCCAAAACAAAAATATAATGTATACGTAAATACCTTTATGCGGGATCTGGAAGATAATTTTATCAGTATTGCATCAGGACAAACTGATACACTGCTTACTTTAAGCGATTATGCTGGAAGGCAAAATTTAAATGAAAGTTATTTAGCAAAAACAGTAAGTAATACCACTGGAAAATCTGTTAATCAGTGGATTGATGAGAGCCGTATTACCGAGATTAAATACCTGCTGAAATATACAGATAAACCAATTAGAGATATTGCAATATTATATGGTTTCGATGACGTGAATTACTTTTACAATTATTTCAAAAAACATACGCAAAATGCCCCAGGTCTGTTCCGAGAAAATTTTAATGCTGCGAGAATTCCAGCGGGATCTCCGGTTCGTATCAAAAGCAGCTTCAATAATACTATATCGGGATGAAACTTAATTTTTCCACATGATCGGTAAACTAATTTTATTATAGTGATAATAGAAAAATTTTAGATATTTAATTTTTATAATTAAAAGCGGTCCGTGTAAGTGCCATGAGTTCTTTGAAGTTACTATCTTAGCTGTCTTGTAATTCTTGTAGGAATAAATTTTTAATGCTTATCAGTATAGGATAATGATACGAAATATTGCTCGGTAACTCCATGTCTTACAGCTAAATAAAAATTATTTTCATTTCACAGGCGGATCCTGGTGTAAGTGAAGCAAAAAACACAGCAGTGAACTGTAAATTATGCTAATATATAATGGAAATTAAAGAAAAAATACTCATTGTTGAAGATGAATTCATCGTTGCCAACCACCTTAAAATGATATTAGAGCGGGATAATTACAAAGTAGCCGGAATAGCTTCATCTGTAACTCAGGCAAGAATTATGCTGGCTCAGGAAAAGCCAGAATGGGTTCTTTTGGATATCATTTTGCAAGGTGAAGAAACAGGTATAGATTTCGCGTTGGAACTAATAAACTGCAAAATTCCGTTTCTTTTTATCTCAGCCAATACCAATGAGTCAACACTCGAAGCTGTAAAAAAAACCCAGCCATACGGTTTTTTAGTAAAGCCTTTCAGACCAAAAGATCTTTTGGTTATGCTTGACATTGCCCGATGCCGATATGGGATGGAGATTCAAACTCAAAGTAGTATAGCTGCAATAGAAAAACAGCCGCTGCGATTTTCCGGAATTATTGGAAAAAGTCCCTTATTGACTAAAATACTTTCAAAAATAAGTATTGTTGCACCTTCTGAAACATCAGTTTTGATTACTGGCGAAAGCGGCACTGGAAAAGAAAGAATTGCACACGCAATCCATGAGAACTCATCTCGTAAAAATAAATCTATGGTCGTGGTAAACTGCGCTGCGCTTCCCCTTTCACTGCTTGAATCTGAGCTTTTCGGTTATGAAAAAGGAGCATTTACAGGAGCTGTTTCTAGAAAAATCGGAAAATTCGAACAAGCCGACGGTGGTACTATTTTTCTGGATGAGATTGGCGAGCTGCCACTTGATGCACAGGTAAAGCTTTTACGGGTACTGCAGGAAAAAGAAATTGAACGCATCAGCGGATCTCAAATTATTAAAGTAGATGTACGCATAATTGCAGCTACCAACCGCAAACTTGAGAGTGAAGTTGCTAATGGAAATTTCAGACTGGATTTATACTACAGGCTTAATGTATTTCCTATAGAACTACCGCCTTTGCGTGAAAGAAGAGAAGACATAGAGGAGCTTGCCAAGCATTTTCTAGAAAAATTCAGCAAAGCTGCATGCAAAAACGTCAAAGACTTTTCTCCAAAAGTAGTCGAGCGTCTGATGAATTACAACTGGCCTGGAAATATACGAGAACTGGAACATCTTATTGAACGTACAGCACTTTTAAATTTTGGGAATCAAATTACGGAGATCGAGCTGCCACAAAATAGTGCTCTAGTTCCCATACCGCAGCAAGGTGATTTACAATCTCTCAAGGAGATCGAAAAAAATCATATCCTGCACGTACTAAATACTTGTGGCGGCAGGATTTACGGATCAGATGGTGCAGCCGCAATACTTCAAATTTCCACTACGACACTGTACGCAAAACTAAAAAAACTTGGGATTAAAATAGAACATTTTTAAATTGGTCTCATCAAATAAATAATTGTAAGCAATCACGGAATTATGACTTATGGATTAGATAATAACGAAATTCATTTACGTTTACAGCAGAGAGAACGGGAACAATTACAAATATATCACATGTGTGAGATTCTCGCCTCTGTCACCACAAGGCAGGATCTTAACCATTCTGTAGATAGTACTTTGAAAAATATGATCGGATTCATTCAGCTCATGATATTTATTGAAAACAAAGACAGAAGCAGCTACTCTCTGTGCTACCATAGCGATCCTGTAAATTATAGCAGATTCAAGAACGATTCATACAGTGAAAAGTCAGAAATTTTCCACTTAGCTTTTAATTCTCCAGAACCTATAATTTTCTCTAAAAATAATTTAAAAAAATCAGATAAAATTCCATTATGTATTAGTGAATCTTTTCAAAATAGTGTTAAAAATACAGTATGCTGCGCGATTGAATCAAAATCGTACAATGGTTTGCTGCTATTTGGATGCGGCCATCAGGATGAAAAAGCAAAATGTGATTTATATACCATGAAAATAGTTTCACGACAGCTATATATTACGCTCAAAAATATTTTATTTTTAGAAAAAAATATTTATGATGCTGCTCATCATGCAGCCTATAGTCCACTTATTGAAAATAAAATTTCAGATCAGATGGGAATTATTGGAAATAGTTCTGCTATCGAAAAAGTTCGAAGTCTTATTAAAATTGTCAGTACAGCCAACAGCAATGTTCTCATACAGGGAGAAAGCGGTACAGGAAAAGAACTTATTGCAAAAGCACTTCATGATAATTCGCCGCGAAATAAAAAGCCTTTTATCAGGGTAAACTGCGCCGCAATTCCTGAAAATCTTATCGAAAGTGAACTTTTTGGGCATGAAAAAGGAAGTTTTACTGGTGCAGTAACCCAAAAAAAAGGAAAATTTGAGCAGGCTCATCTGGGGACGTTACTTCTTGACGATGTAAGTGAAATCCCTCTTGGTCTTCAGGTTAAATTACTTCGAGCATTACAGGAGAAGGAAATTCAGCGTATTGGCAGTACGAGTAATACGATTGTTGATATACGCATAATTGCTGCTACTAATAAGGATTTGAAAGCAGAAGTAGATAAAGGAAACTTCCGAAGCGATCTTTTTTACAGGCTCAACGTATTTCCAATCAATGTCCCGCCATTAAGAGAACGAAGAGATGATATTTCTGATTTGGCACATTACTTTTTACAACATTATGCTGCAAAAAACAAAAAGCCGCCTAAAAAGATAACTGCAAAGGTTCTGAATATATTGAAACTATATGACTGGCCTGGTAACGTACGTGAGTTGGAAAATACAATTGAAAGAGCATCGCTATTAACTTCCGAAAAGGTAATAAAAGAAATAGATATTAATTTTATTCGTGAAAACAGCACCATTAAAGACCTAAATACCATCAGGCCCTGGAAAGAGTTCGAAAAAGAATACATCATCAGTGTCCTTAAATTCTGTAAAGGAAAAGTCTCAGGAACCAATGGCGCGGCAAGCCTATTAGAAATACCGCCAACGACCCTTAGTTCTAAGATGGAAAAACTGGGAATAAAAAAAAGACATTATCTTTCTGATAAATAAGTCCATGATCTAAAATGGCTCAATTCGGATTAAACCTCCAGCTATCAAAACAAGCATTATAATTGTTTCGTTCAACAATAGAATAGCGGCAATGTAATTATTTTACAAAGTATGTCAACTGGAAAAGATTAAAAGCTCCATGTATTTCGCGTCTACTGGAGGTTCTGCTGTTTCCATACATTTTTTTGCTATAACCTTACTTTATGCCTTTTAAAGCATAAAGTAAGATTGTAATTTTTTACTATTTTGAAGTATCTTTTAAAAATTTAATTAAACCCCGCATGTAGGTTTGCTGATCGTCATACATACTCATATGACTTCCTTTGTCACAATACAGATACGTACCGTTTTTCACCTGTGCCGCTATCCATTTCATGTGTTCCGGATTCATTGTGTCATATTTTGCACCAATTGATAATGTTGGTACTGTAATTTTAGGAAGTTCTTTTGTAACATCCCATTTTTCAAGTTTACCGGAAAGACCAAATTCACTTGGCCCCTGCATCGTAACATATAACGATTGGTTGATTTTACTAAATGCACGATTAACAGGTTCCGGCCACAAGCTTGCATCTAAACGTAAAATATGTTTCGAATAAAAATTGGGAACAAGCAGCTCCATATATTCCGGATTTTCAAAATCTTTGTTTTTTTCAATTTCCCTGATTCTGGCTAAAACTTTTGGGTCTAACTGCTTTGCGAGCACTTCTTTGGCATACTTATCATATTCTGGAGCACTCATCATCATGTTTGAAATAATAAGCCCTTTTATATTTTGCTGGTATTTAAGGGCATATTGCGCCGCTAAAATCCCGCCCCATGAATGGCCCAATAGATAAAAATTGTCTTTGTCCAGTTTTAGTGCCTGACGGACCTGCTCAATTTCTTCTACGAAGCGGGGTAAATCCCAAAGTGAAGGATCATTTGGATTATCAGAATTACCGGTTCCTAACTGATCATAATAAATAAATTCAATGCCTTCTGCGGGCAAAAAACTTTCCATACACTCAAAATACTCGTGCGTTGCTCCAGGCCCTCCGTTAAGTAATAATAACTTAATCTTTGGGTTATTTCCAATTCTCTTGGTCCAGACATTAAATTTACCTTTTGGTGTAGTAATTTGCACCACCTTTATGCCTCCCGTTTTTATACCTGAAGTATTGTCTGTCAGATACGTACTAACATCCGTGTTTTTATTTTCAAAGGAATTTTCTTTATTACATGCATTTAAAAAGAATGCAGCTAAGGCCGGTAAAAAAATATTTTTGTAAGCAGTCATGGGCAATATTTTAATTTATTTTTATATAAAATTTTAATTTAATTAATTTTAACCAAATGTTTTTCAATACGGGACCTTTGAGATTCGTACTGCCCCGGAAGTTTTAAGTTTTGGCCTAATTCTTCTAAGCTTTCATCTACTGTAAATCCAGGATTATCTGTTGCGATTTCAAACAAAACGCCTCCTGGTTCTCTAAAATATAGGGAGTGGAAATATTGTCTGTCTATTTGTGGTGTAATTGACAATCCGTATGCTTCGATTTTTTCACGGAAATGCATTAAAATTTCATCATTTTGTACACGGAAGGCAACGTGGTGAACAGTTCCATTTGCATTTAAACCACGTTTTTCATCAGCCAATTCTACTAAATCAACAATGGCAGCATTTTCTACAGCAGTTGTTGCATAACGGTAGCGGTTTACGTCCTGATCAATCAATTTATAACCAAAAATTTCTGTTAAGATTGCAGCAGTTGCTTTTACGCTGTTTAAAGTCAAAGTAATGTTATGAAAACCTCTCGTGGCTGCAGCTGCTTTTACTTCGTCTGTTTCCCAAGATTTTCTGTTATCTTCTGTTTTAGATTCGATTAACTCTAATTTTAACCCGTCCGGATCAAGAAAAGTAAGGTATTTTTCTCCGAATTTTTCAGCCGGTTTATTATGGATTACATTATATTGTTCAAAACGTTTCTGCCAGAAATCAAGGCTTCCTTTTGGAACAGAATATCCAATTTCGGTAGCCATTCCTGATCCTTTTACTCCTTCCTGGATTCCTTCCCCCCAAGGGAAAAAAGTTAAGATGGTTCCTGCACTTCCTATTTCATCACCAAAGTAAAAATGGTATGTTCCGGGATCGTCAAAATTCACCGTTTTTTTAATGAATCTTAATCCTAATATTTTTGAGTAAAAATTGAAATTACGTTTAGCGTCACCTGCAATTGCAGTAATATGGTGTAAGCCTAAAATTTGATTTTCCATGGTATTTTATGTGTTAAGTTGCTTTTGATTTTCTTATACAAATTTATTTCACTTCTGTCTGCACATCCATTAATCTAGATTAAGAAATAAAAAACCGCGTTTTATATCCATTACCATCAAATAGTATTGTCCTATTTGACACAAAACTTTTTAAATCTAGGATTGGATTTAGTATTCGTACTTTACTTTTTTGAAAGAAGCGCCTCTAAATCTTTAATTTGCTGTTCAAGATCGGTAATATGTTTTTTTTGAAGATCAAAAACTTCTTTGATTTCTGCAGCTGTATATCTCGGCGTGATATGCTGCGGGCAGTTCCAATCATAGGCCTTGATTTTAAAAATCATCATTTGCTCTGGCTTAAACTTATAATCTTCAGGTTTTAGTTTTTCATATAATTCACTATTACCTGCTACATCTAAGATTTGAGCTTCTGCATAAATTTTTAAGCGTGCCCTTTGAGGATAAGAAACCATAATAATGGCTACTTTAGGATTTTTTGAAATATTTCCTGCCGAAATATATTGTCGGTTTCCAACAAAATCAACAATTCCGATCGTATCTGCATCTATAATTTTTACAAAGCCCTGTGGTCCGCCTCGATGTTGTATGTATGGAAATTCATTTTCACCATAAGAAGCCATATAAAAACTGTCCTGACTTTCTATAAATGCCATCTCTTGTTCTGTCATACCATCGGTATAGGACATTTTTTCCATTCGGGCATAGCTGTTCCGGCTTCCTTTTTTTTCCTGAATTTCTTTTATAACATCGCTGAAAGCTATTTCTTGATAATTCATCGCAAATTTTTATTATTATATTTAAAGTACCTGAATCTGTCTGACCATCTGATTTGTAAATCCCCATTCATTATCGTACCAGGCCATAACCTTCACTAAATCTCCATCTACTACTCTTGTCATTTCAAGGTCGACAGTTGCAGCATAAGTGCTTTTAATTATGTCGCTCGAAACCAATTGTTCATGGCTGACTTCAACAACTTTATTGTAGCGGGGCGTCTGGGCTTCTTCGCTTAAAATTGCATTAATTTCTTCTACTGTAGTTGTCCTTTGAGTTACGAAAGTAATATCAGATATTGAACCAATTGGTACTGGTACACGCACTGCAATACCGTCAAATTTACCAACAAATTCAGGTAATGCTTTTGTAACGGCTACCGCTGCACCAGTAGCCGCAGGTGCAGAATTAAGTCCGGCTGCACGTCCCATTCTTGGTTCCTTTTTTGAGGGAGCATCGACCAAAGTTTGAGAAGCGGTATAAGCATGTGTCGTATTTAAAATCGCCTTTTTTATACCTATACGTCGTCCCAGTATTTCTATGATTGGGCCAATATTATTCGTTGTACAGCTTCCGCAGGAAAAGATTTCTACTTTACCTTGCTCTGTATTCACACCGTGTACAATAGTGGGAGTATCCTTCGTAGGACCAGAAATAACCACAAACTTAGCTCCTGCCTTCAAATGTTTTTCTGCATCGGGTTTATTGGTAAAAAAACCGGTACTTTCTATTACAACATCAACATCCAGAGATTTCCAGGGTAGTTCTGAGGGATCTTTAATTGTTGTATATTGAATTGCCTTTCCTTCAATGAAAATAGTATCATTGTTAAACGATACTGCTTTTTCATATTTGCCGTAAATACTATCTCTTTGCAGTAAAAAAACAGCATTTTCGATACTCATTAGATCATTAATTCCGACTACTTCCTGATCAGGTGTGTCGGTAATAATTTTTAACGCGGCCCTGCCTATACGGCCAAAACCATTAATTGCAATTCTTTTCATCTGATAATGAATTTAATAATTTATAATAAGAAATAAAGGGTGACTGTTGCCCCAATAACAATTGCATTTTTTTTCACCATTGTTATATTATTTTTTTCTTTGAATGTATTTCCTAAGTGACCTCCCAAAATAGAACCCGCTATCATTACGAGCGCAAAAGGCCAAAAAATTAACCCTGAACAAATAAAAATCAGAATCGCAATTCCATTATTTGCTCCAACTAAAAACAAGGCTAATCTTTCCAGAGTTTCATTGTTTTTGATGCCGTAAAAACTGTATAGAATAAAAACGATCATTCCCATACCTGCGCCAAAATATCCACCATAGATACCTAATAAAAAAATCGGAATTAGTTTTTCATGCGAGTACTTAAATTCTTTTCTGACTGCAAACTCCGAGTTAAAATACTGCTGTATCTGATTATAAAAACTAAAAAGAATCCAGGAACATAACAATAAATAAGGGGCAATACTTTCAAACACTTTATGCGAAAAGGCAATGAGCAGAAAGGCTCCTGTAACTCCTCCTGTAGTGCAGGCTAAAACCATATAATTGAAATGCCGTTTAGAAATTTCTCCTGTTTTCTTACTAGGTTTTGATGAAGCAAGAAAACCGGATAAAAGAATTATTGTTGTAGTTGCAGTGCCTGTTACAGGCTGTATGCCTCTAAAAATCAAACTTGGAAAAATAACAAACCAGCCTCCTCCTATAGTTACATTCACAGCACCTCCTATGATGGCCATTAAAAATAAAAAGGAAAGTTCAAAATAAGTGTTCATAATAGTTAAAAGTTTAAATACCAATATGTTATTATTTCATCAGCTATATCATTTCCAAATTCTTCAAGTGCAAAATGACCTGTAGGATAAAATAAAAGTTTTGAATCAACAAGGTCTTCCCTGAGCTTTTCCGCCCCTTCCTTTTTGAATACCTCATCATTCTCACCCCACACAATTAAGGTAATGGGCTGCAGATTTTTTAAAAAATCCTGCCAGACAGGATAAAGCGCTGCGTTAGTACTGTAGTCCCTCTTTAATTCCATTTGAATCTCTTTAACTCCTTCCCGGTCCATTAAAAACTGATCTAAAAAATAGGTTTCTGCAGCTATATTTGAAATATCCTTCGCTCCATTGGTATACTCCCATTTGGTATACTCCAATTCAAAAAACTTTTTTAGTTTACTATAGCTTTCAAAATCATCTTTTCTATATAAGTCACTCACCTCTTTTAACACATCACCAACTCCCTCTCTATAAATATTTCCATTTTGAAAAATAAGCATCTGGATCATTTCCGGACGTTTGACGAATAAACGCATTAATATGGGGGCACCGTAGTCAAATAGATAAAAACTAGCTTTCGTTATCTTTAACTTTTCCAAAAAATGCGTAACAATAGCAGCGTAGTTTTCGAAAGTATAACTAAACTTTTCCAAATTTGGAATATCACTGAAGCCAAACGCAGGCATATCAGGAGCAATGACATGGAAATGTTTGGATAGTTCAGGTATCACATTTCGAAACATATGAGAGGAAGAAGGAAATCCATGAAGCAGCAATAAAATGGGATTTCCCGGTTCTCCTGCTTCGCGATAGGCAATTTTTATCGAGTCTATACTTATAACCTTATGACTTATTTTCACTTTCTTCCTATTGCCAAAATCCATAATTCTAAATTAGATGGTTCATACATATACCTGAAATTCCCAGTCCTCCATTGTTAAATATCCCAAATCGTTTTTACTGTAAGTGGATATCTTTTTTCTATCATTAATGTATTTAAGCATTTCCACATCACAAACTTAGACATTGATTGCAGTTGCATTTCTGTTATATTCTTACCAAAAATTATAAAAAATAAAGAATTGGAGCGGAATATTACTTTTATAAACAGAGTTACCACCTAAACCAAAAAAACTATGCCTTAAAAAAAATCCTAACCTCCACTAAGAATTTTGAAATGTGCACTTTCAAAAGCAAAACAACCTCTTTTATAACATTATTGTTTATTAAGCTGTCTTCATTTCTTAATTATGGTGCCTTATAAACTTCCAGTTCTATCTCTATCATTAATTCAGGAAATGCCAATTCTTTTACACCAAGCCAGGAACCTGTCGGAAAGTTTTTCTTGTAGATTTCTTTTCTATATCCTGAGATTTCAAGAAATAAGGGCATATTGGTTGTAAAGACATTTTCCATAATTACATCATCAAATGTGCAGTCATAATGTTTTAAGATTTTATCCAAATCAGCATAACAATTTTTCATCTGCTGCGCTAAATCGCCTTTTGCGGCAGGCTTTCCTCTATCGTCAAAACTTACAGCTCCTGAAATCTTAATAGTGCTGCCTATTTTTACGGCATGTGAGTAACCATAAGCCTTTTCAACTTCCGGGCGCAGTAAAAAATATTGAGGCTTTTCACTTACGGCACCTGACTTCTTTTTAGTTTCCCCTTCGACTTCTTTTTGCTTTTGACTGCAGCCTTGCACTGTAAATGTCAATCCAATACATAGTGAGAGTAATTTTAATTTTTTTAATACGGTCTGCATAACAATAATTTTTAATTGCGCCTACTTTATCAGGTTTTCAGCTTTCCCTTTATCTGTTAAATGTGCCCTTCAGATATAAACAACCAAAGACAAAATTTATTCATGTTTTTTTTAGACTCATCAATACACCTCTCTTTTCTTTAGAATTTCAGGCAGTGGAAATAAAGAACAAAACAAACATCTCTCCGTTTAAGGATTAGGATTCATTCCTTATACATTGGATAAATTGTAATCTCAAAGAAAATTAAAAATGAACTTCTTTACTTGTTCAAGCAAAATTATACCGAATGAAAATTTCATTCTCTGTGAATAATTTACTAATGATTATAAAAACCTAAGATTTAATTTTTTTTACCCTTTTAGATTAGTAAACCTTATTTTTCTTTAGTAAATATGCACTCTGTAAGAAACTGAAGTGTAGTATTTTATATAAGAAAACAACAAGTAACAAGCTGAGATAAACATATCTTGAATAAAAATTTAAAAAAAAATCAACTTTTTAAAATAGACATACTATTATTTTGTCTGTTTTAAGTAGTTTTATATTAAAAAGATCAATGGAAAAGCAAATACCTGTATTTAATACGCTAAAAGAGATCAGCGATTGGTTCGGACTGCCTTCAGCTGAATTATTAGGCAATGATTTTATGCTAACGGAAATTGACCAATGGAATAAAAATAAATTATTGAATGTCCCTGAGCATTATAAAGCTAATTTCTTTACAATTTTTATAATAAATGAGGGTAGTGCAACACACCTTTATAATGATGAAGTAATAAGATTGGAACCATGCAGTATATTTATAACTGGACCCGGACATTATCGTAATTATAAATTCGATCATTTAAGTGAAGCTTATTTTATCTGCTTCACAGAAAAATTTCTGGCTAGCTATTGCTTTTATGACATCTACAAAGAGTTTCCGTTTTTACTTTCGGAATCGTTTATCTATACAAAACCAGACCTGGAAAACTATCAGGTAATAAAAAATAATACAAACCAGATTAAACAGGCAATTCAGCGCAGCGCAGATCAAAAAATGATGCTAATTGGGAATATGCTGGAATTTCTGCTTATTAAAATTACCGAACTATTTCAAAATCAGCTCCCGTCTTTTGCTGATAATAACAACTCTATAGTCAATACCTTTTATAAAGATCTGGGAAACTATTTTAACGAAATAGTACAGGGTAGGAAGCCAGAACAATTAGAAACCAAAGATTTTGCAGATTTACAATTTTTAAATGAAGATTACTTTTCCAGGATAATAAAAACCAAAACAGGAAGAACTCCAACGGCATGGATTAACAGCAGACTCCTAATTGAAGTAAAAGTGCTGCTAACGGAAACATCTATGCCAATAGCACAGATAGCGGAAATATTTCAATTTACCAACAGTCGATATTTTAACTTTTACTTTAAGAGCCAAACCACTCTTACTCCTTCTTATTACAGGAAAAGTTTACATAAAGGTTAAGATCTTTAAATTTTATAACTAAATATCAATAATAGATTATAAATTGAAATTTCATATCTGATATCTTTGAAAAATAAAAGTACCCAATTCATCATTTAAAGATTGTCTAACTTTATTTTCAAAATCATGATACCAAAACTCACTACAATTAGTAAATACAAGGACCAGATTGACTTTTTAAAGCTTCCTTTTCATGATTACATAGACAACGATGAGTTTTCAATAGTAAAAGTTCACGAATGGGATTTAAAATTTCCCTTTCATTCGCCCACTTTTAGATCTGATTATTACAGTTTCACTATCGTTACTAAGGCAAATGGCAGTTTTACTGTTGGTGACAATAAGTTTGAATTACGTCCGTGCCATGTGGTAGTAACCTGTCCTGACTCCTTTTTTAAAATTGACTGGACAGATATGGAAAAAGTTTACAATATAACATTCCTTAAATCTTTTATCTTAAAATACTTTCCTGGAGGAATTAATAATATTTTAGACTTTGATGCTAGGAATGGTTACTGCTGCCAGCTTCCGGAACCCACAATGGATTATTTTGAGCAAACCTGCCTGGAAATATATGATACAGCAAATTCTGATGCTTGTTATAAAGAGGAGATTATGGCAAACATGGTACTTAATCTCTTATTTTTAGTCCAGCTAGAACAGCAAAATGAAATAAATTTTAAAAAAAACACCGAAAAAAACAATAAAATTATCATTGCTTTTCGTCATAATATGGAAAATAATTTTAACGAATTGATTAATAATAATTGTTCTGTGCTTATGCGTATTAAGGAACACGCACAATTACTAAATTTAGATGAAAATTATTTATGTAAGATCGTAACGAGCTGTACTAAAAAAACGGTAAACGAATGGATAAACGAAAAACTTATAGATGAAATTAAGTATCTTTTAAAACATTCCGAAAAATCGATGAAAGATATCGCCTTTCTTTTTGATTTTAGCGACCTGAATTATTTTTACAGCTTTTTTAAAACCCAAACCTCATATGCTCCGGGAGCCTACAGAAAACAATATATGAACTCATCTCCTGATTAATGTTTTTCTTAAAGCAAAAAAATGTACTAAATATAGTGCTGAATAATGATTGTAGATTATTTTTCATTTTAAAAGGATCTAAATCCAGGTCAAAACTAAACTATCAACAGAGTCTTATATTTTACAAAAGATGGCTAAAATAAAAAATAAGGAAACATATGATTTTTTCGATAATGTTAAAATCATGGGACGCAATTTCTCCGAGGGACACATAGGCGATGACGATTTTTCATTAATAATCTCAAAAATATTACACCCAAAAGAAGAACTTCCATTGACTTATCCACCGCATCGCGCAGCCCACTTTATAATGGGGATCGTTATTGATTCCTATGGTTCAATACAATACGAAGATTTAACGGCGAAAATTGAACCCAATATGCTTTTTATACATAAACCCGGAACCCTGCAAGAGTTAACATTTAATGAGGTAAATGAAACCTATGGTTTATTATTTTCTGAAGATTTTATTGTAAAATATGCCGGAATTTCAATATATAAAACGTTCCCATTTTTGTTGTTTGAAAGGCATTTACCACTGCATACCACTGCCGAATTCCAACAGGACCTAAGAACAATCATTCAACTGATTTATCAAGAACTAAAAAAAGATACACCGCTTAAAAAAAAATTATGTGCCAATCTCCTTACCCGTATTTTACTTAAGATAAAACAAGAATTCTGGGAAGGTTATAGTATACATAATGTACAATCCCGAAATCCAGATATTTTAAACGATTTTATTCAAAATCTGGAGTTCCACTATGATCAGCTGCTAAAAGGTAAAGTTAAACATGTGCTGCATATAAAGGATTATGCCGAAATGCAGCAGCTTCATGAAAACTATCTGTCAACGATAATAAAAGAAAAAACTGGAAAAACGGCTGGCCAGTTAATCTCTGAAAAAACACTGTCTGCAGCAAAGATTTTAATTCAGGATTCTCAGCACACCATGAAAGAAATTGGCTACATCCTAGGATTTGCCTACACCTCCTATTTTAGTATTTTCTTTAAAAAACACACAGGACTAACTCCTTTAGAATACCGAAAAAAGAATTTATAGTAATACCCTATTATTTACTTTTATTACAATATACTGTATTCAGGTGGAAAATAAAAAACATGATACTTTCATTCTTAAACTATTGGATTTTGTCTAATGCACAGAAATATTTTCAAGATACTAAGATCGATTCTCATTGGATAATCGTAAAAAAAAACACTTTAATTTTGGTGAAAGATCAATCAATTGAGACAATGTTTACACAAATTAACACAGCCATTTCAAGATATGTAAACTTTACACAAGCGGAACTTAATATATTTAATTCTCTATTGTCTTTCAGACAAATCAAAAAAAAAACCATAATGCTTCAAAAAGGTGAAAAGTGTACTTTTGATGCATTTGTGGTTCGGGGATGCATCCGGAAATATTATATAGATGAAAACGGATATGAAGTAATCTTGCAGTTTGCAGTAGAAAATTCATGGATCAGCGATATTTCATTCAGTATTTACGAAACAGCCAGCAGCCATGTTTTTATAGAAACTGTAGAAAATGCCGACCTTTTGATCTTTACCCCAGAAACCAAAGAGCAGCTTTTCGAGCGAGCGCCAAGGTTTGAGAGAGCTTTCAGAATTTTGATGCAGCGCCATTTAGCCGTCACTCAAAATCGCCTTCTTCATAATATTACCTGCACGGCAGAACAAAAATATGATGAATTTCTACACACTTACCCCACCATACCCCTACGTGTGCCGCAACACTACATTGCGTCTTATTTGGGTATTTCTCCCGAATTTTTATCAAAAATCCGGAGCCGAAAACTTAAATCCTGACTATTTACATAAATCTTGTTCCAGTTCAATGCACAGATTTCATTTATGATAGAAATTTGCTGCGAACCCAAACACACAAAACTATGGACAGGAAAGATTTTATCAAAAAAGGACTTTTAGGAACAGGAATGTTTGTTGCCTCGGCAGCAGCTGCCACTATCATGAAGAATGATATTGACGAAATAAAACCACTAGACCCCGTCGGTTTTAATCATCTGCCCTCCCTTGACACGCCGGTAACAGGAAATACTGTCTTACATAAGGCGGAATCAAGAGGCCATTCCAATCATGGATGGCTTGATACACACCAGACTTTTAGTTTTGCCTCTTATTACAATCCTGACAGAATGCATTTTGGTGTCCTCAGAGTTCTCAATGATGACATTGTAGACCCATCAAAAGGATTTGGTACTCACCCTCATGATAATATGGAAATCATATCCATTCCTCTGGATGGTGATCTGGAACATAAAGACAGTATGAACAATGTGGCCATTATCAAAAAAGGTGACATTCAGGTGATGAGCGCAGGTACGGGAATTTACCACAGTGAATTTAATAATAGAAAAGATAAGCCTGTTAAGTTTCTTCAAATATGGCTTTATCCAAATAAAAAAAGCGTAATCCCGAGATACGATCAGATCACACTCAAATCAAAAGACCGTCATAATAGATTCCAGCAAATTTTATCTCCTGATGCTAACGATCAGGGTGTATGGATCCATCAGGATGCTTGGTTCCATCTGGGGATTTTCGATAATAAAATTACCAGTAAATACCATATTAAAAGGAAAGGTAATGGGGTTTATGCATTTATTATAAAAGGAAGCTTTCTGGTAAACGGTACGCTTCTTAACGAAAAGGACGGAATGGGAATCTGGGATCTCACTTCTCTAGAAATAATTTCTCAGTCAGATGCTTCCGAAGTGCTGTTGATGGAGGTTCCAATGACTATGTAAAATTGCCTAATTATGCACATTCGACTATTAGTTTTACGAACAGCGAATCCTAAAAGACTTGCCGATTTTTACAGTTTATTTGGATTGATATCTGAATATCATAAACATGGAAATTCGCCTTTTCATTATACCGCTTTGATGGGGCAGACGATTCTCGAGATTTATCCCTTAGCAAAGGATCAATTGGAACCTGATGCAAATTTGCGTTTAGGTTTTGAGGTGTTCAACTTTAGTGTAATTACTCAGAAGTTAAAGGACCACGATGTACATTTTATATTCGAACCCGCTATAACAGAGTTCGGATTTATGGCAGTTATCACTGATCCGGACGGCAGAAAAATTGAACTTTACGATCAAACACACGCTCTTTAAAAATCCTTATAACTTAAATTTCAGGTAATTTTCAATATAGTGGTAATAGCAGAATTACAAATATGCAAATGATTTTTTCACGCATGCAATGGCAAATAGTTAATATAACATTAAAATGCAGGAGTGGTAAAAACCACCCCTGCATTTTTTTTAAATTTAGATAAGCCGCTTTGATTCTTAAACTTTGACAGCTTAATTATTTCCCTGTTTTTCTCAAAAGGAAATCTTTGATAAGTGCCCCCATTTCACTACCAAAACTTTCAAGTGCAAAGTGTCCTGTGCTGAACAAATGAAACTCTAAATTTTTCACGTCTTTTTTGAAAGCTTCCGCTCCCACTCCTGGAAAAATATAATCATCTTTTCCGTATACAATCAACATTTCAGGGTTGTATTTTCTGAAATATTCCTGCCATTCCGGATACAAGGGCACATTGGTTCTGTAATCATAAAAAAGTGCCAATTGAATATCACCATTTTCTGGGCGTTCTAAGTGTCTTAAATCAATTTCCCAGTTGTCTGGTGAAATTACAGAAACATCTGGCACAGCGTGAGTATACTGCCATTTTAGTCCGTCAGGAGCATGAAAAGTACTTAATGTAGCTGCTGCTTCTTTGTCATTTCTATCTTTCCAAAGTGCTCTAAATGGATCCCAGAAAGTTTCAAGACCCTCTTCATAAGCGCAGCCATTTTGTACAATGAGCGTCTCTATGCTGTCAGGATTTCTGCTGGCAATTCTAAAACCGACTGGTGCACCATAATCCATTAAATAGAGACTGAATTTTTTAATATCCAATTCATCCAATAATGTTTTTACAATATTGCTGAAATTTTCAAATGTATAAGCAAAATCCGCCAATGGTGGCTGCTCACTTCTGCCATAACCCGGATAATCAGGGGCTATTAAATGAAAATCATCAGACAGATCATTTATTAAATTTCGAAACATGTGTGACGATGTTGGATATCCGTGAAGCAACACTAGTGTTGGTTTGTTTTTATCACCGGCTTCTCTGTAAAAAATTTCCACTCCATTAATTTTTCTTGTATGGTAACTTGTTTTCATAATACTGCTTTTTTAAATTAAATTTTTACTTTTTTTAAATTCTATTTTTAAATTGATTATATAAATTTTCTGTCACTTTCTTCAATGGGCAAATCATTGATACAAGCGAATCTTTTCTGCATTAAGCCCTCTTCATTAAATTCCCAGTTTTCATTTCCATATGCCCTAAACCACTGTCCATCTTCATTATGATACTCATATTCAAAACGAACAGCTATTCGATTATCCGTATGTGCCCAATATTCTTTTTTAAGCTTGTAATCAAGTTCTCTCGACCATTTCCCCGTTAAAAATGTTATAATTTCCTCGGTGCCGTTTATAAATAGATGACGGTTTCTCCATTCACTGTCAGCTGTATATGCCTGAGAAACTCTGTATGGATCTTTACTGTTCCAGGAATCTTCTGCCAGTTGAATTTTCTCAATTGCTGTCTCCAATGTAAAGGGGGGAATTGGGTATCTCTTTACCATGATTTATTTTTTTTAAGTATTTCTATACCACAAACTTAGGCATTGAATTCAATTACATTTCTGTTATATTCTTACCAAAAATTATAATAAATAAAGATATTGGAGTCCAGTTCTTTATTCAGGAAATGAAAAAGAACCAAGTTGTCAAATCACATACAAAAACCTATTTTTAAAAACGTATTTCGCTTACTGAAAATCATCTTGGATTTAACTTTATTTAGAATTTTAACCCGTATGACACAGCCTAAAATAAAAAGCAGCATCCAATTGAATGCTGCCAATTTTGAAAAGCGAATTAATTTATTAACACTGCCGGTTTTTTGAGCTTAATCATAACCTTGCATTTTTAATTGGAAAATGTAATCATTACTTAAAAGATTACAGTCGTGATTCTAAAAATCCTAAAATTTATTCACTTCCCGTGCTGATATAATGATCCATCGAATATTTACCTGCACCCATAAAGCATACTAGTAAAAAACACAGACTATAAATTAAGGGAACATCTTTTACCAGAGCCGGATCGTTAAAATGTAATACAAAATAACCTGTGAGAGTAACCGCTAAAATAGGTAAAGTGGCTATACGTGTCATTAAACCTAGTATGATAAAAATGGGCATGACAAGGTTTGCAGTTGTTGCAAAAGCTTGATTTATTGCCTCAGGAAGACCTAAAGGATTAGGAACAACCTCCGCAAGTGCCGTGCCAATCCCTATTTTTTTTAACCCATGCGCATACATCAGTTCGCATGAAATGGCGATCCTAAAGAAGAGCAAAACAATGTTATTCAATTTGGTTCCTAAATTTGAACGTAATAGAGAATGTATATATATCATTATTTCTATTTTTTCTATTAGTGTTTAAGCATTGCTCTGCCATATTGAACACCTATCCCATATGAACCGCCATATTTTTGAACTAAATCTGTCACGGCCGTATACGTTTCTGATCTCGACCAGTCACGTTGCAATTCTAATAAATACTGCATTGATGTAATAGGTCTTGCTCCAGCCTGAACCATACGGGTTACTGCCTGATTATGAGCTTCATTTGTCACATCTCCGCTTGCATCTGTGATTACGTAAACTGTGTATCCATCATTTATGGCTGACAATGCAGGTCCTACAATACAAACCGAAGTCCATAAACCGCCCATTACTATTGTTTTATTTCCTTTCCCTGCAACCTCTTTGTAAGCATTAACATCTTCCCAGAAATTCATAGTGGTTCTGTCAAAATACTTGGTGCTCGATTTAGGATAAAACTCCAGAACTTCAGGGAAAACCGGCCCGCTGAAAGACTCTTCAGCTACCGTTGTAATAACAGTTGGCACTTTAAAAATCTTAGATGCGCCTGCCACCAGGGCAGTATTAGTTCTTAGCTGATCCACTGGCATATTACCCACTGCAAATGCCATTTGGCTTTCATGATCCACCAAAATCAAAGTATGATTTTTTGGGTTTAGCAATTGTGGACTTGGTTTTTGTGCAAAGGCAGTTAGTGAAGACAATGCAGCTGTTGCTGCTAAAATTAGATTTTTCATAATAATTCCGATTTAATGATTAAGTTTTTTTTTAAAATATATTTGATTTTGATACTCCTGTTTTGATAAAAAATTCGGGATGAATTTGAAATTGATCTTCTATTGCTGAATTCTTCTATTTAACTTTCGTCCTCAAAAAGTTTATGATCAGCTTGGAAATTTCCAAATGATGCTCTTCTAATGCAAAATGACCTCCGTTTAATAAATGAATTTCAGCATCTGGATTGTCTTTTTTATATGCATTTGCCCCCGACGCAGTAAAAAACTGATCGTTTTTACCCCAAATAATTAGCAGGGGCGGCTTGTATTTGGCAAAATACTGATGCCATTTTTCATATAGCGCTATATTAGATCCATAGTCGCGAAACAGGGCTAGTTGGATAACATCATTTCCTTCTCTGTCCAAATAATACTGATCGATGCTATAGCTGTCGGGTGCTATTTTTTCGGGGGATTCCGCACCAGTTATATATTGCCATTTCGTAGCATAAACGGTAAGAAAAAAACGTGCTGCCTTTTCAGTTTCGGCATTCTGCTTTTCAATATATGCTGTTAAAGGTTTTAGAATTTCACCTAATCCCTCAACGTAGGCATTTGCATTTTGGATAATAAGTGACTGAATCAGTTCAGGTCTTCTTGCCGCTATTCTCATTCCAACGGGTCCTCCATAATCCTGAATGTAAAGACTTGTTTTTTTTATTTTTAATTTATCAATAAAATGTTCCATTGTTATGGACAAGTTATCAAATGTGTATTGATACTGTTGAGGGGTTGGAGCACTACTTTGCCCAAAACCAGGATAATCAGGAGCAATTACATGATAATTAGAAGCAAGTTCACTTATCAGATTTCGGTACATATGTGACGAGGACGGAAATCCATGTAATAAAATAATGGCAGGTTTAGTTCTCTCGCCCGCTTCACGGTAGAAAATTTTTAAACTATCAACGAGAATTGTTTTGTATTCGACAGCTTTAAAAACGGTACACTGTGAAGCCGCCTTTTTCCCTACAGAGTGTTTTGCATACGATTTAAAGCATATTAAAAACATAATCGTTAAGACGGACATAATAAGTTTGGTCTTCATTTTATTTGTTTTAGTTTTTTAATAAATGGTCTGCAGAATGTTTCCCAGACAGGGAAATTATGTCAGACTGCATGTTTTAAGCATAGTGTCGGAATTATCTTTTTTGATATCCTCCATAAAAATTGATCGGGGACCACTCTGGTATTGCTTTATCAATTTCAGGACTTAGTTTGGAAAACTCTTTGTCTCCAAAGACAACATTACCACCAACTACCGTTAAAACAGCCGACAAATCTTTGATTTTACTTTCTGGTACGCTGAAATAATCATCTGATAATAGTATAAAATCGGCAAACATTCCTTTTTCTAAAGTCCCTTTTACAGCTTCTTCTTTGGAAACCCACGCACTACCCTTTGTATATAAAAAAAGTGCTTCTTCGCGTGTAAGCAGATTGTCAGGAGCACTCAGCTGCAGCCCTCCCACCGTTTTACCAGAAACCATCCAGTATAATGCAGGCCATGGATTATAACTGGCAACTCGCGTTCCATCAGTACCTGCCCCGACAGGGATTCCCATTTTAATCATTAATTTTAAAGGCGGTGCATATTTTGCTTTAGCGGCTCCATATCTTTCAACAAAATATTCTCCGGCATACGCGAGTCTGGATTGAATCGCAATACCTCCGTTTAGCGCTTTAACTCTTTTTAGCTGCTGTTCAGTAATGGTCTCTGCGTGATCAAACAACCATCTTTGTTTTGCTAATTTTCCATTAGTTTCTTTATTAACTTCTTCAATAACATCTAATAAATTAGCAATGGTTTCTCCATAGGTTGCATGAATTCTAAAAGGCCAACCACTATCAACATGTAAACGAATCACCTTTTTGATATCATTTCTCCACGACGGTCTGTCTTCTAACATAGGCTGCGGTGCCAGAAAATTTTCAAAATCACCTGCGCTCCATGTAAGAAATTCCCCTCCTCCTTCTAATTCATACCCATGGTCCAGATGAATTTCTCCATTATTACCTACTTTATTGGTTTCAATCCAGTTTTGAAATTCCTCAAACTCCTTTCCTTTATTCTGAGGGAATAAGTAATAAGACAATCGTATGGGCATTTCTCCCTGATTAGCAAGTAATTTTGTCGCACCATAGTCTTTAGGAAAAGCATGCCCGCCTCCCCCTGCATCAATACCACTTGTTACACCATATTTATTGAGTTCTCTGTAAAATTGTTTTGTAGAATTCAACATCTGCTGATCGGTCATCGGCGGCAATGCTCCTATTGCAGCATATAGAATGGTCGGATTTGGTTCTGCCAAGAGTACACCGGTCAATTTACCATCCGCACCTATTTCATATGAACTCCCTTCAGGTGGTTTGGTGTTTTCATCTATTTTAAGCAGCTTTAAACCACTTTTATTCATCCACCCCCGACTGTACAGAAATAGTACGAATGCCGGAACATCTCCTGTCGCTTCATTAATTTCTTGAGTTGTTGGAAATCTTTTTTCTTCAAACTGAAACGGACTCCAGCCTCCTACTACCCTCACCCACTGACCTTTTGGAGTTCTGGCAGCCTGATCTTTTAACATTTTTAATGCCGTTTTCAGCGAGGTTACACCATCCCATCTTAATTCCGCATTATAAAAACGTCCTCCCCTGGTTAAATGTAAATGAGAATCATTCAATCCTGGAATAATGGTACGTCCATTAGCATCAATAACTTTTGTCTGCTTCCCTTTTAGCTTTAGAATCTCTGCATTAGTTCCAAACGCTAATACTTTCCCATTTTTTACTGCTATCGCTTCACTAATTGAATTGTTTTTATTCATAATGGCTATTTTACCATTTGTAACAATTAAATCTGCTGTAGCATCTTCAATTTCCTTTTTGTCTTTTTGAAAGGAACTGAATACTATTATTAGTAATACTAAGAATATTGAATTTCTCATTGCGGCTGTTTTTATTTATTATTAATTGTGAATGCCATCTTAACGTTTGCACTTTAGTTAGCAGCTTAATTACCCGAATAAAATCACCAGTTAAACCTTATTTTTACAGAGATTAAAATGGTCATTTTTAGAACTTAGTTCTTAAAATTAATCTATTCCTGAAGCTGATATAATTACATCTGCCACCAATTCAGGCTGGGATATGTAAACCGCATGGCTTCCTTTTACATACGTGGCAATTGTTTTGGAACGCTTGTACATTGCTTCCTGGATTTCTGTTGGAATACTCTTGTCTTCGGTTGCAATTACGCCATATGCAGGTTTTGATTTCCATGCCGCATTTTTAATTGGTGTTACAAATCCTTTCGCATAAAACGCACCTTGCGAAGCATACATAAAGCCGGCATCTTCTACACTTAGATCAGCACACATTCCCATATGGTATTTATCTTTGTCATAATAAATAATCCCATTTTCATCCGGAGGCAGGACGCCGCTTTCTGGTGCCGGCGGAGCGGTTTGTATCCACTGTAAAGCTGTTTCACCATCTCCCGGCTGAAATGCTGCTACATACACTAATGCTGCTACATTGGGGTGGTTACCAGCCTCAGTGATTATAGCTCCACCATATGAATGTCCTACGAGAACAGCGCTTTGATCGAGTTTGTCTAAAGCTATATTTACAGCCTGAACACCCTCTTCAAGTGATGTTAGCGGGTTATGTACTACGGTAACATCATAACCGCTGTTATTAAGTATGTCATATATACCTCTCCATCCTGAGCCATCTGCAAATGCACCATGCATGAGCACTATATTCTTAATTTTTTTCATGCTTTATTTTTTAGAGATTAAATCCATTATTTTTTTTGCCTTTCACACAGTAGTGTTTATTTCATCACCTTTAAGCTTAAGAGTCACATCTTACTAATAAAGAATTTTGGTTCTGATAAAAATGAATTCCTTTACTTGTTGAAACAAAATTACATTTAATCAAAGCGTGCTTTTCTGTGAATAATTCACTAAAAATTATAATAAACTAAGATTTAAAAAGTTCGATTACTTACAGTGTTCAAGCTTATTTTGTTTTGTGCCGCATCTAAGACCCAACAAAGTAATAATATTGAAAAACAGCTGATTAAAACACTTACCAAAAAAAAATCTGTTAATCATATTAAATATGACTAACAGAAGTTTCCATAGCTTGTTTTGATTTTACTATAACATTACTCCAATTATCGTAATTTTATTTTGCTTCCTTATGTAAAATGGATGCAAGAGTGTCCGGTTGTGAGAAAAACGGTGTATGACTCGTAGGTAAAGAATAAGTCTTTGTTATAGTAGCCTTTTTTGCCATACTTTTTTGCAAGGTCAGCCCTATAGCATGATCATATTCAGTAAAAATATATACCTTATCTATTTTACCGAAATTTGCATCTGTAAGTGCAACCGGAGTTGCCATTGGGCCCATCGGCTCTGGCTTAAAATTAGCAACCAGAACATCGGCTATTTTTTTAGGTGCATCAGCAGCGAAAAAATCTAAAATACCTTCTTTAGCAATTCCTACTACACCTGATTTTTCATCAGGTTGTATGTATTGCCCGATATGCGTTTCTTTATCCGCCGCTGAAATGGAAAAAAGGCTTTCTCCGTTATTTGGCAAATATGCGCAGAGGTAAATCAGTTTTTTGATTTGTCCTGGAATTTGCTCCGCCGTCTCGCTAATGACCATCCCTCCAAAACTATGCCCTACAAGAATAATATTTTTCCTTTTTCCAATTGCTGTTTTAACAGCATCTACATAGCCTTGCATTGTTAATGATCCAACAGGTGTATTGTCGGATCCATGCCCGGGCAAATTTACTGTTATCACTTCATTACCACTCTTTTTAAGTCCTGCTTCGACATACTTGAAATCCGCAGCTGAGGACCATGCTCCATGCACTATGACAATTGTGTTTGGGCTAACCGTGCTGGCCTGAATTTGCGTTCCAAAAGCGGTCATTAAAATCACCGCCGCTGTTGTAATTGATTTTCTCATCTTTAAAAAAATTTATAGTTATATTAATTGTGTTATTCCGATTTGCCTTCAATTCTAAATGAAATGATATCCTTTTGCTGTTTTCCCCAACTTGTCTGCTGAGAATTATTTATCGTATATTTAATTTGCTTTTGTTGGTCAATATCCATTTCGTCTCAGTATATTCGTGATGTGAATTAAAGTGAAATTATTTTCAAAAAATTAAAGTCAAAGTACTGGCCGTAAACAGAATCTCTTTACCATTACTAACATCCTGAATAAAATTTCCACTGTTAAACCATGTTCCTTCCAAGGTGAAATTCAGGTATTTATTAAAGGTATATTCAAATGAAGCGCCTAATTGATTTCCTATTTTTTTTGAAGTCGAATTTGAGCTATTGAATAATACTGCACCATTTGGCTGATATACAGCATCATTCTCCGAAGCCCTCCAGAACATATCATAATCGACATAAAAGTTTAATTTTTGTGTTAACTGGCATTCCAGAAAAGGATGGATATCAATCAGGTTTGAAGGACCTATCAAAGCAGCTAAACCAAAGTAGGCCCCTCGTGGAAAAAGAGGATTAAATGTTTCCATAGAACCATCATCTTGATTTTTATCACCAGAAATATATTCTGTTTTAAAACCTATTTTCTGAATTCTTTCATTTATCATATAATTAAAAGAATTATTAATTGAAAATGTCCAGGCGTGAATGCTTTTGCTGTCAAATTTCCCAAATTGATATGCAGTTTCTATATCATAGTTCCAATTAGAATGTGAGCCCCAAATTCTTGAACCCACTGTATTTCTGTTTTCCTGTCCCGAAAAAGTATTGAACGTGCTTTCTGATTTTCGTATGTTAAAAAAATAGGTTTCTATAGTATTGAAATGTTTAACACCTTTCATGCTGGTATACAATCCAAAAAGTTTTGTATTTGAATCAATCCTGTCATTAAAATCTCCAAACCTGTTTTTGACATAATAACTGTAAAAAGCATCTGCCGATAATTTTTCACTTTGATACATTATTTTTACAGCATCAAATGCCTGTCTGCTGTTTGGTCCCTCCCGAACTGAAATCAATCTTTGTGATCCATAATATAGTTCCTGTCTTCCCACTCTCAAGTTTAAATTCTTAACCCTAACATCAAAAAACAACTGATGGAGATCTAATGGGTTTTCCTCTAAAGGATTAGGGTCTAACCTGCTAATCGAACAGCTGCTTTGTATTTGGCTGAATAAACGAAATGAATTCCCAATTTTTAAATCACCATAAAACAGTGCCCTGTTGAGTATAAAACCATTTTCATCCCTATTGGCTTCATTCCAATTTTCATTTTCAAAATATTGGTATTGAGTCCTGTTTTCCCCTCCGAAATAAAGAAAGGAATTATACAATTCAGATATGTCTATTTGCTTGATTTTATAATAAAATTTTTGATTTGTACTGTCAATTGAAATTACATCATTATATCGTAGAAATGCGAATTCATTGATTTGTTGTGAATAAACAGCTGAACTAAATACAACTATAAAAATTAGGCAATATTTTTTCATCTGTTTAAAAATTATTTTTAATCAACCTCTTTAATGAGCCTATAAATATCAAGGATCAGACGTTTTGTATCACTTGCATTTAACCCATCGTAATAGCCTCTAATTCTCCTTTTTGCATCAACTAATACAAATGTGCCGTCATGAATTATGTTTCTTTGATTAACACTGCCGTCATCAAAGGCTGGCACTTTATAATTTTTAGCAAGTTCAAAAACTCCATCGCTTTCACCCGTTAAGAATGTCCACTTATTATTATTTATTTTATAGCTTTCTGAATACTTTCTTAACGTTTCAGGACTATCATTCATATAATCTATACTGTACGAAACAATAACTACTTCATCAATTTTTTCAAAGGCCTTCTCTATTAACTTTAAGTGCTTTGTCATTTTAGGACAAATCGTAGGGCAGCTGGTAAAAAAGAAATCCACTACCTGTATTTTGTTTTCAAAGTCCAAGTGGGTTACTTCATGATTAAATTGATTTTTTAATCGAAATTCCGGGGCCTGATACTGCCTGCTTTCTCCGGTTAATGGGTCAATTGATAACTCACCTAAAACGGGAAGTTTATCAGTTTTTGCGCATCCTGCAAAAATCAATGTCAAGAGTAAAACTCTAAATGTTACTTCTATTTTCATAATCTTTATAAAGTGAAATATTTTCTAACTTTAAAATTTCATCCGGAATATTTCTGTTTGGTAACGGCACAGGTTGAAAAATTACGTCAATTTTAATTTTCTGATCTACGGCCTCAGCAATATCTTTTTCTATTTCAATCTGAAGAAAAACTCCGTTTTGCAACAGAACTGAATCTATATCCAAAATGGGTAAAATCGTAAAAGTACCCGTGTACTTACTTTGTTTCCTGCCGTTCAGCATATACTCAAAAAATACTCTTGCACAATAGGGCTGATAGGGAAGCTGTGCTCTTTCAAAGTGGAGTATAACGTGAGATCTCTCTTTGTCAGCAAAGTCCTTGCTTATAGAATTCGTATCTGAAGTTTTTAGATTTAATGGTGCAATACAATCCTTTTTCGACTCATTCCTCTTTGGTTTATCTTTTTCCGCATACGGATTACAAAAATTAGGATTGAGAGCTAAATCAGCAAAACGATAACCCAGGTCTTCTGTATTTAATAATTCTTTTATTTTAAAATCGACCGGACGTCCATTACCATCTGTTGCATATAATTTTTTTTCTAACCACTCTACACTGTCAGGTAATTTATTATCCGGACTATACGCAAGCCATGAATCCCAAATACGATCGCAATTTCCATGATGACCATAAAAAATCGGTTCAAAACCAGATTCCACAAAAGTGGCCATCTGTCCCCCAATCCAATTGTGTATATTGTTATGAAAAGACTGTTCTGCCATACCGTCAAGCTGCGCGTCACCATATTTTTTTATAGCAGGATACCCTCCAAATGTTTTATAATCTTTTGTTCTGAAGACCGCACCAACATTGATGAAGTCATTTGGTATTTTGTCATTCGGCCCCACAAACCTCGAAGCATTGAATAATGGATTACTTTCATCTCCCCAGTAATGTTCTGGGATAAAATTACTTTTTGTCCAGTCCCAGTAATGCAATGCTAATTTGGGTTCAGATACTGCTTTTTGCAGTTTTTGCTCTAGCGACCACAAGTATAATCTATGCCAGGGCCAAACATACCAATTGTAGTGTACCTGATTAGAATACATACTTGTAGCGCAAAATGCAGTATGTAACAATGCATTTGCCTGCCAGCCCATTGGATCTAAT
>Ga0247810_10000539_pt1 | contig 37955 bp, 37 predicted proteins | sample UWRJL119311C1_FD_179918 | JGI IMG/M metagenome (GOLD analysis project Ga0247810, IMG submission 179918) | Plant litter microbial communities from Arlington Agricultural Research Station in Wisconsin, United States - UWRJ-L119-311C-1 | ecosystem: Environmental > Terrestrial > Plant litter >...
CATTTTATTCAGCTTGAAGAACCTAAACTTGTGCTGGATAATATCAGGAAAATAGTATCAAAACTCCCTATTTAAACACTAAATCAGTATTTTATTTTTGGGTTAAAGATTTTATATTGAAGTACGTTCATTAAATCATTATGCGAATTATATAACAAGAAATCATATGCATATAAGATAATGATATGTTTAAATCGCATCTTTGACCTTACCAATTAACCTCCCTATTAATTCTGTAAAGTTCATTTTGCTAAGGCAAAAAATATCTTATATAAATAGTTCTGCAGTGTTCATTCCAAGAACTACTATTCTGTGTTTATTTATTTTTTAATTCAGTATCATGCTGAGAAAAATTTTAAGTAGACATAAAATGGAAGATTATGTTTATTATGGACGCCCGTCTGATATGTAATGTATCTGGCGGGTTTTTCATTTATAATTCTTAATGAAGAAAAAATATCTTTACGTACTTATAGTTAATAAAAACATAATTAAAAATTATTTTCTAACTTTCTATTTTTTAATAGGCTACATTTGCCAAAATTAAATATTTAATATGCAAGAAGGTACAGTAAAATTCTTCAATGAAGAAAAAGGTTTCGGATTTATTACACCAAATAATGGAGGAAACGAAGTTTTTGTTCATGTTTCAGGTCTATCAGAAAATATTCGTGAAAACGATTCAGTTCGATATGACATAGAAGAAGGCCGTAGAGGTCCAAACGCAGTAAACGTAATCATAGCATAACATACTATAGAACTAGTTTATAAAGCACCTGTCTAAAGCAGGTGCTTTTTTTATTTTATCTCATTAAGAAAATCTTATTCTTCTTGATGTAAATGATTTCAATTTAGATATATATCAGTACCACTCCTGCTCTACTGATATTGTTCTCCTGATAATTCTTCAACTATTTGTCTTAAATAGCAATATCAATTTCTTCACTGTTGCCAACGATTACAATAGTATTCGTTTTTTTCAAGAATTAAATTAGCCCTGCTTCAATGGCTTATTGAATCCTTTTTTCAAAAAATAAGATATTATCTATTAAATTTTACACGAATTACAGTCCGTTTTATGAAGTAAAAATTGGAATGTTAAAAACGCACATTGTTTAAGATTTTTCTATAAACCCTAAACAAAAATATATGTTTTTTACTTAACTTCGTTAGTATCCTTTAATTCTATTACTTATAATGTCCTTACCGCTATAAGTATAAAAATTATTGGAATTGTGATATACTACAATGAATTTATGTAACAGGAAACTTTTAAAAACCAATAGCTTCGCAATACAAACTATATCAATCAATCCTAACCGTTATGTATCAAAATTCAAGGCTTTTACAAAATATAATTGACTCGATTCCGCTGCCCATTGGGGTATATGTGGGAGATAATCTTAAAATTGAATTGGCTAATGCATCCATGATCAAAACCTGGGGCAAAGGAAATGATGTACTTGGAAAAACCTATCTTGATGTTGTTCCGGAAATTGAAAAACAACAAATTTTGGATCAGGCATTAAGTGTCCTAAAAACTGGAATTGCTTTTCATGCCAAATGTCAAAAAGTAGATCTGGTGATAGAGGGAACCATGATGGAGCATTACTTCAACTATAGTTTTATTCCCCTGTTTGATGATAAAGGACAAGTTTATGGCGTTCTCAATACTGGTAGTGATGTAACCGATTTACAACTGGCAAAAGAAGAAATACAAAATTCGAACGAGAAGCTTACCATGGCTATAGACGCTTCAGGAATTGGGAGTTATGAAATAGACCTTGCTACAAAAAAAATTAAAACCTCAGGTAATTTCAATACTTTGTGCTGTATTGAAGACGAAGCAACCAATGAAGATTTAATTGCAAAACTTCATCCGGATGATCTGCCTGCACGCGAAAAAGCACATGAGGAAGCGGAAATAAGCGGAAAAATATGCTATGAGGCGCGTATTGTAAATGAGGACCAATCAGCACGATGGACCAAAATTAATGGCAAGATTATAAAGGATAAAGAGGGCAATCCAAAAACTGTAATTGGAATTATTCAGGATATTCATGAACAAAAGGAATTTGAAGAAGAATTAAAAAAACAGGTTACCTACCGTACAGATGAATTAACGCGATCTAATAATGATCTTATGCAGTTTGCCAGCGTAGTCAGTCATGATCTGAGAGAGCCATTACGTAAAATTAAAATTTTCAATACTCTTTTAAGAAATGATATAGAAAGTGATGTCAATGAAAAATCGAGAAAATATATTCATAAAGTCAGTCAGTCTGCCCAAAGGATGGAAAATATTATAGAGGGAATTTTGACCTATTCTACCTTAGATAAAACGCTGCAGATTATTGACACCATAGATCTCAATGAAGTAATTGAAAATATAAAAATAGACCTTGAGCTGGTAATAAAAGAAAAAGATGCGATTTTAATAACCTGTGATCTTCCTGAAATAGAAGGAGCGCCGATTTTAATCAGCCAGCTTTTCTATAATTTGATACAAAATGCCCTGAAATTCTCAAAAGCAGATCAGCCGCCAAGAGTTATTATAACCAGCACTATGGTAAAAATTGATGGCGCCGATGCAGTGCAGATTACAATCAAAGATAATGGTATTGGACTAGATGCTGAATTTGCCGAAAAAATATTTACAGCTTTTGAAAGACTGCATTCTAAAGATCATTATGAAGGCAATGGTCTTGGACTCGCACTATGCAGAAAAATCGCCAAAAGACACAACGGAAAAATCACCGCTACCGGAGAAAAAGACAATGGTGCTGAATTTACTGTTACTCTCCCTTTGAGACAAACAGTAGATACTATATAAAAATTGCCGTTTTGCTCTTTTTGAATATTATTGCAATAATATTTCGTCAGCAATTAAATATAAAATATTGATGGGAAACAACAAGCTGTTTTACAACAAATGATTCAATAAAATAGAGGCTGCTTCATAAATTATGAAACAGCCTCTTATATTTTGTAAAGACAACTCTAAATCAACTTCTAGTATAAATAATTCAGAGCTGTAACATCGTTAGCATTAAAAGCTCCTGTCTCGTTTGAACCGAAACATGCTCTCATGTAAGAAGTTGCATCATATCCTGAAGGTGTTCCAGGTATTTGGATCGCTCCAACACCAGCTGTTCCTTCGTTTGAATTTTGCCCACAACTTTGACGGCTGAACCAGTCTGTATGACGTAAACCAATACAGTGACCAATTTCGTGTGCCGCTACGTGCGCGTTTACTCCTGTTGAGTAAGTATCTAATCCAGAATATAGTGTAACTGAATTATAAGGATTTCCTCCAGTAGGGAAACCTGCTACTCCACCGGCAGATCCGGTTTGTCTTCTTACAACAATGTTTGCTCCCGAAGTACTTGAACTAAAGGTCAATGTAAAGTTGATAGACAATCCTAAACTATTGTATCTGTTTATAGCGGCCTGCAATCCTGCACGCATATTTGTGGTCAGAGCGGTTGTGCCAGTCCCTGATAATCCAACCACTTTAATAGTTTTTGGAGCTGTTACTAAATTTGTAGTACGATATTGTTCTGTTGTAATACCACCGTGAAGATCCATATTTTTTAATTGTTCTTCAGTCACGATGATATCTCCTTCTATCAGGAAAGCATCCTCAGTAGTACCATCTAATTTAGTGTTCTTAATTACTTGTACATCTGATGTATTTAGTGAAAGTGAACTCAATTTATTTAACACTTCTGGTGTTACTTTAAGTGATTCCTGATTGGATTGATCTGCAACATCTTCTTTGTTACAAGACACAATTGTTAGCGCTATAAATGACAGGGCTAAAAGTGATTTAATTTTTTTCATAATAGGTTTAAATTTGGTTGTTAAAATAAGTTGATAAATTTGGGTCTTCACAAAATATTTGTAATATTCACGTCCAAATTTAGATAATTTTAGTATTAAAATACTTATATATTAATATTTTAACACTATTTACCCGATAATCGCATAAAGCTATTCATGATAATTATCTTACAACTGCTCTCAGCCCAGTAAAATCAGTAATTCAATACAAATCAACCTATTATACATTAGAATGCAATTTATTTTCTGTTTTGTTTAATGATGTGTCAAAAATGATTTTACTCTTTTTTGTATTAAAAAAGAGAATAATTCTAATCAGAATTTTGAAGATTTTGAATGAAATAAAAACGCATAATTTTATTACAAATAATTTAATAACTTTGAATACCTACAACGGATAAATATTTTAGATCGAAATCATTAATCGAAAGTTTCATCTTTTATTTTTCTCAATAAAGAAGTAATAAAGAGTTGCCAAAGTCAATTTTTGTAAGATTGACCATTAATATTTACAATTGCCCCCAAATCTATAGTAAATGAAGAAACACATTACTTTTCTCTTTTTTATGATCACCACAATCTGTCTCTCACAGAGTGCTGAAAAATGGAAACAATACATAAAAAAAGAAAACAAAATAAAATTTGAGAAATACTATCTTACAACTTTAGAAAATGCACATCAGAACCAATACAAGGTGGTAAAAAAACTGGACACTACTTTTTGTATTGTCGAAAATGAAAATTTAAGGTCAAATCTTACTTCAAAAAAAAATACTCCCGTTAATAATTTATGGAAATTACCTTCTAATTTTTCAACTCATACCCAAGACAAGCAGTATATAATCGCAACTGATACCATCGAAGCACTGATTACTGACTTGAAATCAATGAATATTTCTGATATCAGGATAGTAGACAACCATCTGGTTCTGATAAAAAGTGATTCTAAAAAAATTCTTGATGAAATTATAGCGTTAGAAAGTGTTTCTTCTATTTCGCAGGAAGCATTACAGCCCAAAGGCGAATCTAAAATAATAGATCAAAATTTCAGTATCAATGCTATCAATAAAGCCAATACAAATTTTCCTTTTTTAAATGGCGAAAATCAAATTGTAGCCATCAAAGATGATCTTTTTGATGTGAATGATATTGATCTGATAAATAAACACATTCCCTCTACAACCGAATCTGCAATTGTCTCTAGCCATGCCACAGCCATGGCCACTATACTTTCCGGATTAGGAAATACTTCTGCATTAGGAAAAGGAGTTGCTCAAAAGGCCAAAATACTCTCCTCTGACTTTTTTAATATTTATCCTGATGAAGTAGCCACTTTGCAAGGTGCTGCTACTCAAAACCATTCCTACGGAACAGAGATTGAAAATGTATATGGTTCGCTGGCTAATGCTTACGATGTTCAATTATTCTCCAATCCTGATTTGATGCATTGTTTTTCCTCTGGAAATACGGGTCTTCAGGGTTATAAATCTATTACGGGTAATTTCAAGCAATCCAAAAATAGTATTGTAGTGGGTTGTATTGACCAAAACGAGGTCATTATGTCTTTTTCGTCCAAAGGTCCGGCCTATGACGGTCGTATAAAACCGGAGTTAGTTGCCTTTAGTACACAAGGAACTTCAAATTCTACAGCAATAGCTACCGGAATTATTACCCTTATGAAACAGCATTATAAAACGTTAAACAATACCTCTTTGTCTAATGCTCTCGCCAAAGCTATTTTAATAAACAGCGCCAAAGATTTAGGTAACACAGGTCCGGATTTCACCTATGGTTATGGCAATATCAATGCTGATAAAAGCTTAAAAACGATCAGCGAAAACAGATTTCTAGTGGGAAATTTGACATCCGGTCAGACCAATTCACATAATATTACGCTTCCGCTAAAGGCAAAAAACTTAAAAATCACCTTAGTATGGAACGATTTGCCCGCTCCAATCAACAGTAATATAAGTTTGGTAAACGATTTAGACCTTGAAGTTATTTCGGTTGACAACAGTACATTTTTACCCTGGATTCTTAATCCTGATGCTCCTCAGCAACAAGCTGTAAGAGGAAAAGATAAAATCAACAATATAGAGCAGGTAACTGTCGAAAATCCCGCATCCGGATCTTATACGATCAACGTTATGGGTTCATACCTATCGAATGCATCTCAGGAATACAGTATCGCTTACGAATATGAACTTGAAAATCAATTTGAATGGAATTACCCGGTTACTAATGATAATTTCCCTTACGATGGCAAGACGATTTCGCCTTTCAAATGGAATTCTTCCTTTTCTGGCAGCGCCGGACAATTGTCTATAAGTTATAATAATGGGCAAACCTGGGAAATTATCGCAGCGAATATAAATCTGGATAACGAACAATTTACTTATGCTCCTTCAGAGAAAAAATTTTCGAAAGCAAAATTAAAAATGACCATTGCTAATACTGATTATATCTCGGACAGCTTTACAATTTCTTATGATTTAAATATCAGTACCAGTTTAGTTTGTGATGGCACAACAGAAATCAATTGGGACAAACCTGCCGATGTTGCTTCGTTTAATATTTATCAACTAACAGGAGATCATTTAGAATTTAAAGAAGAAACAACAAGCACTACTTATGCCTTTAGTGATGGGAAAATCTACACTGTAGTTCCTGTATTTGACAATAACGAAGGAATAAAAAGTGAGTCGACATTGCCATATGCTCAAAACTCGAATTGTTATTTCGAATTGACTTTTGCAGAAGTTTTTGAGGAGAATAAAATAAAAATTGATGCCAGTCTTTTCAGCTTGTACAATATCAAAAAAATTGAGTTGGTTAAAATAAATAATACTACCGAAACTGTTATTAGCACAATGAATGACATCAATTCAAAAACATTCTCTTTTTTAGATAAAGATCCTACAAAAGGCACCAATAAATACAAGATCAATATTATTTTAGAAAACAACACTATAATAAGCTCTCTTATTGTTGATGCTAATTATTTAGGCAATGATTTGTTTTTTGTTCACCCCACCCTATTAAGTAAAAATGAAGAATTAAATATCGAAGCCAAAAAAGAGGAAAACGCTACTTTCTATCTGTATACTATTAACGGGCAAAATACTATTACTTCTCCTCTACTTTCTAAGACCAGTAACATCAATCTAAAAAATACTGCTTCAGGAATTTATATCTACAAAATAATTACCAACTCAGGTGAAACTCAAACAGGGAAAATTGCGGTTTTTTAAGATGTTGTTATTTCTCGTAAATTGAAGGTTCTAAAGTCTAAAGGTGAGATACTAGCGTGTTTTTTAAAATATTTTACAAAATAAGAATCGTCATCAAAACCAAGATGATATCCTATTTTATTGATGTTGTAATTAGTATCCAGAAGCAATCTCTGGGCTTCTGTAATAATCCTTTCGTGAATCATCTCAGATGGGCTTTTATCTAACAACTGACTCGTTAAGTCTGATAATGTTCTGGGCGATATTTGCAGAAGCCCTGCATAATCAGATATCTTAAGTCGTTTTTTATAATTTTCCTCTATACTATTGACAAATTTTATTAATTGCAGCTGTTTTTTATCCTCGGGTAAAACCCTGCGCCCATCAATTGTATTCGATTTTTGCCATCTGTACTGCAACTGAATCAAAAATACTTTGAGATAACACCTTAAAAGTTCATGACTGGATTCCTTTTTATCTGTTAACTCGTTTTTTATCAGGTTTAAATATTCGTCTAAAATAAAAGTGTCGTCTGTATTAAGCGAACAAGACGGTTGTTTCTGATTATTAAACAGATTATGTTTGAAAAAAAACGCTATATCATTATTATTCTGAATCAGAAATTCTTCATTGAACTGAATTAAAACTCCTTTGTAATTGGTATTTCTATCGAAATAATGAATATCATTTTTAGTCAAAAAGAAAAGAGTATTTTCATCGACATCATATGCTTTAAAATGAACAAAATACCTGCCGCTTCCTTTTTTAAACCAAATGATCTGATAATGGTTCGCGGCATGGGCTTTCCTCCTTTTTTTATCATATTTTTTTAAATAACTATCCATTTCATACACCGAAAACTTTGGCAGATTATGCTGATATTGATTCAGATGATATTCAGCAGCATTATTGGGAGTGTCATTATTTTTTTGCATTTGCTGCGATTGATAAATTTATAATTTTGCCTCGAAGAAGTCTCAGCAGATATCATTAAAGTTTCTCACTCTTTACTTGTATTACAACTTTGCCTTTTGCACGACCGCTTTCTACATATTCCAGCGCTTCATTTGTTTGTTCAAAAGCAAATACTTTATCAACTACAGGTTTGATAACCTGAGCTTCAACAAGATTTGTAATTTGTTGTAACTGATTTCCATCGGCTCTCATAAATAGAAAACTAAACTTAACCTGCTTTTTTTGAGCCTTGCTTCTTGTGCTAAAACTAAGCAGTGATATAATCATTTTGATAAACCATGGCAATCCCAGTTCTTTGGCAAATTCAGGAGTTGGAGGCCCTGAAATAGAGATGAGCTTACCGCCTGGTTTTAAAACGTTTAATGATTTTTCAAGTGTTTTTTGATCCTGGCTGTTTACTACAACATCATAACCTTTAAGTACATGTTCAAAATCATGGGTTTTGTAATCGATTAGTACATCAGCGCCCAGATTTTTAAGTAATTCAAAGCTTTTATTACTGGCTGTTGTGGCAACCTGTGCTCCAAGATGTTTTGCCAGTTGTATGGCTACAGTTCCCACACCGCCTGAACCTGCCTGTATAAATACTTTTTGTCCTTTTTTTAAATCTCCACGCTCAACCAACGCCTGCCATGCCGTAAGTGCTACCAACGGGATAGAAGCTGCTTCATTCATAGAAATATTTTTCGGCTTAAACGCCACATCTTTTTCATTTACAGCAATATATTGGGCGAAGGTTCCCACATGGTAATCTGCAGGGCGCGAATATACTTCGTCGCCAACTTTAAATTTTACGACATTTTTTCCCACTTTGGTAATGATACCGGCCACATCGTGACCCAGAATCATAGGCAGTTTATAAGGAAGCATCAATTTAAATTCTCCTTTTTTAATTTTTGAATCCAGAAGATTAACACCTGCTGAATAAACCTCAATCAAAACATCGTTGTTACCCACAACAGGATTTGGAACATCTGCAAGCTGAAGAGCTCCCTTGGTATATTTATTTATGATAAATGCTTTCATACTATTTTTTTAAAAGTTGATGGCTTTTCTTTGGGTTAATTAATTTAAAGGCCATTTTAGGAAAAAACCTGTTGATCACGTTAAATAGTTTTGCATCGCCAACGCGTATTGTATAATGTTCTTTTTGAAGTCCTGCGATAAGGCCTTTTACCATTTCTTCAACAGATATTTTTTTATCCTTGCGGTCTGCAGTCATTTCTGTAGCAACAAGTGGCGGAATCAGTTCAAATATTTTTACATTACTGCCTATAATCTTCAAATGTTCACGAAGCGACAGCGTGTAAAAAGCAAGTGCTGTTTTAGAAGATGAATAAGTAGCTTCTAATAGCGATGGAGCCTGACTAATTATTGATGTAGTATTTATTATGGCTGCTTCTTTTCTTGATTGAAGCATGTTCATAAAAATATTATTCAGCCTTATTACGCCCAGATAATTTACTTCCATTTCGTAAGCAGCACCATCAGTATGTTTGTCATTTGCAATGCCTAAATTTGATGGCGGTACAAGTACGGCGGCATTATTATACAAGATATCGATGCCGCCCAATTCTTTTACTTTATTAAAAAGAAGTTTCGCATCTTCTTTATTGGCTACATCACTTTGAATTGTTATTATCGCAGGATTTGCCTTTTTAGCAGCATCAAGTTTGGCCTGATTTCTTCCTGTCACGATTACTTTAGCCCCAATTGCCAAAAACTGTTTGGCGGCTTCAAGCCCAATGCCGGATGCTCCGCCGGTTATCAATATTGTTTTACCTTGTATGTTCATTATTATTTATTTAAAGAGTTATTTTTTATAATTTTCTACTTTTTAGACTTTTTAGTCTATTTTATAATATACTTTTTAGTCTATTTTATATCAAAAAAAAATTATATGGTATATTGTTCTAATTCCGACTTTAAACTTTTGATAAGTCCCTGCATTGGTTTTGCTGTGCCCATAACTCTGCACATTACAATACCACCTTCAACTGATGCAACTAATTTGAACGCAAACACAACAGGATCAAGTTTACTGGAAAACTCACCAATATTAATTCCTTCCTGAAGTACCCCTGCTAATTCCTGCTGACCGCTTCTAAATACTTTGGCTACTTTCTCTTTTATAATGGGGTAATTATCATCTGCTTCTACGCCAGTATTAAGTATAGGACAACCGCCGGAAATATACGTTTCGATTGGGTCTTTATAAAAATCCAAAAACGCAAACACTTTACCTTTAACTGTCTTTGCCTGATAAACCGCTGCTCTGATTCGGTCTGAAACCATTTTCAGCGATAAATCAATAACCTGCTCTGATAAGTCTTCCTTATTTTCAAAATGGCCGTAAAGACAGCCCTTTGTAAGTTTTGTAGCTTCGAGAATGTCATCAATATTAACCCCCGAGATACCTTTTTCATTATAAAGCGGTACCGCAGTTTCCAGTATAAATTGTTTTGTTCTTTCAGCCTTAGTAAGCATTGGTTCTTTAATTAGACTGCAAATATACTAAAAAGTATATTTATAAATAAAAATTAATAATAAATTATGTTTTATTTATTTTTTGAAAAACGTACCGCTAAAGAATTTATTACAAAAGATTTTACATTCTAGCCGTTTCAAAATTTTATCTGGACTATGCTTTTACAAACAAGGCCTCATATTCTTAATTATTTAAATACTGTATATTTTTTTATCTATTTAATTAGTAAAAACACTTTTTAAGCACCAAAAAAATATACAAAACACATATGTAAGATTTTTACATACCTAAAATCGTACTTTTTTACTCCCCTTTCAAATTGTTATTATTCAACTTTGCTGAATCAATTATAAAGCACTGTTTATTAATCGCTTATACATTGATATTACTATCCATATTTTACTAACCATTAATTAATTATTAACCTTAAAGTTTTTACAAATGAAAAAATTCTTCAGATTAACAAGTTTGCTATTTATTATGGCATTAGTGTTTAATTCCTGTGAAAAGGAACAAGAATTAAACGAGCCACAAGCCGCTGGCAAAGAAGCAGCACAAAGTGCAAAAGACGTGTCGCAAAACACGAACAAAGAAGCCGCCGCAGCTGCTGCCTTAGCAGGTGGTGGTGCCGGAGCCAGAACAATTACATTGCAAACCAATACACTATCGTGTCCGGGTGGTTTGTGCACATCGTATGGCGTTTGGTCAGGGGATATTTACACCGTTTGGTTCCAGATGAAATTTAATTCAGGATTTTATTGGAGCAGAGGCGGTAAATGCGGATATGGTATACTAATTGGCGATCAGAACACGGGTGGCGATCCGGGATGGGATGGCAATGGCGGTAGTGCCAGATTTATGTGGTATTGTCCAAACGGATCAAACAGTGCAAAAGGAAGCGGCGCTTACCTTCAGCCCTACGTTTATTATAAAGATCAGCCGGGACAATTTGGTAATGATTTTGGAAAAAAATATTTCATACAAGAAGGTGTGACATATAATTGTCAAATATCTGTTAAACTAAATACAGGATCAAATACTAACGGATATGTCAAATATTATGTAAATGGTACCGAGTTATTAAATCAAACTATTCGTTGGGTGACTAATGATTCTAAGCGAAATGTAAACGCAGTAAGTCTTCATACTTTCCGTGGCGGTAGTCAGGAATACTGGAAAGCTCCTGTAACAAGTTCTATTTATTATGCCAGTGCAGCTTGGGATGCTCAATAAATAGTTTGTAATTGCTCCACAAACATTAACAGCTAAAAAGCCCATTTCATACGAAATGGGCTTTTTTTTATTGATTTTCTAAAATTTTTAAAATTATAACCTTTGCTGCTCTTCGGTTTGCCCTTCTTTCTTTTTGTTGACCAAATTCTGATTTCCAAAATTATAACGAAATCCCAGTCTAAAACTCTGGGTATCGCCATATGACTTGAAGTAATTATATTGGTCTGCATAATTGGTAACGACCTTTTCCTGTTCTCCGCGATAAATATCCGAAAAGATGGCGTACACTTCTCCATTGCCTTTCCATATTTTCTTGCGAATAGATGCAGAAATATTTGAGGTCTGACTGATCACAAAAGTACCCTGTACGGATGAGGAATTGTATTGAAAATTTAATTCTCCCGTTAAATCTTTCTTTTTGTTCAGTACAAAACGATTGCTGATACTTGTATTGTAAGTGGGTTTTCCGTTTTTGTAGAAATTCCCATCCCTGCCCTGAAAACTATCTTCGACATAACTCAATCCTGCCTGTATCCCGGATTCCCAGAAATCATACAAAGTAAGGTTGGTATTAAACTCCAGTCCAAAAGCAAAATCTTCTTTAATATTTGTAAAATGATACACCAGCATATTGGTTTCATAATCCTGATAAGAAATTTCCATCGAAGGATTTTTCTCCAAACGGTAAAAAAGATCAAAATTGTATTTATTTTTCAGCGTATAAAGTAAATTGATATTATGGCTAATGGTAGGCAACAATTTGGGATCTCCCACAAAATAGGAATAGGAATTATAGTAAGAACGAAATGGATTTAACCTGCTGTATTGCGGGCGCGTAATTCGCTTGCCGTATGAAATACCAATTTCATGACCTTCTGAAGGCTTATAAAGTCCATAAAATGTTGGAAAAAGCTTAAAATAATGCTGTTCATTGATTTCAGAAGTAGTAACCGAATTTCCTTCCAGACTTGTATATTCTCCGCGTAAGCCTGCTTTAAGACTCCACTTTCCAAATTCTTTGCTATAACTCGTGTAACCCGCCAATATAGATTCGTCATAAAGAAAAAGACTGGTTCTATTGGGATTGTTCACGAAATCACCATTGATTTCGTCTTTATAATCAAGATTACTTTGGGCCTTTACGTTTCCGAATTTTAGACCGGCTTCCAGCGTACCGTTTTTTTCATTCGAATAATCGGTCTGGGTTGAAAAAAGCTGAATATCCTGTACATTATCGCTAATAAAACGCGTAGTTCGATAAGGACTTTCTTCAGGAAGCGAAAATGCAGAAACAATATCCTGACGTTCCTGACGCCAGTATTGTGTAAAATCTGCTGTTACCGATACTTTTTCTTTTGCGTTAAACAAATGATCAAAAGACATATTGTAGGCATTGTTTCGTAACGGATTTCTACGATTGTTTCGGGTTATATACAACGAATCCAGAGCACCATTCGAACCATAAATAAACGTTGGTACTGTAAAATCTCCTTTTTGTTGAGGCGTTACTAATCCGGTTGCTCCGGCAGAAATCGTATTAAGCGAATCAATTTCATACGAAGCCTGAAGGCGGTAAGAATGCTGCTCCAGCGACTTTGACTTACGCCTCATGATGCTTTCCCAGCGGGAATCGATCGAACCATCTTCTTTTAAATAATGCACAACATCTGTCCCTTCATTGACATATACGCCAGAACCAAGGCCGTATCTTCCGGCCAGGGACAATTTTTCTCCTTTATAAAACTGGTTTACAGACGCAATTCCTTTTGGGTATTTAGATTGCACATATGCGGTATTTACAGAGCCTTTATAACCTAATGATAAATTCTTTTTAAGTTTAATATTCAAAACAGCACTTCCCTGCGCTTCGTACTTTGCAGGCGGATTGGTGATGACTTCTATCGATTTTACCTCCTCACCGCTTGTACCTTCTAAAAACTGCTTTAATTCTTCCCCACTTAGATAAACCTTCTTATCATTGATGGTTACCAATATACTCTGACTGCCGCGAATACTTATTCCTCCTCCGGAACTGGTCATTACCCCGGGCGTTTTACTTAGAATTTCCCACGCATTGTTGGATGAAAGTGATGAGTTTTCTACCGAAAATTCGAGCCTGTCAGTCAGCCGCTTTACAATTGGCCTTGTGGAGGTAACTGTAACACCCTCAAGATTGTTTGAAATTTCTTTTAAAGAAAGCACATCCAAAAGTGTATCTTTTTGAATGGTCATCTTTTGGTAATACTCTTCAAAACCAATTGCTTTCATTTTTAGCAGGTAATCGCCTTTTACTATACCGCCAAAACGAAATTCTCCCGATTCATTTGTTTGTTCTGCCTTATAACTAACAGAATCGTTTGCCTGCAAAAGCAGGACATCTGCAAAAGGTACGGCTTGATGAGAGCCGTCGACTACCTTTCCAGACAGGGAAACTTCTTGCGCATAACCCACAAAAGAACCCCACAACAGTAACATGATTAATTTTTTCATTGATGATTTATTTGATGCAAATCTCTGTAAATCATTTTCCGAAAATGGTTAACACAGGGTTAACGAAGGGTTAAACACCATAGGATAAAAAACGTATTGTAAATACAAAAAAGCTTTTGGCAAAGACTTTTTAGTTCTCGCGGGCATTGGCTTGATTTATCGAATAGTAATTGGGTTAAAGTACGGTTAACGGTCTTGTTTTTAAGTTGAAAAAGCTTAAAATATGATAGATTTGTATCCACAAAAACAAACTGATTCGCTGTACGGATCAAAACATTCAAAACAAATGAAAAGAAAAATAACGCTCTTAATTGGTGCCTGTATCTTTACAGTAATAGCTCTGGCCACAATTCAAGGCTATTTTATCTACAATACCTATAAATTATACGAAAAGGAAATAAATACCTCTATCAAAAAACAAATCGCCCGTTTGGAAGATACAGAAGAATGGGAAAAAATAAACGATACCTGGTCGATACATTCAAAAAAGTATGCAAAAGAATATGCAAAAGGAAAGATAACAAAGTCATCTTTTACTAAATACCTTACCATCAAAAAAGATTCACTTTCAGGAGCGATGAAAACGTATATGAAAAAGATGGGACAGCCGGAAGATTATGATATTGATTATTCTGTTTATCTTAATTCAATAACAGTAATAAAGGGCGGAAAAAAAAATACCTTATTTGATGGAAAAATACTAATCTTAGCCAATGATACTTTAAAGAAAAACAAAATTCTTTCTTCGATGGGGCGTTGGGAAACTAAGGATAGTAATGACGAACTGATACTGGTTATAAAAAGCAACCGTTACTACAGTTTTGATGAATTGCAGCAAATCATTATTTCTAAAATGGCTGGTTTATTGCTGTTTTCAGTCGCTTTAATGGCTTTTGTGGTTTTCTTATATTATATGTCGCTCAAAAATCTCATCTCACAAAAGCGAATTGCTGATATCAAAACGGACTTTGTAAATAATATTACTCACGAATTTCAAACGCCGCTTGCTACGATGGATATTGCAATAAAAACATTGCAGCGAAAAGACAAACAAATGAGCCCGGAACATTACAGTAATACGCTCGCTATGATTGCAAGGCAAAATGAAAGACTGCAAAAATTATTTCGACAGGTAACAGAAGCCTCTGTCGCTCCTATTGCCAATAAAGACAGTATTCAGGTTACGAGCGAAGAAATAAAGAATATGATTGACGATTTTAAGCTTTTTAAACCAGATATCACTATTGAATTCACTAGCCAAAAAGAAGCCTTCACAATTTCAATGGATCGTTTTCATCTTAATACAATTCTAATCAATCTTTTAGATAATGCCGTGAAATATGGCGCTACTAGAATTGTGACCGACTTAAAAATAACGGCCGGAAACTTTATTCTTTCTGTAGAAGACAACGGAAAAGGTATTCCTGTACAGGAGCAGTCTTCGATTTTTGATAAATTTTACAGAGTCGACAAAGGAAACATTCATAACAACAAAGGACTTGGCCTGGGGTTATTCTATATTAAACAGTTGGTACAAACGTATGGCGGAACAATTAGTGTCAAAAGTGAAGAACATACAGGATCTTTATTCACAATAACAATTCCGATATGAAACATCATATTTTATTAGCCGAAGATGATTTTGATTACGCTTCTATATTAAAGCAATATCTTGAATTTTCAGGCTTTAATGTAACCTGGGCAAAAGATGGCAAGGAAGCTTTGAAAATTTTTTCGGCTACCCAACCGGATATCTGCATTCTGGATGTCATGATGCCTCACATGGATGGCTTTACGCTGGCTGAAAATATTATCGATAAATATCCTGAAATACCTTTTATCTTTTTAACAGCGAAAAGCTTTAAGGAAGATAAAATAAAAGGACTGCGCCTTGGGGCGGATGATTATGTAGTAAAGCCTTTTGAAGTTGAGGAATTGATTTTAAGGATTCAGAATATCCTGAAACGAAGTCAAAAACCTGTTGCAGACAATACCTCAAAAACTATGGTATTTTCTATAGGCAGCTATGTTTTTGATGGGGAAAATTATACCCTTTCTCATGAAAAAATTACACACCGAATTACCGAAAAGGATGCGCACCTAATTCGGTTTTTATATGCCAATAAGAACAAACTGGTCAAACGTGAAGATATTCTGAAAGAAATCTGGGGCAATGACGACTTCTTTTCCGGACGAAGTATGGACGTTTTTATCAGCCGTCTCAGAAAATATTTTAGCGAAGATCCGGACATTTCTATTCCCAGCGTAAGAGGTTTGGGATTTAAGTTTAATACTAAAAACGAATAAAAATTTAAAACTTCTCATTATGAAAATCATTTTATTTTTAACCTTGCTAATTTGGAACACTTTAGCGCAGGCACAAACAGCAGAAGCAACTTCGGGAAATACAACAGCGGTTGCAAAAGCTCCTTCAGGTCAAACAAAAACCACGAGATCATCTGTATATGTTTCTATTTCAAATTCAGATACTTATTATTCTTTATCGGCGAATTTTAATGCTTCGAAAAGTAAAAAGCTGGAAAAATTATTGTCTGATAACTTAGACAACAATATTTTATCAACGGAAACCGGAAGCAAAATTTGGAAAAAAGACAACGAAGGTCAAACCGCTTATTCTTTTGTATTAAAAGATGGAAAACTAAAGGCAAGTATTGATAAAGAATTAGTATCTAAAGAAACCTTTGAAAAATTAAAAGCTCTGGGTGAAAAAATTTCTGAAACACTTTCAAAAAGCTAAGTTCTTTTTTGGGATTGATAGGCAAAAACCATAGCTATTTTAAACCTAAAAAATCCTGAAGAAAAAAATTAACAGACAAATCCTCCCTATTAAAAATCCTATTTCTAAACGAGATAGGATTTTTTTATGTTTATAAATCCCTGATAATTAAAGAACTCTTACTTAAAATTCTATAAGAACAAATAATGCTGTTGTTCTTAATTTTGAATGAGCCATAAGATCTGATTTACAGTAGCCGATCATTTGGCAAGAAATAAGAATCTGAAAATTAATATATTTTAAACACACTGATATGATAACAGACGACAACAAAAATTACCATCCGGGAGATCGTAATTTAATGCAGGATTTACAAAATCAGTTGCAACCTGAAAACTTTAATACTGAAGATAACCAACTTCTAAATCAAGACACTCAGGAGGAAGATGAGACCAATAATCCGGAAGAGAACTTTGATGAAAATTATAGTGAATCTGAAAATTTTGCAACCGATTAATTTTCGAAAAAGAGATTAAAAATACAACGTCTAATTCTTAAGATATTTAATTATAAAAACATACAATATGGGAACTAAATCAGCATCCAACAGCATAGCCAATGTTTCGACATTGGAGAGAATATTAATGATCACGAGCGGATCTTACCTTTTATATAAAGGACTTTCGCAGGAAAATAAAAGTATTGCTAAAATCAGTTCCGGCGGCGCTATGCTTGCCAGAGGAATTAGCGGTTATTGTCCGGTTTATAGTGCAGTAGATCATTTAAAAAATGACAAGCCTTCGAATGTAAACATCAGAACAAGCGCTATTATCAACAAACCTATTAGTGAAGTATATGCTTTTTGGCGTAATCTCGAAAATCTGCCTAAATTCATGAATCACTTAGAATCGGTTAAAACAATAAGCGAAACTAAATCTGAGTGGACTGCAAAAGGTCCGGGAGGTATTGGAACACTTACATGGAACGCAGAGATTATTAAAGATCAAAAAGAAAAACTGCTAAGCTGGCAATCCCTTGCTGATGCCTCGGTTAAAAACTTCGGAAAAGTAATCTTCAAAGCCAACGGAAAAAATACAGAAATAGATGTCACTATTTCATATCGCGCTCCGCTAGGATTGGCAGGTGAAGGTGCGGCGAAACTGCTCAACCCTTATTTTGAGAAAATCGTAAACGATGATATCAAAAACCTTAAATTATATCTCGAATCATAATACCAAAGTTTGATTTCAAACTTTTATAGCAATAGAAAAGCCTTTTAGATTAAAATTCTAAAAGGCTTTTTGTTATTAGAATAGTGACTTCTAATAGATTGTAAATGTGTAATATTCCTTCTGCAATCTCCTGGTTCTTTAAAAAATAAATTCCAAAACGTTTTATTAGATTTGCCGCAATGGGAATTCTTCTCAATCATTACCTGAAAACAGATGTAATTATGTCAAACTAATCTCGCTGAGTCAAAAATTCCACTCTACCGGTTTTCATATTATAAACAGCGCCAACTATTAGTATTTCGCCTTTTTGTTCCATTTCCTTCAAAATGCTGCTTCTTTTACGAACCTGATCAATAGCAAGTAAAACATTCGCATTACATACTGCTTCTACAAATGCTTCGTTTGAAGCTGTCTTATCACCTTTAAAAGTTAAACCTGCCTCTTTAACTGCCGGCTGTATTTTATCTAAAAGTGTTGTGATATTTCCTAATTTGACATCACTTATAGCAGATTTGATAGCTCCACAATATTCATGACCTAAAACTAACACTACCTTTGCGCCAGAAACTTTACAGGCATATTCAAGGCTTCCCAGAATATCATCATTAACAACATTCCCTGCCACTCTTGCTACAAATAGATTTCCAATACCGCTATGAAAAACATCTTCTACCGGAACACGAGAATCCAGACAGGACAATATTACTGCTTTTGGATACTGACCTAAAGATGCTTTTCTAACCCTTTCTGTAGTATTACGAATCGTGAGGTTGTCTTCTACAAAAGCTTTATTGCCACTTTTTAATCTTTCCAGTACTTCAATTGGTTTTAACTTGGCTTGTTGTTCGGCTGAAAGTGGTTCAGATACCAGGATATCTTCCTTTTTTATTGAGACTTCTTCCAAACTAGTATTTTGTTCTGGTGTTAAAGCCTTATCTGTTCTGCAGGATATCACGGTGAAAAGTAAAATGATAAATATCTTTTGTCTCATTATAAACAACATTAAGTGTTTTAATTTAAGTTTAGATTCTATTGGTAAATTTAAAATAAAATAGCATTGCTACCTTTTTATTTTTGAGAATCTGCTAACTTTAAATTGTTATTAAAACCCTGTAAGGTTTGTGTTTAATGGCATATTGAAATGCTTTTTCTGTTTCTTGTAATGGGAATTCTCTCTCTATGAAAGTGCCAAAAGGATAATCGGTAAAATGATCCTCAAAGAAGTTTACTGCGTTGATAAAATCTTCATAATTATAATTGTGCATTCCTTTAATACTTAACAATTTCCGAATCATTACTTCCGGATTTATTTCGATATTTTCAGTTGGCGTTACGGCACCTATCCAGATATGCTGTGCTCCTGTTGCACTAAACTGCAAACCTGTTTTTATGGCTTCAACTGAACCGCTCATGTCTATAACAACATCAAATCCTTTTTTATAAAATTTAGAAGTTATCGCAGTAAGCTCTTCAATCGGATTTAAACTATTATAAACACTATCTGCACCAAAAGATTTACTGTTTTCCAGTCGGGTATCATCAATATCGAGTATGGTAACAGTTGCCGCTTTTTTCTGTTTTGCAATCGTAGAAGCAATTAAACCCAAAACTCCGGCACCCAGAATCAGCACATTTTTATTTTCAATCTCGTCAATTAAACGATGAGCCGCCATTGCTGTAGCTCCCGCGCAATTGATTATGGGAGCAAATTTCTCATCGACTGATAATGGGACTTTTAGAATTCCCGTTCCTCTTTTTAAAACACAATGCGTACCTAATCCGCCGTTGAATTTTTCTTTCTCGGTAAACTGAACATGACCGTATTTAAATAAACTTGCCGACTTTTGTGGCATTTTGTCTTTTACGAAGTCATCACTTTCTGTTGCTGCAAATATGGTCCAGGTAATAAGATCGCCCGCTTTTAAGATATTTCCGTTTAAATCGTAAAAGGGTTCGTTTTGTGCCAATTCCAGAATTTCTCCCACAATTTCATGCCCCAAAACAATTGGCGAAGGTTCTTTTCGTCTTCCGGTAAAGGTGTGCAGATCGCTGCCACACAAAGTCGTATATTTATTTTTTACTAAAATTTCGCCTTTTTGTAAGGATGGCAAAGCCGTATATTCGGGAAGAATGCTGCCGTTTTTTTCATTAAACAGCATAACGCATGAACTACACATTTTTCTTTAATTTATTTGAGTTATCGATGATAAAATCGGGTCCTTGTCTTTCTTTACTATCTCTCAACAGTATATCTTCATTAAACTTGTAACTAATCCTGATTTGTTTTTTAGTCACATTCAAAATAAAATATCCGTGAGCTGCAACATCATTATATATCATATGCGGATTAAGCTTGTACAACAATTTGCTCTTTTTATTTTTTGTTTCAGAAAATTTGCGACTATTTAATTTTGGGTACCGTTTTTAGTTTCGCCTTATGTTAAGCCAACATTATTTTTAGTGTTGTCTTGCACGCCAGATCTGCCAAATAGAAGTAATTCCATTTTTTTATCTATTTTTACAGCGCAATATTACTACACAATTGTTTACTATATGTAAACATAATATGAAGTAATGTTTATTATTAAACTTTGTATACAAATACTAAACATGGAGGGAGCCATTTTACTCGAAATCAGTAAAAGAATAAAACAATACCGTCTGGAAAAGAGCTTTACAGTTTAGGAGCTTGCTGATTTAAGTGACGTGAGCAAAGGGATGATTTCACAAATAGAAAACGGACGAAGTATTCCTTCCTTAAGTGTATTATTGGAAATCGTCTCGGCATTGCAGGTTAATTTAAGTGACTTTTTTAAGGATATCAGCCCTGAAGAAGAGATAATTTTGATAAAAAGAAAAGGTGATTATGAGTACTTCCAGAAAGAAGGATCAAATGGTTTTTCGTATGAACGGTTTTTAACCCGAAGCATCAAGAATTCAACCGTTGACATCGTTTTTTTAACGCTGGAACCCAACAGTTTCAGAGAGCAGGTTAGCACTGATGCCTTTGAGTATAAATACATTCTTTCAGGAGAAGTCGATTATATAATAGGAAACGAAACGTATACGCTAAAAGAAGGTGACTCTCTTTTTTTTGACGGAAGAATAATGCATGTTCCCATTAATAAAGGTAAAAAACCAGCCAGAATGCTGATTATTTATTTCTTTGACAATTAACATTATACATTTTAAATCGTGCATTTTACTGCAAAAATGATTATTTTGAATTGTAAAGTAATTTTAGGACTTTTACAATTGTTTTACTTATAGTAAATTTTATGGAAGATTATCTTATTGGCTTAGGAAAAAGAATTAAAGAGATTCGTAAAAAAAATAACCTCACTATAAACACTGTTGCTACAGATGCCGATGTGAGTAATGGCCTTATTTCACGAATCGAAAACGGACGAACTATACCTTCGCTTCCTGTTCTTTTGCACATTATACAGGCACTTGGAATTGAAGTCTCTGATTTTTTTAACGGTTTGCCTAAATCCGATAAAAGCAATTTTATAATTTCCAGAAAAGAAGACAATGCAGTAATTGAAAAAGAAGATGAAGCAAAGGGGTTTGCTTATCAGTCTATTTTTGGTAAACAATTATCGTCTGTTGCTTTTGAAGCTGTTTTACTGGAAGTCCAGCCGGGTTCTGATCGAGGAAAAGTAGAAACGGATGCTTATGAGTTTAAATATATTTTAAGCGGCGAATGCTGGTACATTATCGGGCAGGAAGAAGTTTTACTAAAAGAAGGAGATTCTATATTTTTTGACGGAAGGATTCCGCACGTTCCTGTTAATAAAGGAAATGTACCATCAAAAATGCTGGTTCTTTATTTCTTTCTGGCTAAAAATGAATAAACCCGCCCTTTTCAGACGGGTTTTACAACTAGTATTTTTTATTGAAATAAAATGCTTTCAATCTCCATTACATTATTCAAAATATAGTCGGGATTGGCAACCTGAAGCTGCTCTCTGTTTTGGGCTCCGCTAAGAACTCCGACAGTTATAGCACATCCTGAATTTTTACCTTCCATAATATCAATTTCAGAATCACCGGCTTTCAAAACCTGAGCAGGATCTGTAATCCCAAACTTCGCCATTGCCATCTGAATCATATCAGGATTAGGTCTTCCGTTTATAACATCATCAGATGTAATCAAAGCATCAATCTGATTCCCTACTTTCCAGTTTAATTTTTCAAGTAACTTATTGGCAGTTTTAGAATCATAACCTGTATTGAGTACGATTTTAATATCATGCTTTCTTAACGTATCAAAAAAGTCCTGCATTCCGTCAAACGTCGATATTTGAGCTTCGTTATAAGCCGTTTCTAAAGTAGTTTTAAAATTACCAAAGGCTTTGTCTGCAATCATTGCAATATCAATATTAGTTGTACAGGCTGTCAAAACATCTGTTATGGCTTTATGCTTTTCCTTACCCGCACCATGTTGTAATACTTCATCAAGGGAAATCGAAAATCCTTCCTGATTAATCACCTTTTGAACGGTTTTATATACAAGATTGTTCTCGTTTACGGTAGTTCCCGCCATATCAAAAACTACTAGTTTAATATCTGTCATCTATTTTAAATTAAATATATTCTTAATGTTTTCTTTTGAAAATCCTGCACTTCCTGTCATTCCTTTCCCTCCTATTCCTGTTATGATGTGAATTTTTTCATCAACAGTATGCTGAAAAATATCATTTTCTTTGCATTGGGAATACATGCCGTACCAACGATTTTGAATTTCGAATGTTGGGAGATTAAATATCTTTTTAGCTTCGGCAATCATAAAATCGTCCACTTCCATTTTCAGATCAAATCCCAGATCGTCTATATTCGCTGCATCTGCATATTCGTGCGAATCGCCTATAATAACCGAACCGTCTGTTGCCTGCTTGAATAAAATATGAACGCCCCATTTTTTTTCGAAACTATTTGGATCTTCCTTTGCTTTAATTGCTGTAAAAGACGGGCATTCATAAAAAGCCTCATAACGTCTTATCGATAATCCCGTTAATATAGAACCTTTGAGTTCGTAACCTGGTTGTGGTTTGGTTTGAAGCATTTGTAGTTTTGTAACTTCAAGATCACTTTTTGCAAAGATATCGGGATACAATGTTTTAAATTCCGAACCACAGCACAAGATCACTTTTGAAGCTTTATAAATCTCTCCGCTCGCTGTTACCACTGTGGTTTCTTCTGAAGATGCATCACAATTAAGCACTTTTGTATTACCCAAATAATCCAAACCTTTGTCCCTTATCAAAAAATCTAATAAGCGGTTGATCATTATTCTTGGCTCCACTGTTACTTCATCAGGAAAAAATAGTCCGGCTTTGATATAATCATTTCTAAGTCCGGGATATTTTTCGAGACATTGCTCTTTTGTAAGCAAATGAGATTCGTAACTATTGTGTTTATTTATAATACTAAGCTCTTCTATAAGCTGTACTTCTTCATCATTAGAAGCAAAATAAACGGAACCATTTTTTCGCACAGAAATATCAAAACGACTCTGAATATCATCATAAATTCTAAGGCTTTCGCGGCCGTAATTCTGCCATTTGGTATCCATTCCGGAGGGAACTACCTGACCAAAATTACGTACCGTTGCACTTATAGGCTGTTTGTCTTTTTCTATTACAGCTACCTTTAATCCTGCTTCAAGTGCATGATAAGCATGGAAGGCACCCAACGCGCCTCCACCAATAACAATTAAATCGTATTTAATATTCATTATTATTTTAATATAAGATTATGAACAAAGTATCACTTCTGCTTTAAGTTTTTTTTGAGCAAAACGTCGGTTAAAATACCACATAGAAAAAAGTGCCAGCATTCCTATTATAACAGCAGACGTTATGTTTAAGGATATAAAAAAGTCACTCCAACTCTGATTAAAACCTGTAACTTCTTTAAGTACAAGAACCACAACACTACCTAAATAACCAAACGCATCTGCAATGTAAAATAAGAAACCAACATTGCCCTTAAAGCTCAACAGCGCCACCAAACGCTCAAAAATCAGGCAGTGAAATAAAATATAAGGCAGATAAACGCCAATACCGCTGGCAATCATCCAGTATACCGGAGACATTAAATGATTTTTGAACATAACCGTCGAAATCAAAACCATAACAGATCCTAAAACCGTTAGTCCCATACCTATATTGTATGCTTTTTTGTTTTTACGTATTAAAGTACCTGCTGCGGCTATCAGCAAAACCGATATTGCAACGGGAATTTCTGTTAAGGTGATAATTTTTGGAGTTCCTGAATATCCCTGGTCCGCCCAAAATTCAACAATAAAATTATCCCTAAAATCACGCACGATTGTTAGTACTACATATACAGCTACCAATCCGAAATAACCCACCCAATTTGCTTTTATAAAATCTTTTCGCTCATTTTTATACATGGGCTGTCTTTCAGAACGTTCTATAATATCACTTTCGCTGGGACCTTTAGAATAATTGAGTACCACTACAGAAAGTAAAAAAAGCGGAAAGAAAATCAGACCGGTAAAAAATGGCATATTATATTCGCTGACATTAAAATCACGCATTAACAAAAGTCCCACTGTTTTTACCAATCCTGTAGAGAATATAAAAGTGGCACTAAGGGCAGCAGCGAGAAGTTCTGTGTTTTTTCTTCCTTCGATATAAGAAAAAACAATTCCGAAAACCATTCCAAGGGGCAATCCATTAAAGAAAAGCGCAACAACTTTCAATTTTGGCGGTACAATGGCAAACAATCCCAGCATAACCAAACTAAAAGTAATAAAACAGACCAGCCACAAAGCTCGTTTTTCTTTTTTCATTTCAGAAATCACTTTGATCCCTACAAATTTTGAAACCATATATCCCAGTACCTGACTTATAACCAAAATGATTTTTGCATTAAGTCCAAAACCCAAAGAAAGATCATTGTACTGTCCCGCCAAAAATGACTTACGAATGGCATACATTCCTGTATAACATAAAAAGACAGCTGCAATAATTAAAGCGGTTGACATTTTTTTACTATTTGTAAATTTATTTACTTTTTCTCTCATGATTAATCCGTTTTTCCAAGTACAAAAGTAGCATTCAAAACACTGATTAATATTAAGCAAAAGTAAACTAATTATTAAATTATTTACAAATAGCAAACATTTTATTTTCTCCAAAGCTCTGACCTGGCGTACCAAAACACCATTTAAATAGCTTAAACCACCATAATACAAGAACCTAAGCGTTCAGCTTATAAGTAACAAATAATTTTGAAGAAAGCAAAATAAAAGATCTTTCATCAAAACACATAAAAGTTACAAATAGTAAAATTTTAAAATTAATAGTAAAAACAAATTAGTCCTTAATAAAGGAAGCCGGCATAAAGCCGGCTCCCAATAAAAAAACAATAAACACAATTCTATAAGCTCCATTTGATTCCCATTTGGCCTCTTATTCCATAAAACTCAACTTGTTTTGGTCGGCTGTCATCGCCATAATAATATTCCAATTTGTCATTAAGAAGGTTATTCGCTTCGGCAAAAATGGTAAAGTGATCCGATATTTTGAATGTAAGGTTGGCATCCAGCGCAGAGTATGCACCATAATATACATCATCTCTCTTTAAACCGCTTGTACCATGCTCTGTAATATATTTTGATTTAAAGTTGTAAGCAGCTCTCACATTTACTCTTCCTTTTTCATAATACAACTGAAGATTCGCCAAATGATCACCTTGTCTTGGAAGACTTGTAGTTCCTGCTCTTCCCGGAATAGTCATTTTAGATTTTGTAAAAGTATAGTTGGCCTGAACTCCAAAACCATTAAGAAAACCCGGAAGGAAATCAAATTTCTTGTTTCCGCTTACTTCCACTCCAAAAAGCCATGCATTATCACCATTCATAGGTTGTGAAATCTCTACTCCGGTATGTCCGCTGATATCACCTTGTTTGGTGTCCATAAAAATTGGATCGGTAATCACTTTATAAAACAATCCTGCAGATACTACATCAAGTCTTCCAAAATAATGTTCTCCCATTACATCGAAATTATAAGAATAGGTAGGATTTACATTTGGATTTCCTCCATCATACTCATTATCTGCCGCCAAATAAGTTCCTCCCGGTGCTAAATATCCAAAATCAGGTCTCGTAAAAGTTCTTGTAGCTGCCAGTCGAAGATTTGTATTTTCTTCAGGAGTATATTTTAAATGCAGCATTGGCAAAAGAGAAAGGTAACTTTTTGTCTTTGTAACTTTCGAAAGTACTCCATCAGGATTTTCAGGTGTTACATCAAATTGATAACCGCTTACTTTTGTATTTGTGTTCGTTGCTCGTAAACCACCAAGAAACGTTAGCTTATCACTAATTTTGTAAGTTGCCATTCCGTAAGCAGAAGCATGAGTTTCATCTACATTAAAATTGCGCCCTAATCCTCCTCCGTTTTCAAGTATTTCAGAATCAGATTCAGAAAGTGTCAGATTATCATTAAAGAAATTATCCTTATAAAACTGATTCATTCCGGTTGGCGAAAGTACTGCTCCAAAACTATTTCCTATGTTGGTGTTCAGCTCTTTTAAGTAATCAGTGCGTCCCGGCTGCAATATATTGTACTGACCATAATCTGATAATTTTGGCACTGCAGCGGCTCCCGTCCAATTGTAAAATTCATCAGAAAAAGTAGCGATTCTGTCTTTGTCTAAGAATTTACCTCCTACTTTTAATTTCAGATTTTCATTTACATCAAATTCATAATTTACTGCGGCCACAATATTATCTCTTTCCTTTACGCCTACTTTATAAAGTTCCAGCGTCGTAAAGTTCATCAAATTAGCACTGTCCTGGAAATTAGAATTAGACAAATAACCAAACATATTATCCGGATTCATATATCCTCCGTCAGAATCCCAATAGGCTCTTGGCCCATTTCCTTTATTCTGAATATACGCAGGATCGAATCCAACACCATCTTGTTTAAAAAATACTGAATAATAACTGTTATTTTGTTTATCAGGAACATTGCCATAATAAAACTGAGTACTGTAAGTGGCCAGACTCCAGGTAAAAACACCTTTATTCCCAATGTGTTTTCCTCCCACTTCTCCGCCGTAAAAATCAAAATTCAATTCATTATAAATATTCTGAAGCTCGATTCTTCCCGTATTTGTTGCAGTATTAAATTTATCAAATCGTATACGGTGTTTAAAATGAGTTTCCTCATCAAGGAGTTTTCCGTAATTTAATTTTACATAAAACTTATTTCTTTCATTCGGATTAAATTCAAATCCACCATTAAAACCCGTTGTTTTTCTTACTCCTGTATAATCTCTTAATTCTAAACGATATACCCCTTCGTCTCCAGATCTTCTTGCTTCAAAATTATCCGAAGCCCAGTTTCTGTTCCATTGAGAGAAATTCACGATATAACCAAATTTTCCGTTTTTGGATTTATCACCCACTAAAACTGATCCACTGTAAACACCTTTGTCTGATTTTGCATTGTATCCCAAGCCAAGAGACGCATCTACAGTAAATTTAGATGGAGCAGTTTTAGTTACAAAGTTCACACTTCCGCCCAAAGCGTCACCATCAATATCAGGCGTAAGCGCTTTTGAAACCTCCACATAACCAATCATTTCAGTAGGAAAAAAATCAAAAGCCGTAGCTCTGCTCGCTCCTTCATCAGCCGCAGTTGGAATCCTGTTTCCATTCATCGTAGTCGAACTCCATTCAGCAGGCAATCCTCTTACCGCTACATAACGGCCTTCTCCCTGATCTCTTTCGATAGAAACACCGGGAACACGCTGTACTGCCTCTGCAGCATTTCTGTCCGGAAGTTTTCCAATACCATCCGCTGCAATCACATTCACTAAATTAATTGCATTTTTCTGAATATTTAATGCTTTTGCTTCACTCAGTCTTCTTGAATGTTCTTTTACCACTACTTCATCCAGGTCATTTGATGAAGCTGATAATAATATACCCGGAATAACCGTAACTTTCCCCGGCTCTATTGTTATCGTCTGCGTATTTTTTTTATAACCCACATAAGTAACACTTATTTCATAAGTACCGCCATCGACTCCGGTAAAATTATAACTTCCTTCAAAATCTGTCGATACATTTTTTTGAGTCCCATTCAACTGTACAATCGCTCCCGGAAGCGGAAATGCACCATCAAAAACCTTACCTTTAATAGCGCCTTTTTGTCCTGCTGCTGTCAGCGAAACCAATAAGAAAACCACATAAATCAAAAACCTATTTTTTTCCATTTCAGTTAAATTATTAATATTAGTAAATATTTCACTGCAAAAATGAATAAAAATTGACATATAGTAAACTTTTTGATTTTAAGAAATCTTTAACAGGTCTTTATTGAATCATCAAATTAATGTTACCAAAAACCATTAGGCAGATTTTTTTTCAATTAAAAACAAGCTGTATAATTTGTCCAATATGCGAAATAGTAAGGGCTCCGTGCGATAGTAGTAATAAAAGAAACGAATCTCAAAAGTACCGAAATTGATATGAAGCGGGATATTCAAATATTTCAGTATTCAAGACTACTTTTCACCAATTGACAAATATGCATAACTGAGTTTAAAGCTATATAGATATTTTTGAGAGATTTAAAACTGAAAATTAAATAACTTTTGAGTTAAAATCATATAAGTATTTCCTGTCTTGTCTTGCTAAATTTGAATTATAAATCATCAAACTTAAAGACAATCAACATGATAAGAACTCAATACGATAATTACTACCAGCAAACATCTCTATTTTCAGGATCACAAATATTTATGGAAAAACATGAACGCAACCACCTGGATCACACCTATGAATCTGTAAATGAACCTTTATTGTGCTTTAGTAAAGACACTAATTATCCTGATGGTGAATTCTGCAGTACGCTTGAAGAAAAAGCTCATGGAGATTTTCTATTGTAATGATGATCAATAGTAACTTTATAAAAAATTGTGAATTATAGTGTTTGCCAGCAATATGGAGCATACACAAATAGTTAATTGAAAGAATTAGCCAGGGCGACCCATTCTTTCAATTAAAAGATTACTCAGACAATTCTGTTTCGGTATGCAATACACAAATCCAGTTGTTTTTTTCTTTGATCCAGGTCGAAGTGCAGGCACATTTCATGGGAGCTTTTTGTTTATTGTCTGTTATTCCTAATGCTATCACATAGGCTATTATTGCAGTATTTTCAGCAACCAATTGCGCTTCTATATCAGAAAAATTCAGTACTTGTATTTTATCTCCATCTCCTGATTCAAACATCTTTTTAAACTTGGCCTCATTTACAGTTTGTACACCATTTTTGCCGGCGATAATACACGGAAAACCAGTTAGATTTTTTACCGTTTCATAATTATGATTTTCCATTCCGTGCCAATATTTTTTTTCCAGTTCAATTATTTGCGTTTCCATAATCATTTCTTTTTAGTTAAACAGTCTTACAAAGTTCAAATTAATATTAAAATGAGTTTACACTTTTAACAAAGATTTAATTGACCTAAAAACTTTTTAAAAAATTGTATATCAATTTATTAGATCTCACTTTAAAAAATTTGTCCAACATGATAATTTGACAACAAATAGACTTTTAAATATAAAATAATTCATCCTTATATACCTAATTTTGAATCTCTTAACCATTCAAAAATAAGCGTCATGAAAAACTCCACCCCAAACAACAACGAGAATCTAAAAAAATGTCCTTATGAAAGCCTTATTTATGGCAATAAAACCGACATGGTTTACAGAAAACAATATAAAGGCGACTGGGGACACTGGGATGACCTCGCTGATAATGCTGCTCCATGCTCAAATTCATATGAACCGAACAATATGAAAAATGCTGCATCATCACAGGCAAAGTCAAAAACAGAAAACTAAAATTCGAAATAGGATTATCTCTATAAATTAGAAATCCAGTAAACTCTTTCGGTATTTATCCATCATTGTTTTGAATAAATCTTTATTCGAAGGAGGCGAAAGAACAATTGCTTTGTGTCAGTTTCTTGCAGAGATCCCTCGTTCCTCGGGATGACAAGATTGTGGTTACTTTATGTAAACTTAAACTACATTATATTATCGCTCCATTTTCGACACGCTTTTGTTCAAAAAAAAATACCTGCTTCACAGCAGGTACTTAAGATCATTTTTCATCATATATTAAACGACAGAGACGTTTACAGCATTAGGCCCTTTTTTGCCTTCAGCTATTTCGTAACGCACTTCGTCGTTCTCACGAATATTTTCTGATAAACCTGAAACGTGAACAAAAATTTCACTTCCACCGTTTTTTGGAGTAATAAATCCAAACCCTTTTTCTTCATTGAAGAATTTTACTGTACCTTCTTGCATCTTATTAATTATTTATTGTTCATAAATGTACTACATTTTTCATCACGATGCTGAAAAAGAGTAAATTAGATTAAAAAAAAGTTGCATTTTTTTATTTTAGCATCAAAACACTGACTTAAACATACTTACGAAACCATTGTTACAACTTAAATTAAGTCGCCGATTATTAGTTTTAATGAATATCTGATCTTAAATGTCAAAAAAAAAAAGCTGCCTTAGTATCAAGACAGCTTCTTTTTTTGTTATCAAAGTATTTTTAGATAAGCCCTATAAGCATCATCCTTAATAGAAGTTCGCAGATACACTTCGTTTTCGTCTTTTGTACTAAATTCAAATTGAATTAAAGCGGCGTCAGAATAATAATACAAAAAATTATCCTCAGCAAATTCAAGATTTGAAATTGGTAAGGTTGATAGCTTTATTTCGAATGCCATTTCACCATTTGCCATATCTATTTGAAAAAGTTTTCCTTTTTGGGTATATCCCCACGCATTATCACTTTCTTCAATTATGTATTCGATATTGTCATTTTTAAAGTCCGTTTTCCAAATCTGAGTTCCGGTTTTTGAATCCAGAGCGTATAAAGAAGAAACTTCCGGGCCTTGTCCTGCAAAATATACCTTTTTGTCTTTGCTAAATATGCGCTCTTTGATATTACTTTGACCTTCGTCTAATTTAAACTGCCATAAAATATCCAGAGTATTAGGGTTTAAAGCAAAAAGCACATCTTTTTCATTGGCTACAAATATATTTTCACCATCTGTTACTGCTTTTCCGTGTATGGGTTCGTCAAAACTTTTTTGATAAAGAAGTTTTCCTGTATTGGCTTCAAAACTATATAAATTGTTTCCGCTTTGAGTAAAAACTTTGTTATCAAAAAAGAGAACCGGAATATCATTATTGGTAGCGTCCAGTTTGTAGTTCCATACTAAACTTCCATCTTTAAGATCAAGAGCATAAATGTTGTTATTAGGATCCTGAGTAGTAATAAACAGTTTTCCATCATTAATAACCGGAATCTGATTTTTCAGTATGATTTGATCCGTAATATTACCCAACCTTGATTTCCAGAAAATTTCACCGGTTTTATTATTAATTGCAAAAATTTCACCATTAATAAACGGAACATATATAACGCCATCTTTTAGCGTTACCTGATTGGCACACATTTCTGTATGATTATCTGTTGCTTTTACAGTCCAGTTAAATGATTCAGATTCTAAATTAAATGACATCACCGAACCGTCGTAATCATAAATCAGGATCGATTGTCCATCCAGCGGAACTTTTTTAAGCGGACTTATAACTTTATAAGTAACCATATCATTACTGGTTAAAGCTTTATTCGAATAATTAGTTTTGCCTGATGCAGTTGGCGCTTGCCCAAACATATTTATAACATTCAATACAAATAAAAGAATTCCTAGGTTTTTTTTCATTTTAAAATGGGGTTTGATCATTCTATTTGTCTTTTATTATATGAAAATACTGTTTCAAAGTAAACTCTTTACAATAAAAAAGACGGATTCAATATTGATTAAAATATTAAAATTCAAAACATTAAACTCAATATAAAAACCAATATCGATGCCAAATATACTAAAAAATTATTATGGAGTTTTAGAGGCTCTCTGCCCGCTATTGGTAGGATTTGAAAAAGCCATAAGCTCTTTTCTCTGCGTACGAATACATAGAATCACGTAACGGAAAAGCACAGTGTCCTCCGTATTTTGGCATTTCAAGATAAACATAGGCACTTTCCTGCGCTATATCTCTCGGGTAACACCTTTCTCCTAAAAAAGGATCATCAAGAGAATTAATAATTAAAACCGGAGTAGTAATATCTTTAAGAGAAAATTCAGGAGAAACGCGCTGATAATAATCGTCCCGACTGGCAAAACCGTGCAGCGGCGCTGTAAAATAATGATCGACTTCATCAAAAGAAGTAATGCCGTCAATTTGATCACTGTTTATAAAATCAGGAAACTGGGCTGCTTTGTATTTCAGTTTTCTCTTGATATCAATTGTAAAATTCTTTAAATACACCCTGTTAAAACCTTGTTTGAGTACAGCAGCACTTGTTGCAATATGAGTAGGTACTGAAATACAAACTCCTGCTTTTATACGTTCATCGATTTTTGTCCATCCAAAATAATTCAGAAGCTGCACCCCTCCCATCGAATATCCAATCAAATAAACGTCTTCGAATCCTTTTTGCAAAACAAACTGCACCACTTCATCAAGATCATCTACTGCACCGTGATGATAAAGTCTGGGCAAACGGTTCATTTCTCCTCCGCAAGTTCGATTGTTCCATGCAAAAACCGAAAAATCCTTTTCCTGAAAATAAACCGCACAACTGTTATTGTACGTTCTGCGGGAATCCCCTTCCAGACCATGGCATAAGATAACTGCTTTTTTAGGATCATTGATCATAAAATCAATATTGATAAAATCTCCGTCATGTAATTCTATCTTCTCTCTCGTATATTCGGGAGCATCAAACTTTTTAAACAAGGCAGCATAAATAGTAGAAACGTGCCTGTTGCGATGAATAATAGAAGGAAAATTATATTCTGATTGTTCAATTACTGGCATGGTAAGATTTGTTTTTGGTGGTTGTACAAAGCTAAGAAATGAATCAACAAATAGTGTAAAACTGTCTCTTTTATTTCAGTTAAAAAAAACTGATTTATAGTTCCTTATATTAAAATTTATTTGATTTGGATCTTGCAAAATACAAATGCTATTATATAACAAAACATCTCGAATAAGCATTAAATTTGAGATGTTTTACTAAAAATATTATTATGAAAAATTTTTCAATGCTTGTACTGTCAATTCTCTTTTTTTCATGCCAACAAAAAGAAAATAAGAATGCTCCTGTTTCGACTTCAGATTCAATTGTCACAAATATCACAAAGAAAGAAGTAAAAGAGAACAAACAAGTGGGTGATACCATTTACATGGAATTTAAAAATGAAAAAGGTTCCTTTATTGCCGAAGGTGTAATAGATTCTATTCATCCCAGAGTTTACGTTAAATTTAAAAATGAAGATTCAGGCAATTTGAAAGCCAATATTGTTCCTACTACCGGCAAAGGAAATATCCGTTTCAACCAGATTATCTCTCCTGACAACGCCTCAGACGGCCCATTTGGAATGGATTTGAATATTCCTCTCCAACAAAAAGGAAATTATATCATCGTAATCGGACATTCGCAAATGGCTGACAATCCTTTTTGGGGTAAATTCACGGTCGAAATGGAAAGTAAAAAAGAATAATTTTTGGCGGTGTAAAACCTATAAAAATGTTTTATCGATATTAATAGAAAAAGTAACAGTTTAGGGCTGTTACTTTTTTGTTTTCTTTTATTAATAATTTAAAGGTGTTGCTAAAACAATTTCTCTATTTTCTAATAATGGCACAATTTGTCCCAAAACTATCTCCTGAAAATAGGATGAATTTCGATGTGCTGTTACAGCCTCTTCACTGATATATCCCTCAAATAATAGTAAAGTATTCAAATCTGAATTACTTTGATTAATGGTATAGAAGAGATTTCCTTTTTCCTGAATGCTTTCGTCATGTACTGGCTTTAGTAAATTTAAAACGTTTTCAATCTGATCTTCTTTAACTTTCCATGTTGCAAAAACATGAACTGGATTTTGATTTTCCATTTTTATATGTTCTTTTATTTAATTAACACCATACTAGCTTAAGATGAAATTACTTTTTAGATTCTAAAATAACAATCATTTTTTCTGCCACTCCTTTTGCAGAAGCAGGATTTTGTCCTGTAACCAAATTACCATCAGCAATACTGTGAGCAGACCAATTTGCGGCGGCGTGAAATTTTGCTCCTTGTTTCGTTAATGCAGTTTCTAATAGAAAAGGCACATCTGCAATGGCGTAACCTCTTTCTTCTTCATCTGTAAAAGAAGTAATGTTTTTACCATTTACTAAATAAGTTCCGTTGCTTAGTTTTACATTTAATAATGAAACCGGACCGTGACACACAGCTCCTACAACTGCATTTCGTTCGTAGGTTTCTTTAATTACTTTTTTCAGCAACTCATTTTCCGGCATATCGACCATTGGAGCTAATCCGCCTGGTACAAAAACGGCATCGTATTGAGTCACATCTACAGTCGATAATTTAACTGCTTTTTGCATAGTTTCCCATCCTTTTCCTGTTAGAAATGCCAAATTTGCAGGATCATTTGCTAAACTAAGAGCGTCTAAATAAGGTGTATCTCCGGTTAAGCTCGCAAAATCGATCTGGTAATTTGCTTTTTCGAATTCTGCATAAGGATGTGCTACTTCAGGAAGAAATGTTCCTGTTCTTCTGTTGTTGGGTCCAATGGCATTGGCATTCGACACGATAATTAAAATTTTCTTGTTCATTTTTGTTTCGTTTTTAGAAGTTGTGTTTTGTTTTAATGCTTTGTTCTCTTTTTGATTTTGTGCATAAGAAGAAAAAAGGGCAAGTGCTGCTGTTAGGATCATCAATTTTTTCATGGCTATAAATTTTTAGGTTATTATGAATTATTTATAGGGCAAATTTATGCCGGCTCTACTCCTCAATACGAGGAGCAAAGTCACAAAAAAAGTGTGACGAGAATCACACTTTGAGTTAAACAGGTATATTATTTATTGCCGGAGTAAAGTCTGCTGAGGGTTTCGCGGCTTACCCCGAGATATTCTGCAATATATTTTTTGGGGATTTTTTGCATGAGATTGGGATACAGGTCTGCAAATTCTTTGTATCGCTGCTGCGGATTATTAGAAAGCAATGAAATCACTCTTTGCTGAAGCGCAATAAATCCTTTGGTAAGCTTTATTCTAAAAAAGTGTTCCATTTTGTGCAACGTAACCGAGAGCTGTTCCCTGCCCTCGAGTGTCAGGCATAAAACTTCGCCGGGTTCCATACAAACCACGTACATATTGGCTTGTTTTTGATTGAAATAGGCGATGTAATCAGACATCCACCAATTTTCTGTAGCAAATTGCACGATGTGTTCTTTGCCGTCTTCATCCAGATAAAAAACCCTGAAAATTCCGCTCATGATAATGTATTCATACTTTGCATCATCGCCTTGCTGAATAAGATATTGATTTTTTAATACTCTTCTTATTGTGAAAAAGGGTTTAATAGATTCAAACTCCTCGTCAGTAACAGGTATTATTTCTTCAATATGTTTTCTCAGCTTTTCCATAGTTTATTTTACTTTTTCAAAGATAGAAGATTAGTTTTTAATTTTAGATTGCTGATTTTAGATTGCTGATTTTAGATTTTAGATTGTTGATTTCAGATTTTAAATTGTTGGGGATAATTTTACCATCTTACGATATTTTATTGGAGTAAAATAATCTCGCAAGGGCGCAAAGTTTACTTTTCTGATGATTTTCATCTTATTGAAATTAAGAACATAAAGCTAAAAAACTTTGCGACTCTGCGTCTTTGCGAGATTAAAAAAGTCTAGCTTATTCAGCTAATTGACTGACCTGAATATTTCCGATAAGTTTAACATCTTCCCCTAATCCAAGACCTCCGGAATCTGTCATTTTGTTCCATGTCATTCCAAATTCTTTTCGATTTACTATTCCAAGAACTTCAAATCCATGCTTTATATTACCATGCCCATCATTTTCTGATCCGCCATATTCTACTTTTAATTCAATTGGCTTAGTTACACCTTTCAATGTTAGATTTCCAGCCATTTTATAATCACTGCCTCCGGTGTTTACAAATGATGTCGACTCAAAGGTAATTTTCGGGTAAGCGTCTGCATCAAAAAAGTCCTCGTTTTTTAAATGTTCATCACGTTGCGGCTGGTTGGTATCGATACTTTTTACGTCGATGACGATTGCTACTTTTGCATTGCTAAAATCTGTACCTTCAGTAATTATATTTCCTTCAAATTTTCTGAAAGAACCCGTTACAGTAGAAATAACTAAGTGCTTAATTTTAAAGAAAACTTCGGAGTGCAATGGGTCTATTACCCACTTGGTTTTGTTTGTCATAATTATTTTTTTAATGTTTATTATCAGGACAAAATTATGTAGATTTGCTATACAAAATATAGTAGTTACCTTTGAGTAAGTAGTTACCTTCACGTAAGTGTATGTTTTTAAAATCAAATAATTATGAGTCAAAAAGAGGATGTTTGCCAATATCGATTGCTGGTTGCAAGGGACACTTTAGAAGTAATTCAGGGAAAATGGCGTTTGCCCATTATTATTTCGTTAACTCATGGCAACAAACGCTTTGGAGAAATACAACGGGATATTGCAGATATTTCACCCAAAATGCTATCGCAGGAGCTAAAAGCTTTAGAAACAAATAAAATTATTACACGCACGCTTTACGACAGTATGCCGGTAACAGTAGAATATTCTCTTACACCTTTGGGTTTGACGATGCGAAAATTATTAGAAGAAATTCTGAATTGGGGTGTTATTTTTAGAAAAGAAATTTTAGAAAAATAAATGAAGGAAAACGATACTTATTATGGAGTAATTTTCAAATCGTCTCTTTTTGCTTTTTAAGTTTAAGATCTATAAAATCAAGCCATTTATCGCTTTCCTTTACAAACCATTTCCCTATTAGTTCTGTATTTTCATCATTAAATTTGCCTTCAAATTTCATGGTACTGCTTTTAATTTTAAAAACATTTTTGGAAAGATAACTCGTCATAGATCCGCTTTCGCCTTTCGAATTATAGTATTGCATTTTTGCCCTTTCTTTATAATTAGTCAAAGAAAAAATTTCGAAAGTCTGAGTTCTTTCATCACCCATCTTTACATCAGCTTTGTGCAGAATATAATTTCCGTTTAAAATATATTCGTAAGTATCAATACCAATTAATGCTATATTATCACTCTTGGTGAATATCGTCCCTTTGGTTACCCAAATTCCAATAAGTCTGCTGAAATTACTTGCCTCTATTGTAGTCATAGTATTTAGTTTAATTATTTAAAATTGCCATAGCACAACAGCAATTTTATGATTTAATATCGTTTCATTTTCTACGATTATTAATTAGGCGATAAATATAACAGAATGCTCAAAAAAATATTTTACATTTAATTAATTTTGTAATTACATAATTTACAGATAATTACAGAAAATATAATTAAATTTGAAAGACAAAAAATCAATCATTATTTACGTCATTAGGTGTAATTTAATTTTGAGAATGTCATTACTTAATCTAGATTAACGGATAGGTCTTCTCATCCTATATAAATTTGTACAAGAAATCTAAGTCAGATAAAAAGATCAAAAACTTAGATTGAATTAAAATATATTAATCTAAAACCAAAATAAGATGAGTACAATTACAGTTAA
>Ga0247810_10000541_pt1 | contig 37924 bp, 35 predicted proteins | sample UWRJL119311C1_FD_179918 | JGI IMG/M metagenome (GOLD analysis project Ga0247810, IMG submission 179918) | Plant litter microbial communities from Arlington Agricultural Research Station in Wisconsin, United States - UWRJ-L119-311C-1 | ecosystem: Environmental > Terrestrial > Plant litter >...
TGTACGTAGTCAATACAATACACTTGATCCCACTGAAATATAACGAGCACTACGCTAATACGAGCGTGTGGTGCCCCGTATTCGAAGTGATCAACCCCAATAACCATGCGTATGGTTTGAACCGACACATACTACTTGGCGACATAATAACCCTCTATATCTTTCTGAAAAGGCGAGAAGGATTCAAGCACTCAAATTCCCCGTCTTTGTCAGGATCAGGAGAATTACAGATACTTTTGTATTGTTTAGATTGCACCTCAAGTGGGACTGGATCTCCATTATCACGTTCCCAACCTACAATTTCCATTAGTACCCGTTCACTGACCGGAATCCGGCATCTATGAAGGAGGGGTTGAACTTACGCCAAGCCCAGAATGATTGAGCATTTCCGTCGATAACGTATGGGACATACGAGCAGACATTTCCAAATGTCTCTGGAGTTCCGCTACAAGTTGGTGGTGGAGCAATAGGAATGCATCCTGGGCCACAAGGGCTACCTCCGGTACTAGGGGTATACGTAGAACGCGTGACGGAACCACAACTTTCTATGAACATAGGGAAGACAACCCATCGCCCCTTAAATTCTGTGCTAGGTTCATTTTGAATCTCTGAAGACTTTGTCTTAGTTTCAGAGGTGGTATCTAAACTTCAAAGTTAGCGGTAATATAGTATAAGACTAAGGTAAAGAAGGACTAACATGAGTAAGTCACACCAGCACCAAAAACCTCTTTCACAATTCCCTCGATCCCAATACTGAAGCCATGACTAACTGTTGTCTCAACACCATTAGCTAAAGTGAAAGGCTGATTAGCTGGTTTCTGGACTCCCCATTCCCCTGGAGCTACAGTTTCAATTCCAAGAAATCCTGTACGCTTCACCTCGCAGAAGACTTGACATTGGTTGCCAGGATTCAGCTCGCCGTCGCAGGATCCGTCAGGTGCAAGGTAATATTTACGAGCACAGTCGGTACGTGGTTCACCGCTGAAACCGATATTGGCACATGGATCAGCATCTTGTCGTTGGGTGAGTGCCAATGCCCGTGGTGACTTGCGGCCAGCTCCACCAGGTACTAAATAGAATATTAGCTAAGTGACACAATATTAAATGCAAAGGCATCATAATTTACAATCAGGTGGAGGTGCTCCGCTTGGTATGGCGATATTCTTGCCACCATAAACGCCAAATGCGGCAAAAGTGAGATTATTGACGACATGAACACCATTGAAAGTTCCCCCTGCTCCGCAGTCTTTTGTTAATCTAGCAATTGTTAGAATCGGTGTTTTAATACCTTTCAAAAACACAATTGCTGCAAATTTTCTATATGAGCTTGTGATAATGCTATGCTATGACTTACTGCTCAATTCCGCGTCTTACTTCATCTCGATTCACGGTCCTGTTTCTAGCTGCTCCATTGCAGAGACTGACCATGGTAGAATCCACAATTTTATAAACGCAGTCATTTTTTGCCATAAAGAGGCCATTGTCATACGTAACGTTCTGCCAAACAAATTGGCCTGCTTTTAGAGCGTCATCTTTTGTATATCTATGTAAATTGTTAGTATTGTTCTGTAGTACAAGGTTAAAGAGGGTTTAAAGACAACTCACCCACGGTCTGGATAGCATGCCGAGTATGACTCGCCATCGGTTCTTAGCTGAAGACTTAAGCTACTTACGGTAGCTGTCAGTCCTAGGAGGACGGCGAATATCTGCATGTTTAGCAGTGTTGACTGAAGAAACTTGGGGATAGGACAGAGATAAAAGTTATCGACTCCTAACGAGTAGAATGAGGGCAAATAGAGCTAAAGAGTTCACCTTTTTGAAGGCGTGAGCATCTAGACTAAATACTTTCCTGACTCCTTCCTCTCGCCGCTCGGGTACTCGGTGCGGTCCAGCTTCATCTTCTTAGGGAATGGAAAAGGTTGAACATATCTCCTATTACTAGAGACACATTGCCTAACGTGAAATTACCTAGTCTAGTTAAGTTTAGAAAGCGACATAACCATATCTTCTTCCTAATATTGAGCATTATATTGCCTGGAATAGATTAGTGCACTTGAAGGTTGCTAATAAACCCCACCAAAACCATAAGCCCATCTTTGCGAGATATACTTTTCGAGATACAAAGTCAAGGTGTCTGGCGCCTTATTTCACAATACCAACTGGATTCCGAGTACCAACTGCATTTCCCAATACCAAGAAGTCAAATGAAGCATGGGCTTTGCTAAGATCTGAAGAAGAAAACAACAATAAGCCGTGAGAATTTAGTAACGAATGCAACGTACCGCTGATATTAGTCCTTATTGAGAAGTTATCCGGATAGTACATACTAATGTAGTGTTGAGCACATGGGATTCGAAGAAAGCCTTGGGTCTGCCCGTGACTTCGCAGTTCCTATTCGGATGCTTACGCCGAGCTGAAGCTATGTAGTATAGTGGTAAGTGATATATGTGTTGGAATTTATGGCGCAGTTACTATTTCATGTGCGAGGGAGCGCAATACCTAGCCATTGTCGGCTGGCTTCCGGGGGTTGATAATTTCACTCAGGTTGGCATACTGTTCCACCACGGACACACTGTGGTGGTTCAGAATCTCAATTAACAAATTACGTTAAGCATAACATCTAACCAAGCAAAGTCAAAATTTGCATCCTTCGAAATCATTGTCATTTTTTTTCTAGTTGTACAACGCAGAATGTGCGCTAACCGGAACCAGGTTTCTCTAGGTGGAAGGCTTATCCTCCGTGTCAATAGGAATTAGTTCAAATCTGACACATAGAAAGTTTCCTTTCTATCGACGTTCTGGCGGTGTACGATTGTCTTGATTCTTTGGTGAGGATGTTTTGTGATTGCTGTAAATGGAAGTATGGCGGGAGCTACTATCTCTATTCAATTGTAATGCTAATTTTCTTACATCGACAATTCTTAGCTAATGGCCAAAAGTCTTGAACGCAAAAAAGCATACAGGACAGAGCAATTTTGTCAATTCCTCGGTCAACGCACACCTCCATATTACTCATTAACCTCAGCAAAAGACATTTATATCTGGCAATACTTGCAATACTTGCATAGTAAGAAACGCCTTGCTTTGTTCTTATTGGCTACCGAATTCAAGGGGTGCGAAGCCGTTTGGAGACACCGTCTGGGGAAGCGAGACTCTCGTTTCCCTCGTTTAGGCTGGACTACTCCAGGTCTACTTCCAACTTTATATTGAAGAAGCAACTAATCGAGAAATCCCAATCATAACCTCCCCCAAAGGGGTCATGAAGAATGCAATGGCCCCGGCAAGTTAGGGTGGCTCGTATACCCAAAGTGGTATGAATTCCGGTTGCTCCAAAAGTTACGCTACGTATCAGAAATGCTGCATGAGTATGGCAGGGGTAGATGGGTACATTGGATCGCTTAACTTTGAAAATCAACAACAAGAAGGCTAAATGCTGAATGCCATTTACACCATGGGATTTTGAAGTGCGCATGATTGATGAGAGGTGCTTGAGGAAGTTACATCCTGTGGCACAGCCGGCTGTGTCCCTTGGCGAGAAGAACAATAACATAATTCCAACACTTCCAACAGCTGTCGCATCTAAGTATTGGTTCCTTACCTGTATTTCGACGTCATGGCCGAGACATCCCGACCCTTTCTTTAATAAGGCGCTCGGCTATCAATATCTATAGCTCAAGTCGGTACGTACCTAGAAAAATATTCCTATCCTTTCGTCTTAAAAGCCAATATCTTCAACCTCTTCTCGATGAGTTAGACTACAGTAGAAACCTCCTAGTATTCCCAAGATGACTACAGAAATATTTCCTGCCAATCTCACATATCCAGTCGGCGAGGTACTATAAGCAAAGAAAACCCCCCCACCAAATATCTCCATTATTTTACAAAATACTAACGCAAATTAGGTTCAATACAATTGGCAGTATGATGTTAACAGTTGCAATAGACCTGCCTCAGATCTCGGCATTCCTATCATCTGCTTAGTAAGAGAGGGCAGTGTCGGTATTGAAGGAGACGCAGCCAGTTATGCATCCTTCTCAGCATGCTGTCCCCCTTCAACAAATGGCACAAATATATACGGGAGTCAGAGAGGCTGTCTTACATTTTGTCTTACTGGTGACGAGACTCTTGCCAAGGGTTTTGACAAGTGTGTTAAGGATGAAGCACGAAAATTGGAGAATAATACGGCTCTAAAGAATGCGACTGGGAGATGTGAGTATATAGATTATGAGATGCTGAAGAAAGGCGTTAAGAAGAGTGGAGCATCCCAGTATAAAGTCTGGTCGGTGCAGATGATTGTCATCGCTTTGCTTCTTGTTGGTGGGAGTTTGGTATAGATTATGATAAAATTGTGATGTATGAAATGCCACTACACAAATCGAGCTTTTTAAGATGCTAATGAATCTTCTAGATCTGAACAACTGGTATCGAAACAATACGCTTTGGCCATTCGATATGTGGACTTTTCTAGCTGTGACTGCCTCTGGGCATTCGCACCGCCCCTTCTATGTAGCTAATTCTGGATATTCGCTTTAGACTAGTCACAGTCTATGGCTTTGCCACACAATTCAGCTACCCGGAGCTCTCTCATTGTGATATAGCAGCTTGGCGCAAATTATTGAGACCGAACAGTTATATACCCATAGTAATAATGTGTTGCGAAACCATTTCCTTTGTTAGAAATTCTGCATGTCTTTCGCTCCTGACTCTCCCAAGTCCACTTAGGAGCCTGTAGGCGTGTTATATTCTTCGGATAAATTGGTGTAAGGATCATAGTGTTAGGGCCAGACAGATGATCACGGCCTGAAATTGTAATTCGCTTAAACACTTGCAACCTGTAGAATAATATGATGAGACTAGGTACGGATTGCCTAACAGAGGCTGATAGAGGCTCAAGCAATGTGTTTGGAAGAACACTGAGTCATTTGTTTAGAAGCAAAATATAATCCTTCCCTATGTTGTTGGACATTTATAAATTATGGTAGAAATTTGTCACATAATGCCATTTTCGCAATTTGAAATTCATAAGTCACTACATAAACTATAGACAACGCCCTATCTTTCTCCTTTTTTCGCATTTGTAACTCGAATCTACATAATCAATGCTCTAGTGAATAATTTTTATTTTCTCAAAACTTTCGTTCGTGTTTTCTACCGCTTCGCGTCAGCAATTACTCCATCCCCTTTAACACTTTTAGAACTCTCAGTCAAATCATCATCTCCATCATGTCGCTTGTTGCGCTGTTCTTTCAAATGAAGCAAAAATGCTAATCCAGCGGCCAAAAATGCTTGAAGAAGCAGGAAAGCAGCAGAGGTATAATTGCCACTCACTACAGCTGGTTGATCAACAGTCTTGAAGACAGCCAGAGGAATGGTAGCCACTGCAACTGCACCCCAGACATTTAAGCCAGCAAGAGCAAATGAGCGTGTTGCTGGATCACCACGACTACAAAAGTATTAGTAACCTAATCAAATGGAAGTGTCTTTAGACCACACTCACAGAATCTCGGTTGTCCATGCCCAGAACATACAATTTGCGGAAGCTCCCCACCCGCTGTTATAATAGAGAAACCATCGAAAGACCCTGTTCTGTGGGTATACAGGAGTTGCAGCCAGGATAATACAAACAATGAAGTTGAGTGTGCATGCAAATACCATCGGAGGCCAACGACGACCTTTCAGTAAAGTGTCACCTAAAACAGTTATAAGTGTCTGTTTCAACATAGACGTGCGACAGTATTCATACTTATCCAAGCCAAAGCAACAGTTGTTAATAGTGTCATAGCATAAACAGGCGTTGTATAGTTATTGATTTGCGGAACAGTGAACGATCCAGGTTTAACGGTGTTCCAGCCTTTGAACCAAAAATTCAAGGATAAAGTGGCTTGCATGCCGATCATATTGCATACAGAAATCATCCACAGTATCCAGACCTCGGGTATGGTGAACCATCGAGCCATTTGAACTTTTGTGAAAGCTCCCTGCTTTACTCGTCCTTCTTTCGGTTGTCGATCTTGTGCGAGTTGGATTTCGGCTTCAGAAAACATGAAATTTGGAGTAAGATTTGCAGGGACTTCGGGTAGAAGGAAATATTGAGGAATACAGACTACGAGAGATATTATTCCATCAATAATCATAAGCTGATGTTATGTTAGATAGAGCGAGCCAGAGAGTGTTGTTAAAGCATACCCATCTCCAGCCAGATAGGCCTTGGACGTTGTTGAGGGTACTATATGCTGCAGATTGTAGGTATGAGTTCACCATTGGGCCGATTTGAGAGGCGGTATTGATCAATGCGAGTCTCTGTCTTCGGTAAGCATTACTCATTTCACTCAAAACATGACACAGTAGGTTGTGGAGCTTACTCTAGCCAGTTCTCCTTGTTGATACCAAGATCCAGCGAGAAACATGACTACACGTTGAAAGTTGGTCAGTTGCCCAATTTCAAACTTATTGCAACCAATGCTTACGAGAAGAATAGTGCGAACTTTCAAGTCAGTCAGTAATCAGGCCATTGAGAGAAGTCATAACTGAACTTACGTTGAAAATATTCCAACCATCACCCTGAGCACATACATGTGTGTTGTTGTCTGCATTCTAGATTGAGCAAAGGTACTTCATACCAAGTTAGTCGGTTACTCCCACCAATCTTTAACATGATCCCGACTTACCAAATAGTCCAACCCAGCTGAATCGTCCTAATGCAGTAAAAGATCAGTAATCAGCGTATTTAAAGTAACTTATCACCGATCAACTCACGGAAGAAACCACTTCGTCTTTACTCTCACTAGAATCAAACTCGAAGGCCATAACGCAACCACCATACCAACATTATAAGCTGTATTGGCGTAATTCAGCTCATTCCCGTAGAAACCTAATTCCTCCCTCATCCCTGATACAAAGGCAGTCTGCAAATTAACTTTATCAATGAACTTGGTAAAGGTCCCGAGGAAACCAAAAACTACCAGCGTCAAATCGATCTTTCGTACTAATCGACGTTCTTCTGGTGATTTGTCCCAAGTATCCCAAAGGTAACTTCGCCATGTTCGGTTCTTAGTTGAGACATCAATTCCATTCTCGATCCCAGCAGGTTTGTAGCTCGCTACTAGGGATGGTTCTTCTGCTTTAGCATGTCTGATCTCTTCTGGCTGATCCATGGGAGTTGGTTTTTGGCGCCGATTATTACCTGACGATAGGGGTGGATGATGTTCCATCAGTGCGTAGGATATACTTATAGGCATGTAAATATTGCCAGCTTCTTTTTCGCCTTGACCATAGTAATGCCAAGATCAAAATCGAAATAAGAGCTGTCAGCTCCTGTCCCACTTTGTCCATAATGCTCTTAGATTTTGAGATTTTGAGATTCATACAGGCAAACTACATTGCGTAAAATTTGGCAGAAAGGCGTGATAGAAATAAACTGGACTTGAAGTACGACTCAAGGAATAGAGCTGTTCCATTCTATCTGACTAGCTACCTGCGATAATCCTCTAGTGATACAAAATATTTGCGCCTAGGGATCATCGTTGCCGAGTCGTGATCCTCTCTTCACCTCTAGGCCCATAAGTCAGTCAAGTCTCTTAATTTACAGGAAATATATGGGAATTGACAGTATTGTTGTTACGCTAGCGATGTAGATAAAATTCCGCGCGTGTAGAATAACCGGGGCTTCATAATAACATCAATTGAAGTATATAAAACCACCACTCTTGGCAAGAACCAACGAAATTAAAAACCGGATCTCTGAAGCACTTCATAAGTCCAAGAATGATGCAATAAATACAAGATCTTGGCTTTGATAAGCCACAAAATGTGAATAGTGGGTGATGACCCGATGTCTAAGTGACTAAAGAAGCCTGTTTAACACGTAAGTACCCCGTGCAAACCTCATCGTTGGCATTGTGAGGCTTAAATACCAGGACTCGTTGGGAAAGAATATCTGGAGAATCTCAAAATGCCTTCAGTTCTCTCATCGCTTGCGAAGCCTTCTCTAGGGCTGCAACGTGTTCCACTAGAGTATTCTGGATCCTTGGATCAATATGAGTCTTTCGACCTCACTTCCAGTATTGGAAGAGAGTACCCAAAAGTCCAGGTTAAAAACATTTTGGATGATGACGAGAAAGTCAGGGATCTTGCTATTTTGTCTTCTGAGCGAGGGGTTCTGTTCTTCAGAAATCAGGATATTACGATAGAGCAATTGAAAATTTTGACAAACAAGCTAGGAAAACTTGCTGGTAGACCAAGAGAATCTGGTGTAAGAATTCAATCTTAGTTTCTATCCTAGTACCAACTTAACTTTTGGTTCTCAATGTTGACATTTTATATAGCTTCACAGACATGCCCTCAGCAGTAAAGAAAATAAGAAGAACCACGATGAAAACGGTGTCAATGATGAGGAGGTATTCATCATATCATCAGAACGAGAAAAAGAAAACCATAGCAATCGTTTCAATATTCCGCTTCCAAAGTTAGCAAGCTACCTGTGGCATTCCGAGTAAGTGACCGTCCCTCTCCTTCCACAACTCCTCGACTCTCATACTATCCTCAGTATTACCTTTGAAAACAATCCCTCGGATTATGCCATCCTTCAGATGAAAGACCTACCTGGTGATGCAGGTGGTGATACCATATGGGCATCCGCCTACGAAATGTTCGACCGCATGTCCCCAGCGTACCAGAAACTTGCTGAAGGCCTGACTGCAACACACTATCAGCCGGTGTTCTCGCGTCTCCTAAAAGCATCTGGCGATCCTCTGATAATAGAAAATCGCGGACATCCGGAAAATAGTGGGTTGGAGTTCAATGCAACTCATCCAGTAGTACGCACCAATCCAGTGACTGGTTGGAAACATCTCTTTGGGGTGGCACAGCAAATTCATGATGGCAAGATAAACAATGTCACGGATCGTGAAGAGCAGCAGTTGAAGACTTACTTCCTACAGCTCATCACAGAAAATCACGACCTACAAGTAAGATTTCGATGGGGAGAGAACGACTTGGCAATCTGGGATAATAGAAGCACATTCCACACTGCTACCATGGATTATTCGGGAAAGAGGAAGGGGATTAGAATAACATCAGTAGGGGAGAAACCTTATCTGGATCCGAATTCTTTATCTAGAAAGGAGGCTTTGGGGGTAGCTGCGGAAAAGAGAAAGTTTAGAGATGAAGTCGAGGTTGAAAGAGTGGCGAAGCGTCACAGGAAGTAAACATTACTCAGTCAGAGTGTTCTTGTGCACGCGGAATATTTGCTAGCTTAACTAAAAGTCTGCTTATATGAAGACCCAGCTATTCTGAATCTCCGAGTTATACAGTCGTCTATTACAGGGATAATGAACGCAATAATGCAATACATGTAAGCCACCATCGCTAATTTTAAGGGGCATACACATATATTTTAAATCATAGTTCGGTTTACAAATAGCTGAATATATCCATGTCTAAATCTACATCAAGATACTTAACAATTCAAGAGGATGCATCATCATGCAAATAGTCAAATCCTCGTCTGTTCCAAAGGTGTCTTTGGGAATCTGAATATATGACATAGCTCAAAACTTTTCCTGTCACCCAAGACTACCTTGACCTATAAACTCTAAGTATCATGTTATTAGTAGTAGGTGAAAAGGCGAGAAAACTGCACGTTCACCAACTAGCACAAGTTGCAATGTTAGACATACCTACTAGTTTTAGTTTTTAATATACATTGCCAAGACTATGATGTTTAGTGGATTTGGGTTTAGACAAGTGTACACTAAATAGCACTCTTGGAAGAGAGTAGCAGAAAAGACAACCTAGTGTTTTCCCACTCTAGAAGAATAACGCAATCCGAAGCTGAAATTCGTCATCTATGAGATCCCATATTTTCCCCCAAATAGCTTCGAATGTGGAGTCAATCCAGTAGACTGGTATGGGAGCATCGCCACGACTCGTGCTTACTTACAGCCTTATGTTCACCTCTTGCCGTTGTTAAGGTAAATTTCGATCCATGTGGCAACTATATTAACTTGTCTTGAAGCTGAATGCAAGAATGTGGATCTTCTTGTACCTGTGCAAATTGACAAGATCGGTAGCTTGGATCTAAGAACAAATTCATAAATGGGATAAGAATGCTTGATTTGAAGTTTTTCTGGTCTAAAATCTTGAGTGTAAGTTTCTTGGTGTATAGATAGTCTCTGTCGAACGGTAGAGGAAACGAAAAAGTTCAATTTTACGAGGCTTAAAGGGGTAATAAATGCAATCACAGACCCCCAACCAAGAAAACCTTCTGGCCAAAAATGCGACTTACGAGTCAAACTTTACCCAAGGTCACCTAGAACTTCCTCCAGCAAAGAAGTATGCAGTTGGTATGTCGTTCCTTTTAATCAATACTGGCCCTCTATTTGTTTGGCTCTCCTTCTCACAGCATGTTTTAGTAACGTGCATGGATGCGCGAATCGACCCAGTAGCAGCATTTGGTGTTGAACTTGGTGACGCGCACGTCATACGCAATGCCGGTGGTAATGCTATAGATGCTCTACGCTCATTAGTCATCTCGCAGCAGCTCCTCGGGACCCGGGAGATCATCTTGGTCAAACACACAGGATGCGGAATGCTTATCTTTGATACCTCTGTTGCGACTGGATTGGTGGAGAAGAATCTCGGTGCCGAAGGCTTGAAAGAGTTGAGTCGATTCGTCGGTGGGAAGGGAGAATTTCAAACTTTTGCAGACTTAGAAGCAGCTGTGAAGAGTGATATTCAACTATTGAAGGGGAGCAGGTTATTTGCTGAAGACATTGTAATCAGCGGATGGATATATGAGGTTGAAACGGGCAAGACTAGAAGAGTTGTGTGAAAGGTACATTTTACAGCTGTCTAAAATGAAGAACGGTTGAAACAGGAAACAGTGTTTAAATTGCACATAGGCTCAGATTGGCATACTCGATCTTCAGCCTGTACTTCTTCTGTTGAGATTGGCACTATTTAAAACAGAATGATTCCATTCACTTAGACCTTTCCACACCTCCATTACCTTTTAATCAGACACCCAGGACTACCAAGCACGATAGATAACCTCTTATATGATGCAGTTTCTATGGGGTACAATTTTGTAATTAATGTTCTACATGCTCTCCATATAATCCAAAAAGAACGTACAAATTAGCAGCAACGTGTACCAAAGGATTCTCATTCTAGTCAAGAAAGATTATGTGGGTTTCGATGTCTAGACCAACCCCCATACATAGATCTAGTTTTGCACATAGTGTATTTTGCAAGCAGCATATTCTATCCACGACGCGTGCCAGGCTGAGAATATGAAGCAGATGTTGTAGCAGCGGGGAACCACTCGCGAGCGAGGTTATAGAATTTACAGGCTCAGCCGCAGGCCCCCAGCGGAATTACATAGCAGTTCAGAAGCGCAGCATACACGAAGAATTAATCCATGTAGAGGATAGAAGCAAGAGGTACATATGTTGATTGTATACTGTAAACATGCCAAGATATCATGAATGGACCCTCCCGTGTGGGGTACATGATTCATTTCTTACCCCTTGCGCTAGTCCATAAAAGTATTGGTAGTTTGGGCGTTCATATTGACATGTTGACATGTGTTCGTTGACTTCCAAACAAAACATCAAATGCTTGACCTGGCAGATCTCCCGCAAACATACTGCTCTCGACTTTACCAACATTAAAGCCCCACTTACGTTGGCAGCAGCATCTGCGACGTTGTTGACACCTTCCGAAACGTCGGACTCTGCAATTGCCGCGCGGTCCCCGTTGCCAGATTTGTGAACTTTGCCACAGACTGATTCTAGATTGGAGAACAATAAAGCGACAAGGGCTGTTCCTTCACTAAGTCAGATTTGCGCCTACTCATCTTTAAGGAATCTGGAGCCTGAATCGCGATCTACGAATAACACTATATTTCTTGAAGCAGCCAGGGAGAGAGGCTTCTATCGCCAACGCTAGACTCAAATCTTCCCCTCGCACCTCATAGACAAAATGGCGACTATTATATCTAGACAGAGCGTTGATACAGATTTCTACTACGTCCCAGACAATTCATTTTGGTGGTCAAGGGTAACAAGGACTAGAACCACCTTACAAAGAAACAGTAGCTGATTGCTCTACAGGAGGGACAAATCACGAAATGGGCCATATTTTTTGCAATCTTTGGCACTTTTTCAGTATACAGTACGTCAAATTTCCATAGGAAGAATGTGGTCCTTCTGAGGAACCCAGGGCCCTAGGCTATCTATCCTACGGGAGGCTATTAAAGCTACTCGAGATAGTGCTCTGTGGTACCCGAGCTTCCTCGCAACATATTGGTTAATGTAATACTAAAATGTCAATAGTGTTGGGAGGATATTGGCATGCAAAAAGCAGAGTGAAAAAGGGTTTACCACCACTAGCATATCACAGAGTAAGTGCATTGGGATAAACTCAATAGAGCAATCTAACCAGTAGACAGTGGCTGTTGAACAGACGAGATCGAGCTAGATTCGACCCTTCCTACCAAAACCCTCAAGCCTATTACAATAGCTATCCTCAGGGAGGACAATACGGTATGCATCCAATGCCGCCACCTATGTACGACCCAAATTCTGCAATGCCTCCATCCTATCAGCCACCCGAAGGAGCAACGAAAGTGGCCCCTGATCAGGGTCAATGGAGCTCTGAGCCAACGAGAAGACCGGTTCAGAATGGAGAAGCTTCCCCAGCTTATGATGCGCCTTTGGGACCTCCACCTGCTGCAGCTATTCCAGCGACACATACTGGAGCAAGTAGCAACAGCAACAATCCTTACAGACTGTAAAATAACGCAAGTTTGAAGAAGGGGGAGGAGATAGAACTGAATATGGTGGAAGGAGTAATAAAGCGTAACATAATTTGCAAATTTAGCGTAAAATGACTATCAGGCATAGACAGAATTCTACAGTTGGCAATACCCAAGGCACTCCTTTAAATAATTATATGTCCTGGCCATCACCCTAGATCCATAGCATCTGGGTCATCATCGCCAGTATTAGTCTGTGTAAGATCATCTTGCAGTAGTACGCCATTAGATGGATTCACTGTAACATCCGTCAGACTAGGCTCCCCCATGGCATTGCTCCACCCCTTTATATCAAATCCTCTACTTCCCGTCGAGTTCGTCTTTGGGGGGACTCGTAGAGCCTCTACAACTCTCTTCTCGTCCTGTTTTGCTCTAACTCGGGCCCTGGCTTCGAGAATTGCCTTCCGCACATTATCCTGTTCCTCTGGAACACTTAGAGAGCTCGGCACACTATAAAGAACCAACTGTTTGTTGCCTGCTAGCTCGCCTTCGCTGTTAGCCAGCACCGAAGCAGGAATCCGTGATTCTCGGAGATGTTTCTCTATGTTGGGCAGAAAGACCAGTTTTCCATCGTCAGACTCGCTATCTGATAGTTCGTCATCTAAATTATGGACCCATACTCGGAATTTTGAATCGTCTACCTGCATCAGGTCAACATCCTGATCCTGTGCTGTCGGCAATGGCTTCGAGGGAGGCGAGTTCGCGGCAGCAGGTTGCTCTACTGGCACATATAGTCTTTCACCACTACGTTCTGGAAGATTGTTAGAATGCGTAATCCATTCAGTATGATGAGTCATAATACGAACCGAGATTGAGCAAGCTCAGCCTTTTGGAGAGGCGTTCATTATCTTGGTTCTCCGCCTTGCGTTTTCTGTTTCCAGTTATCGCTTGCACGAGATCCATCCCAATCCCATATCTCCCAATCTCAATCCCAATAACCTTCAACTGAAACAACGAAACCTTCCAATTCACCAAAAAGTAGCCTTAAATCAATTGGCAGCGGTTGTAAAAGGTGTCTTAAGCGATTGTGCAAGACTCAGGTTGGTTATCGAGCTCGCGGCGGATGACTGACTTGTGTTGTCGTTGTTGAGTCACCTCTTCTTATTTAATGTTTCGCGCCTTCGCAGGTCTGATAAGGCGCACAACCACAACCTCGATATCCGGATATCGCAATTTCTCAGTCTCGAGAGCAAATATGACCGATTCGAAGACGAAATGGACTGCTCCCATTGTCAGAAAGCAATTTCTCGATTTCTTCAAGGAGAAGGGGCACACAATCGGTATGTAGCGGGGTAGCTCGATATATTCTATCGTTCAAGACCTCTTCTCCCTAACGCTGGCATCATTGTCTGCTAGGAGAAGCTGAATGTTATCCGGGGCACGGTCGAGCAATTTTTTTTCCTTCTTTCTTAGAGGACAACAGCTAATGGTGGTATTCGTAGTGCCCTCGTCCTCAGTCGTACCGCACAATGACCCAACTCTCCTGTTCACAAATGCTGGAATGAACCAATTTAAGCCTGTCTTCCTGGGTACTATTGGAGAAACAGATGATATGGCCAAGCTGAAGAGAGCCACTGACACACAAAAGTGTATTCGTGCTGGTGGAAAACATAATGACTTGGACGACGTTGGAAAAGATAGTTACCACCATACTTTCTTTGAGATGCTGGGAAACTGGTCTTTTGGGGATTACTTCAAGATTGAAGCTATTGCTTGGTCATGGGAGCTTCTTACAAAGGTTTACGGCTTAGATCCTGATAGACTTTATGTTACCTATTTCGAAGGAGACAAGTCTGCTGGACTAGACCCTGATTTGGAGGCTAAAGAGCTGTGGAAGAAAGCTGGTGTTCCTGAGGATCACATTTTGCCTGGTAACATGAAAGATAATTTCTGGGAGATGGGTGAAACAGGACCTTGTGGACCCTGTAGTGAAATCCATTATGACCGCATCGGTGGTGGCCGAAATGCAGCTTCGCTGGTCAATCAAGATGATCCAAATGTTCTAGAAGTCTGGAACAACGTTTTTATTCAGTTTGACAGACAGAAGGACCGGTCTCTGAAAACTTTGCCAGCCAAGCATGTCGACACGGGTATGGGGTTTGAGCGTCTAGTATCTGTTTTACAGGATAAATCATCGAATTATGATACAGATGTATTCTCGCCCTTATTCCAAAAGATCCAGGAGGTTACAGGCGCTAGGGATTACACGGACAAATATGGTAGCGATGATACTGATGGAATTGATACTGCCTACCGCGTCATTGCAGATCACATTCGATTACTGACATTTGCCATATCAGATGGTGGTGTTCCTAGCAACTTAGGAAGAGGCTATGTTGTCCGACGAGTATTACGGCGTGGCTCTCGTTATGCCCGAAAGTACTTCAATGCCGAGATTGGAAGCTTCTTCTCCCAGATTCTCCCCGCTCTTGTTGCTCAGATGGGCGAGCAATTTCCAGAAATTGTGAAGAAGCAGCAAGACGTCAAGGAACTATTGGATGAAGAAGAAGTAGCTTTCGCCAAAACCCTGGATCGTGGTGAGAAGATGTTCGAAAAGTATGCCGACAATGCAGTTAAGAACGGTACCAATAAACTCTCTGGTGCTGATGTGTGGCGTCTCTACGATACATTTGGCTTCCCTGAAGATCTGACCAAGATCATGGCTCAGGAGCGTGGTCTTGACATTAATGACGGGGAAATTGATGTCGCTCGTGAGAAGGCTCGAGAGGCCAGCAAGTTCACGAAGGAAACTGCTCAAACTTTTGCCAAACTTGATGTGCATCAAATCGCAGAACTCGCTGACAAATTCAATTTGCCAAAACCAAACGACGATGCCAAGTTCTCCAAAGATAACATCACAAGCAAGGTGCAGTTAATTTTTGATGGCAAAAGCTTCTTGAAGTCTACAGAGGGTCTACCAGAAAAATCATCCTTTGGCATTTTACTTGACAAAACGAACTTTTATGCTGAACAAGGAGGGCAGACCTATGATACCGGAAAACTTATCATTGATGATGTTGCAGAGTTCAAGGTGGACGATGTTCAGAGCTACGGTGGATATATCATACATAATGGCCATCTCGCATACGGTAATCTGAAGGCCGGAGATGATGTTATCTGTGAATACGACGAACTAAGAAGACATCCAATCCGGAACAACCATACCGGCACTCATATCCTCAATCATTCTTTGCGGCAGCATCTTGGCGATGAAATCAATCAAAAGGGTTCACTCGTTGACAAAGACAAGTTGAGGTTCGACTTCTCCCACAAATCTGCTGTCACCCCGGCAGAGTTGAAAAAGATCGAGGATTCATCAAACAAGTATATTCAGCAGAACAGCGTTGTTTATGCTAAGGATGTCGATCTCGACACTGCTAAAGGCATCGAAGGAGTTCGTGCAGTGTTTGGCGAAAACTATCCGAACCCAGTGAGAGTCGTTTCGGTTGGTGTGGAGATTGAAGCTCTCCTCGCCAATCCAAAGAATCCCGAGTGGAGGGAGGTCAGTGTGGAGTTCTGTGGTGGAACTCATGTTGAGCAAACAGGTCTTATTAAAGATCTTGTTATTATTGAAGAAAGTGGTATTGCGAAGGGTATCCGAAGAATTATAGCTTTCACTGGTGATGATGCTCACGAAGTTCAGCGGAAGGCGCAGGAATTTTCTGGTCGGTTGACGGTGCTGGAGTCGCTGCAACTAGGGCCAGAAAAAGAAGACCAGGCTAAGCACATGAAAACCGAGCTTGATCAATTAGAAATCTCGACCTTGACAAAGAGCGATCTTCAAGGGCGATTGGCTAAGGTTCAGAAGGACATACTTGCCGAACAGAAAAAGGCTCAAAAGGCCGAATCTAAAACGGCTCTGGATACAGTCAAAAATTATTTCGAAACCAACAAGGATAGCAACGTCTTCGTAGGCCGCCTTCCAATTTCAAACAACCCGAAAGCCATCGGCGAAGTTATGAACCATTACAAAAATAAGGCCAAGGACAAGACCGTTTACCTCTTCGCATCTGGCGCTGATCAAGTTGCTTTCGGACTTTATATTGGAACTGCTCATATAGACAAAATCAAAGCTGATGAGTGGGCCAACACGGTCTCTGAGGTCATAGACGGCAATTCCGGTGGTAAGGATCCAAGCACGAGAACTGGGCAGGGCAAGAAGGTAGAGAAGGTGGATGATGCGATCGAGCTTGCAACAAAGTGGTTCGAGGAGAAGTTGAAACTCTGAGGTCTTTATACCCGGTTTAGAATCAATCTGCCTGCATAAATCTGCTTGTACTGTATTTGTAGCACGTGTCTTGTTCATTGTATAACGTTTGTTAAGCACAAAGTGCAGTGTAATATGCGAGCTTTGACCGCGTAGCCGTCTCAACACAACGACAAGATATATCACACTTCCCACATACTTTGGTTTATCTGATCTTACACTCTAACGGAATAATAATTTACATCCACTTGCTTACATCGCAGAAGTCGGGAAGCCAGAAGAACCTGCTCGTGCTACACAACGCCATCCTCGTAATGATGGTCATGAAGCATTGCTCGCTCGCGTTGAAAAAGAATGATTCAAACCAAAAAATAATGTCTCGCTATACTTCTTATTCAAGTTGTTGCTTTTTATTTTATATTAAAAAGGAAAGCTTTATTTCAATTATGCAAAGCCTTTTAGCAAGATTCCATCCATTTGGGTTTGGATTTCTAAGCTTGTAGTTTCCAGCTTTTGTGAATAGGTCACCAGCCTCCAAACCGATCAGACAATCCAAAAATCCATGTCATTCACTGAAAGTCAATTAGGTTATCCTAGTTGCCAAGCTATTCTATTAAATCTGAGCTTTTGACAGTTTCACCAGTACTACTAGCATTCACTTTCTTCTAATTTGATGTCGGGCAGGGCGGCAAACTCCAATCTCTGTTCCTGGTGAAGGAGGACCAGGTACACAAGCACTGGTGGGAACTTCTGTGTAGACTGCATTCACCCTTCCCAATGCAATACCTTGACCATTCGTGAGTCTGTTCATTGCACCTAAGGCGATATTGAAGCCGCGGGATCCAGTATCAATAGCTAAGACATTTACCTAGTGTCCCAAGAACCATGTCAGCGCCACGATATGCCATTTCAGACGGACACTGACTCAGCTGTAGAGCATACTTACGGTTGTGCCTTGATATGTGAGGGCGTAACACTTCCCGCAATTGGGTGAACCGTAGCCTGACACGGTAGGTGAGCCACCAATCTGCTTAAGATTAGTGGGTGGGTTGGTTAATTTAACGCGACGAGTTTTCAATGATTTGGAATCCCACGTACATTTGCGAAAGCGGGAATCTGACCTAGCGTGGTGATGCCTCCAAAAGAGTTACTACACGCGATATTTGCAATAGGCTCGGCAGCATTGTCGTAGACCTGATCGTATGATACGCTGACTTGCGTCTGTGCATAGCCTCTGGTGAGAAACGCACCGAGGAGGATGAAGGTGTTCTGTAATTGCATGATGCTGCGTGATTCCAACAGCCCAGTGAGAATTTGTTTTGTAGAGGAACTTAAAGACGTATGAAGCAAATAGGTATATAGATTTTCTAAGAAGTGTGGTGGTTGACTTGAGCTTCAGAATCATTCCTACTCAAGTACTTATGTTGTCGCTGTGGAATGAATCAAATTACGCAGAACGTGTTTTGTTCATTTCAAGGTTTGAGATATGCTATACATTCCAAAGACTATACGCACCACTCACTAACCTGGAGTTTGTGACCTTATCTTCAGGTTTGAAAGACTGATAAGACTGGTGGTGTATTTACAAGATCTCCGGAATTTCTGGAAAAGAGAAAAGTAATAAATATTCCACACAATATGGTATGATTATGCACAAAAAATTTCGATAAACATGCAATACTTAAATAACTCATTTTGAGGTAGAAATTCAATGTACTTCGAAGCTTGACACAATAGAGATACCCATCTTCAGCGAATGAAGTACATGAGCTCGCTTAGCGAGTAGATCAAGTAGGATGATTCCACCCCTAGTCAAATGCTACCGAAGCTCAGTATGCACTCGTTAAGTGTCTAGCGAATATTGCCGCGGTTGCTGAATTAATGAGAGCATGGCGAATAATTCGGTTCACACTCAAAAAAAGATACACTAAGCCTAAAACAATAGGTCGGCATTGCGAAGCTAATTAATCCAAGACCTAGCTTACGCACGTAGACACCACTTGCCAAAAACAGCAAAAGTAGAGTTGGGTGCAATGTAACCATTTGACTGTGGGATTGCAGTAGCTCTTATTCGCTACAAAATAGTCCAGTGACTGCATGCTATTATACGATGTGCAACAAAATTCAACGTGTTGGCAAGGAAACCTTCTTGATTGGACCAATAGATATACCGTGAGAGTGAGACATGGTTCTCGGCATAAGCCCTCTCTGGTATACTTTCGTGATCTGTACAGCAATTTATGTCAATACTACTCGCACTTATTCCTCTTAATAATTTCAGTATTTAATTGATAAAATTGGCGGGCAGAGATTAGTGAATAGTGCAATATGGTACAGAATGCTCCGAATTGGGGGGGTGTATCACGTGTTATGATCCTTCTGATCGCTATCTTTTATATGAAGCAAACAGTAATTCAACGCCTTTGAAAACCTAACTCTAAAAGACCAATATCCCAATTATTTCACCAAAAGACACCAAAACTAGCATCTTAGTCTGCTAGGTGTTTGCTTGTTGAAAAATATATCTACTCACCAGGTAGGCGTGACAATAATTGTTGGTGGTAAATTACCCAGATTATGCTTCTGTACTCAAAAGATCGCGAATTTGTTGAAAGTGCAAACACAGAGTCTCTCTAGAATCCATGTGATTGGCGGTGATGACAAGAGCATGTGCTTTACCACACCTTTCGAGTTTGATTGCTCTAGATTCTACTATTTTCAGTATAGAGGAGAGAGAAGATGTTCTCATCAGTCTGAGATGGGGCATGAGCCTGATAGTATGTGAAGAAATACATGTGCAGTAAGTGGACAATCAAGGTAAAGAAAAGGTTCGTGTACAATCATTTGACTTTCTATGTGAGGGAGCGAGTTGTCAAGATGGAAAAAGAGCACCGGCATAGTTTCTTCGTCAAAGAATTGAACAAATACCTTGATTCAAAGACAAACACCAGTCCTCTTCCATCTAAATCAAAAGAGACAAAGTAAGAAAACACTACACGACTAGATGCGATACTGAAAGGCTTGAAACCTTAGAACTGTTCTCAGTCGGCCATACTTTGTGTTTACTCGCTTAAATCAGGGGCAAACTAGTAGGAATGATTTACCTCTACTATAGTTACTTCTAACCCAACAGCGATTTACCACAAATGACCTTTATTGTTCAGTTTCTCGCCCCAATGTAAGCTTTCAATAAAATCTAGCGGTTTTTTGGCTTCTTGCGCGCGCGTGTAACCATTAAGATGGTGGACGAATCACGTGAATCATGTAAAGCCTCATTGACAGCAAGGCTGGGCAGCTGAGTTGTCTCCGCAGGGACTTCATCAAGACCCCACATGTAGATCAAACTCATTTATATAGAGCCAGATTCATCGTGAAAGCATGGGGCCAAGACAAGAGGTCCCCTTGGTAAGGATAGGTGAGCACCAAGAACCCTCACAGAACGCTCCTCCGTACAGATATGGCCCGGCAGTCGAGGCGCGGCAACCTTTGGAGAATCAGCATCTCGTGCGTCGAAGGAATAATTACAAACAGCGGGAGGCTCTTCCGGGGTTCGAAAACTTTCTGTCCCATGCCTCGTGGAAGGAGAACTCTAAGCAGCCACTTATGACATGGTCAATTGATCATAAGCTGAAACTGTATATAGGAGAAGGCTCCGGCCAATTATCTTCTCCTTATTCTATAGGATCGCAAGAGTTTACATCACTCTGCCAAACCTTGCAGTTCTCTCCCAGGTTCTTGAATAAGTTGGCTGCTAAAGCCTCGACTTTTGAACATCGGTTCGTCTTTAGGGAGGAACACATACCAACCCATCTGGAGATTGCCATGTCAATATATGAGATAGATGGATTTTACTGTTTGCTTCGATATGACTTAAAGGATCGATCGGTCAACTGCATGTTATTCTTGAAAACTATGGATTACATCAAGGATAAGCCCCTGCAGATAAGCACTGTTGTTGCATGGCTGGAAAAGAACCACGATATTCTTCAGCAATACCCATTGCTGGTTCTCAATGTGATTCTCGAACTTATTCAGTTCCGTGCCCAAGAGTTTGTCAGATGGCGCTTGATATTGAATAACCTTGAATCTCGGCTTGGGGTTACCAAAGATGGCAAGACTCTTATATCGATCGGCTATGAGGAGATGGATCTTGACTTTACACTTCTGAGCGCTGATATTGCTGGGGCGTCGAAGAAAGTGGCCGATACCGAACTCTCGGCCTCAACCATCGTCGAACACGCGAGGTCTCTTCAGAGAATCATGTCCATCTGTGAGACATGTGATAAGAGTTGGGCACTGGAAATTTCAGAGCAGCACGAAGAAATCCAATCAACCATCGTTCGCGGAGAGCTCTTCCTCAAACACCTCAAAATGACACACGACGTACTCCAAAATCTCACCGCCGTTCTCTTCAACCGCATCAACAAGCAAGATACCGATTCCATGAAAACCATCGCGGTTGTAACCCTAGTGTTCCTCCCTGCAACTTTCGTGTCGGCTGTATTCTCAACCGGGATATTCAACTTTCATGCTGGCGAGGAAGCTGGACACGAACGGACGATTTCAAAGTATGGTTGGGTGTACTTGCTTGCTTGTCTTCTATCGACCTCGCTGACTTTGGGATTTTGGATATGTTGGTATCGATGGGGAAGGTTGTGGTTAGAACATCTCAAGTTTAGTAGGATACAGTACTCGGGAAAATTGAAACCAGTGACTGGGAATATTACGGCAAGAGATGTTTCCTTTAGGGGTTGGTAGAAAGAATACATGACATGATAGGAAATTGTCAATAGCTCGATCGCACAATTGAATTCTGATATTCGCTATAGCATACGCTTGTGGTCAATAGATACTATCAGTAAAAAGCCAAATCTTGTTTCACACAAACTTAGATCAAATCTTACGCTACATGATTCCAGCCCATTCCTTAAATGGGCTTCAATTGTCGATACACTGGTTCCCACATCTGTTCTTTAATCCATTCTTCAAGCGTATCATCGTCCTCTGGGATTTCTTCCTGAGTTGCAAGGCCTTCTTCTATACTCGCCTTGATGACTGCTTTGGCGATACACACACTGATTTGTCGGACATTTTCTACATCAGGTAACAATCCTTTCATCGGATCTTTTAACGCTGGCGATTGAGCAGCTAGCGCTTTTACAGCTGCAACAAGCATTTTGTCAGATAGAAGTTTGGATCGTGCTAAGACACAACCGAGACCAATGCCTGGGAAACAGGTGCTATTGTTGCATTCTGCGACAATATATTCTTTGCCCTCATAATAAACAGGTGGAAAGGGAGAGCCTGTTGCAATTAAAGCTCTACCCATGGACCACTTGTTGATATCTTCAGGAGAAGCTTCATGCAGACGAGTTGGATTTGAGAGTGGGAAAACAATAGGTCTTTCGACGTGGGAGGACATCACTTCGATGATTTCTTGTGTAAAGGCCTTGGGTTTGGTGGACGTTCCGATCAAGACATGGGGTTTCACCTCTTTAATCACGGATAATAGGTCGCCAGAGTCTTTACTTTTCCAGTCGGCATCTGATCGTGCGTAGCCAATTTGAGCGTGAGTCAATTTGTCGCCTTGGGATTTAAGCAAGAGACCGGGCTTATCAACACACCAGATCTGCTTCGCTGCCTCTTCTTTTGATTTACCACTATCAGCTGCTATGGCATCACGGACTTGGTCCGCGATACCTGTGCCTGCCGATCCAGCACCAAAAACAACAAGACGCATATCCTCCAGTTTTGTTTTGGAGATATGTAAGCCCGCCATGATAGCAGCTAATGTGACACAGCCTGTTCCTTGGACATCATCATTGAAGCAAGCCATTGAAGGACGATACTGATCCAGAATTCGACGAGCTATGCATGTCAGACTTGGCCTCATAAACTATTAGCAGGCTCACCATTATAGAGTCCAAAATCCTCAAAATGTATATAGGCATTTGGGAATAGTCTCCTTGCGGATTGGACAAAAGTGTCTACAAATTCATCATATTTCTTTCCGCGAATGCGCGGCTTCTGGATTCCCAAATACAGGTCATCATGCAAAAGATCCTCATTGTCAGTACCACAGTCTAAAATAACTGGTAGTTGCCGATTTGGATGGATACCAGCACACGCTGTGGTTAAGACCAACTTGGCAATTGAGATTAAAATTCCACCGACGCCTCTATATGTAGTTAGTACCGTAAGTGAGACTTCCATCATCAGAAAACAGGAGTTAGGAAGAGGTGGGGATGTAAATTTACTGGTCGCCAATGCCGAGAATTTCTTCACCATCTAATACTAAATTAGAAATATACTTGACTGCGCTGAGTGAATACGAACCTGAAACCACGACGTAGTCTATATCTTCTGGATTGCCCCATTCCGCCATATCATCGTATATTCGCTCTCCATCGTTGATATTCAAAAAGCAACCTGCTGGTTTTCTGAAAAGCTCAGAAAAGTTCTGGATTGCATCACCTTCAGTGGGGGTGTAAATGACAGGCATCATCTCTTTCAAGTGGTCTTGAATTAACTTTACACGTATCAGTACTACTCAAGAGATGTACTTCATATTGCTGAAGACCAAAGACCGTTACAATTTTGTTGTTATCAGCCACAGAGATAATCAAATCGCTCATGCTAGGCAAGTTTGCAGAAGAACCGCAAAACGTATGGATCCCTTTCACAAGAGATGATCCATACTGGGTGTGCCATAATGAAAGCTCATCTATTACTATAATGAAACTGGACTACCCTTCTGAGCTTCCAACCATCGTGAAGTTTAAGCAAGCCATGTCATTGGTGGGAATGATGCATATAAATGGGGCGGTGATCACCGCTTAGCAAACCAACTTGGAAGTTTGAATATGGACGACATGCATCAGAATCAAGTTGTTTGCCCAGAGAGCAATTGATCATTGGCGCGTCTGCATAAAAAGAAAACCACAGATGTGCAACAAAACAAAGTTGTGGATCTGAACGTTTGTTTTGCAGATTCGAAGACATGCAACAAGATCTAGGGGGGGCTGGGCATCCACGGCCTGATTGGCTGATGCGTGCGGTTTTGGCATTCCACCTGCGGACACCGCTAGGCGTGATGGGAAATTGAGAATCACATTGTGGAAACAGAAGCAAAAAGACGCCGATTTGGGGCTGAGCGCAGGAGTGGGGTTCTGGAGTCGATTGGGGAAAAGACTCGAACTTTCATTTTCCAAAAGAGACTTGAAATGCAAATACAGAGCAAGCAAACAACTGCACGTGATAATGGACCATATCACGTGTCCAGAATCTGCTGTTCATCGGGGAGGAACATAGATGTCGGGTGAACCGGAGTATGTAACTGCAGAAGGAACTTCAGACTGACCTTGAAGTAGAGCACCGAGTTTTGCTCAGCCAAACTAGTCATAAATGTATTCTTGGCCAGATTATCATCGAGACTTGCGTATTGTCGATACGCTCTCTTGGACTGAACCTCCAAGCTGGAGACATTGGTCGGAAGAAGCCCGGTAAGCTTGAATGCTGCGCGCTCATCTGCGGGGAAGGCGGCCCCTTTGTTGTAGAACGGGGAGTTGAGGAGGGCAGAACCTTTGAGAGGACATGCTTGAGGCCCGGATGTTGCAAGCTGGAGATGCCCGAATTTGCTGGGTTTCTTTGGATAACTGGCGTCTTGGTCTGGGACTGACATTTCGTGTTATGATTAGGATTGGTAGCCGGGTTTGAAGAGTGGACTCAGAAGGTAATAGATTCAAGCTCGCATGTTTATTCTGCAATTTTTGAACATGGGCACAGCCTGGGAATAAGTTTATTGAAAGATAGAGCAACAGTTCAATAGTTTGGTACTTTCAAGCTGGAGAGGGAGGAGGTGTAAGTGAGAAAATCAGGTGTTTAGACTCTGGTCTTCACACTACTTTGAACGATGACGTATCAAGCAGCTCTTACCACAAGTGACATTCAGACCCAATCGTAACCCTATGGCTTCGCATCAACAACCACTGATGTTATCAATTGTAGATGGAGTATCTCCACCAGAACACATCGAGTAGCGTTCGCATTAATAAAAAGAGCAGCCAGGAGCTTCTCCAGCTGGAAATGTCATGATAAGCCCACCAAGAAAGTCAGCTCCAGAGAATGATCATGTGCCTTTTCCATTTCTTTCTCTATATATACACATACACTTAAAGAAACCCTCAATTCTTAATTCTGAGGGACAGGTTGCCAGCTTATCCGACACCCATTTCTATATCAAAGACAAAGTTTCAACAGAGTTTGCGGCAGTGAGTTAGACGGTAGCTGGTTGCTCTAGACGCTGACAATGTCTGGCAACAGTTTCTAGCATGAAATCATCAACGATCATATAGTAGTGGTGTAACAGAGTCTACTTAGCAGACATGTCGGTCACAAGGAGCCATACTCATTTAAATGCTCATAGAGAGAACAAGTATGGACTATGACGGTCCTTTCAGTATTGCAAAATTCCTCTATGGAGACACGTCACGATCTTGAGACCATGCGAGCTCCGCTTGTTTCAATCTCCATTCAGCCTCTACACAGGACGTGAAGATGCTGAAAGGCTTTCGTAGAAAGACTCACAAGAATGCTGCAAAGCTGAGTGATTGAATGAGGGTACTGCGTTCATTTTGATGATGAAAGTTAAAGTGAAGCGAACAGGAAATATGGCTTACTCATAAGGCTGTAGCAACTCATTTGTGCTCGATGTTTGTAGTGTGAGTGATTTAGATGGAGTCAATTGAGGTGTCGACTTGGCTTTGTGGTTGCTTTTGCCAAGCCGGATAGTTTAGTCTAACCTTATCGGCAACACCTTCAGGACTTTAACTTTGTGGCACCTTCAAGCACGTCGCCCATCTTCGTCCACCTCATAATATACATCTCATCCACTCGTTGTCTTCGCATTGTATCGTCAAAATGGTGGGCAAGAAAAAGCGCAATCATCCAGATATCGAGGAGCTGCTCGCACGTCCCTGGTGTTATTACTGTAGGTTCAGCGTTGGCCCAGCCCCTTCTTTCGAACTGCAACTAATAGCATCGCAGGTGAGCGTGATTTCGATGACTTAAAGATTCTTATTTCCCACCAGAAAGCTAAGCATTTCAAATGTGAAAGATGTGGCCGCAGACTGAATACAGCTGGCGGTAAGTAAAACCATACCCAATGCACAAGGCGTCCATACTGACAGCAGCAGGCCTCTCCGTTCACATGAACCAGGTTCACAAAGAAACACTGACAACGGTTGAAAACTCGCTGCCGAATAGAGCCGGCCTTGAGGTCGAAATATTTGGTATGGAAGGTATTCCAGAAGATGTTGTACAAGCACACAACCAACGTAGGTGTTATAACGGAATCTCCTCACCTGTGGCACATGCACTAACTCAAATCTTCCAGGTATAATATCCGGGTTCTATCAAGCGGAGGCTGAAAGACGCGCTCAAACCGGAAATCCAACACCTGGTGGAAATAATGCAGGCGGTCAAACAAAGAAACCAAAGACCGAGTCGGTTGCAGAGCTGAAGAAGAGGTTGGCAGAACACAAGGCTAGAAAGGCAGAGCAGGCAGCAGCAGGAACATCTGGCGACAATACGCCTATGGCAGACACTCAAAGCCCCATGAGACAAACACCTCCTGCATTTGTAAGTCTCCTCGCGCCTCTAGTGACTATGACTAACAAAAATTGTAGAATGGTTCACCATACGTTCCGCCAATAGCAGCTGCACAAGCCACATATGGCAATACACAAGGTGCGGGTTATGGATCATTTCCCCAAGAGCCCTATTCGCAACCTCAACCTGCAGTATCTTACTCACAGCCATATCCTCAACAACCCGCATACTCTGGTCCACCAGGTGCATCCTATCAGTCTTCATATACCCCACCACAGCAATATCAAAATCAATCATTTCCCCCAGGATACCAACCTCCTCAAGGCTACCAGGCCCCTCCTCCTGGTTAGTATACTACGATTCTGCTTCCCGCGCTCCAGTGGTTGGTGGTCCATTCTTTTGATCATTTGCTGACTGTTTTGCAGGTGGACTTCCCAGTCGCCCACCTGGCCTTCCAGCCCCGCCTGGACTACCTCAGCGTCCATCGTTTAGCACGCCTCCTGCTCCATACCAAGTTTCTCAAATACACCAAGGTGCACCAGGTCAATATCCTGGCCAACCCCAACAGCCATCTTGGGGGGCCAATAGTTGGAATGGTCAAGATAATTCAGCTATGTCACCAGCTCCCCATTCACATGATTATAATGGAGCTTATAATGGAGGTTATCAGACTAACGCGCCTGGAGGCGATAACTCTATGAGAGAGCCTGATGACATTGACGAGATTATCAGATTGGCCGAGGCTGGAATACCAACTAAAAGTAAAGGTGAGGTGATAGCTACACCGCCGACTGCACCACCAGCTGCTAAAACTGAGGAAACACCTGCCCCAGAAACAAAGCCAAATACAGACGGTGCAGAAAAGAAACCAAAGAAAGATAAAGGCAACATACGCATGATTTATTCCGATAGCGAGCTCAGCCCGGAGGAGAAAATGTCTAAGATGCCAAGGTACGCATTCGTTCCACAAACTGAAGCAGCGACTCTCCATGAAGGCTCGCATTCAAATGATGTTGATGCTGTCGGCGCTTGATGGTGGGACGCTCGCAAGGCACCTCGACTCTCAATCGCCCTTTCCCGTCGAAAGTACTTTCTAGATGTCCAGAGAACTGGTCACTTTCGCTTATTGACATTCTCATACCCAACAAAACACCAGAGGATGGTATATGGAGCTAGATCGTAGATAAGTTCCTAGTCAATCTGCGACTTTCTGTTTATTTGACTTACGCTTGTTCTTAAAAATTTCTTCGGCGGTGGCAGCATTGGTGGTATCCCATAATTGGTGAGTTTTTAAAAGGTGAGGGGTTGGAGTTATTAAGGGATGAGTATGGCAATCGGCAAATTGGACTGAGAAAGAAATATGCGTTGGTAGTTTTAGCCTTTGTAAGTATTCAAAGGTTGGCGATTTCCATCCTTTCTACTTTCAGCTAAACAACGAAATACTGTACACTATTCCTGCGTTCTTAAATGATCTGTTTTTTGAGCAACCCTCTTTGCTATTGACCCCATTGCCCGAAGTTTTCCTTCCGGGTTGAAAATTGGTATATCGCCATCAACCACCAGAGTTGGTAGATACAAGATTCCATTGTCTCAAATCGAGTTAACATCACCAATATGACGTTTTGTGTTATACGCTTAGCAGCCCAATCGATAAGTCGGGAGGGAGATTGTCTATCTATGGAATTTTTGTAATCAGCCTAAATGTCTTTCTCCCCAATACTCGAAACCCCGCATTGCATCCGGAAAAACATATTTGCCGATGCCTCTTTTGATCATCTTTATTCCGGGCGCCATGCAAGGTACTGGGTCGACTGGTTCGTTAGATTGCACCCGAGGATATATATGCGATTAAATGGGTATCTGACATCTACTTGACAGGTTCGGAATCATGCCCGCTATGCCAGACGAACTCTAACACCAAGTCCTTGGTAGGTGTTCTTCCTTTCCAGTTTAACCGGCTCTGTGATCTCATTTCCAATTTTGATATTCATAATGTTGTCTCTTTTGCTCTTCTGTTTCTTGCTCTTCTTGCTATTCTCTTTACTCATTGCCTAAGATGAAGCTGCTTCCGTTGCTCGCACTTTTGCCCAGCGTTCTTGCGCTAGGACAGGAACCAGTCGTTTCAACTACTGCAAAAAATGGTTCATTGTTGCAACTGGCAGGCAAAGGGCTTGATGGACAGATTCTAGTGAGCGCAGATGATTGGTTTGGAGTTATTCGCGCAGCAGAAGATCTCGCTGTGGATTTCGGGAAAGTCGTAGGTAAGAACCTGACATTAGGAAACTGGTCAGGGCAGAATGGGACAGTTCTGAAGAGAAATGCACAATCAAGTGGTCCACCAGCGCCACTTGGAGGCCATGCCCCAGATAGTACTGGACACGAGGAATCCCATACAAATCTATCTACTACTACAGTGCATTATAAGTATTATCCACCTACCAGCGATGTCAATGTGTGTTTACCACCTTCTGTGATTCAAAACCAGTACTAAGATAAGCAGTATACCCTCGCAGCTCAGCAATCGTTTACGGGACCAACATTACACTCTTCGTCGAAAGCCAAGACCGTAATTATCGCCGGTACGATTGGAAAATCGTCTGTCATCAAAAGCCTTGTTGCAAGTGGCAAGCTAGACGTGGAAGACGTTGTAGGGAAATGGGAGGCTTTTGTCAGTGTAGTTGTAAATAACCCGTTGCCTGGTGTGGATCAGGCACTGATCATTGCTGGAGCCGAGTAAGTAACTTTCCGGCTGATAATTTCATGGCTCGTGCAATCCAGATAAGGTATTTGCAATGTTAACCGAGTTGTAGCTTGAGAGGTACCATTTTTGGACTTTACGATGTCAGCGAGCAAATTGGCGTGAGTCCTTGGTGGTGGTTTGCTGACGTCCCGGTACAAAAGCAAGAAGGCGTTTGGGCGCTTGGTGGCAGAAAGGTTCAAAAGAGGTAAGAAGTTTCGACAGTGAAACAGCATCACGATCACCTTCGCCAGAAGCTGTGTTTGTGCTAATCTCGCTCCTCTTCAGCCCTAGTGTCAAGTACCGTGGGATATTCCTAAATGACGAGCAACCAGCCCTAACGAATTGGGTCAATTCAAATTATGAACCAGGACCATATGGACCCGGCTTCAACCACTACTTCTACGCAAGAGTCTTTGAGCTGCTTTTGAGAATGAATGCGAACTATCTATGGCCTACAATGTGGAACAGCATGTTTTTCGTTGACGACCACGCAAACCAGCCTCTAGCAGACGCATACGGTATTGTAATGGGTACAAGTCATACAGAACCGATGCAGCGAGCGACCAATGAATGGAACAATTTTGGGAAACAGTATGGTGGCGATGGTCAATGGCAATACAATACCAATAATGCTTCCCTTTCAGAGTTCTTCAGATATGGAGCTGAGAGAGCGAAACCATACGCCGCATCAACCTTGTTCACAATGGCTATGCGAGGGTCGGGTGACACCGCTATATTGTTGACACAGGAACAAGCTATCCAAGTGTTGATAGATTGTGTAGCTGAACAACGGAAGGTTATTGGAGAAGTGTTCAATGGTACCGATTTGGAGGACATACCTCAGGTCTGGACGTTATATAAGGAAGTGCAAGGATACTACGAAGGTGGAATGGATGTTCCGGATGATATCACGCTCCTGTGGTCAGATGATAACTGGGGCAATACAAGAAGATTACCTATTGGAAACGAGACCAAAAGAAGTGGCGGTAGTGGTGTTTACTATCATTTTGATTATGGTGAGTATATTTATGTTGACTGTACCAGCCCTCTAGTAAGCAGAGTGTAAAACTAATGCATTAATAGTCGGCGATCCAAGAGATTACAAGTGGATTAATACCATTCAGCTGCAGAAGACAGTCGAGCAGGTTTGTTCCTCCACTACGCTTCAAGCTCAATTACTCACAAAACCAGATGCAACTTGCAAAGGCTCGACAAGCTGATCGGATCTGGGTTGTCAATGTGGGAGATCTAAAACCACTGGAAATCCCTATCAACCACTACCTGGATCTGGCATACGATACCTCGAAATGGGGCTATGATAGTGTTCCTACCTGGCTGAAACTGTGGACTGCTCGCGAATTTGGTAGTGAGCATTCTGATGCTATTTCGTCAGTTGTAGATCGTTATGGCATGTATGCCGCTAGACGGAAATATGAACTTCTGGACCCGAGCACCTACAGTCAGCTCAACTACAACGAGGCTGAAGCTGTGCTTGCTCAATGGGACGTGTTAGGCAAAGACGCACAAGCTATCTACGACAAACTGGACGAGGCTAGTAAGCCTGCTTTTTACCAGATGGTCCTACAACCTGCTCTTGGAGGTGGAGTGGTTACGAGGATTCATACTGAGGTTGGAAAAAACTCCAAGTATGCAATACAGAAGCGAAACTCTGCAAATGATGTTGCAACTGGTGTTATGGATCTTTTTAAAGCAGATCATGAGCTTACCCAACGATATCACAAATTACTGGATGGTAAATGGAACCATATCCTCGATCAGACGCATCTTGGATACAGCTACTGGCAACAAACCATGCGCAATACTCTCCCACCACTCAGCTTTGTACAGAACCTAGAGATTTCGTTGGCAGGCAACCTAGGAGTTGGAATTGAGGCGTCGAATGCTACGGTTCCAGGAGATGATGCATACCATTCCCTCTCATCGAATACCTTGACCCTTCCTCCTATCGACCCTTACGGTCCCAAGACCCGCTGGCTGGATATTTTTGCACGTGGTACGGAGGCTTGTTCATGGGAAGTTTCACCATGGGTGGACTATGTGACTGTATCGCCAAGCTCTGGAACTACTGGGCCTTCAAATGGAACTGATGTCCGAGTCTACATCTCAGTCGATTGGTCTAAGGCGCCCGCTGCACCAAATACCACGACCGTGAACATTAATGTCACCAGTTCTTGTGATTGGGGCAGTTTCAGCGATCCACTCATCAAGCTTCCAGTAACAAATGTCGCGATCCCCTCTGATTTTACTGGATTTGTGGAGAGCGACAAGCACATCGCAATTGAGGCGGAACATACTTCACGTAATACATCTGTGGAGGACGTCTCTTACCAAACACTGCCTGGACTCGGCCGTACATTGTCTGGTGTCGCACTTTCCCCTATCCTTGCTCCTTCACAAGCTCCCAATGTCGGCCCGGTGCTGGAGTACGACGTGTATACATTCACCAACACATCAAAGGCTAATGTTACACTCTACTTGTCTACATCGCTCAATCAGATGGGCCGAAACCGTCCTCTCAAGTACGCCATTGCGTTCGATGCTGAAAGTCCTAAGACTGTTCAGTTTGTTGCCAATACGACAGGTCTGGACGGATCTGCGTTACCAGCTGGTTGGGCAGGAGCAGTATCCGATGCTGTTTGGGGGTTGAGCAGTGGAAACAGCACTACCACGACACATGACTTGACCAAGGTCGGCAAGCATACATTGAAGCTCTGGCTGTTAGAACCCGGTGTGATTGTTCAGAAGGTGGTTATGGACCTGGGAGGGGTAAGGCCCAGCTATCTGGGTCCACCAGAAAGCTTCAGAGCTGGCGTGGATTCACTTGAAAGCTACAAAGGAGAAAACTTCGCAGGTGTCTAAAAAGGATGTCATGCAATTAGCTAATAATAGTGGTAATGATAATGATTAGCTGTACCGTAATGATTGTAGAGCAGCAGTCTTTCGAGGCTGCCTTCTTGTTGCGTTCTAGTACTGAATAGGCGTGCAGCTTGCTTAAAATCTTACAGCATGGGGTAGGCAAGCATCGAGATGGAAGCACTTCTTTCGAATAGTAAAACGGCGAACCAGTGCAACTACAAACCTCTCAATCCAATCCTATATGATCGTCAGGCTCAAATATTTCTAGGTCCCATGGCTCCCTTTCATGTTGGGCTTTTCCCCCCCTTGTCTTGTCTTAAATTAGCCCACCAGAGTCGGAGAGATTCTAGACAGCGGGCGTTCTGAGAAAGGCTCGGCATTTTCGCGGTGGCAAATCTCAGACGTGCAACAAAACATTTGCGATCGAATCGTACAACCATAGAGAAAATAGCTCCTCAATAGCGCTCATGTGTTATAGCTTTACCCCTCTCATTTTATCAAATCGCGTGGTGTATTTCTAGGGGATCGTGAGGATTATGCTTCTTGGTGGGAGAGAGAAAACTCTACAAGGCTGGTGGTCGTAGTGTGATGTGGCAGCAAAAGTTGGGTACGAGTAGTGTTTTACTCGGCGTAACATTGGTACATCTACAAAAACTCCATTGCAAATCGCTACTTATTGATACTAGAACTTGTGGGTTGCTGTGCATGATGTGTGAAATCGCAAAGCACTTTACTTTATCTTGTTTTCGACGGCTACATGTGTATGATCATCTGAATCCTTAACTCTCAATCATTCCTGTCCATAACAAAAGACCAACGTGAATTATCGTAGCAAAGTTGTATGATAGTTTCTTTTATTCATAGCATCTAGTCCGAAGAGAAGAAATTTGACAGGCCCTAGACGCCGCGAATGACCACATTAGCACCTACTACTCTCGTATAACACGACTCCAAAATCATTGGTCGCCTCATAATTTATGCCAAGTTTAGCAGAATTTCGTTAATATCCAGGTACTGTAGTTATCGAGAGGTAGTCTTGAGCACATTGTTCCATTATGGACTACGCATGGTGTCCGGTAGTGAAATTGCTATTCAGACTGCTGCTGTCTATTCTTGGGTATATAAAAGCTCCATTCCCTGAAATATTTCTTTGCAAACTTCTCAAGAAACACACAGAATTTGCAACACAGAACTTTGAACATCAGCTAGTTCTCCATTTCAAAGGGTTCTTGTTACCAGTTTCTGTCTAATACCTGTTTCTGAGGGCCTTCTCTTCAAAACCACCACTCGAGATTTAGGCTGTTTTATATGAAGATCGTATACTCATACTTATTACTCTTCCTTCACAAGTAAAGATTTCAGAATGCCTTCTTGCAACCTCTGCTACGAAGCAATGCAAGTCTGTGTTTGCAAGCCTACTGTTCTACAGTCCGGGATGCAGAACGTAATGAGCGGAGCTGCAGTTATCAACGAAGCCCGCGGAGCTGGACTTTATACCTGGAATTCATTTGGACCGGTCGCTCCACTCGCTCGGCCACCTGCGCCCAAGATCCCACCTGGATTCGAGCATTTGGCTACTCGAGTGCCTACGTCGGTCATGCAAAGTCAATCTTCTGTAAACCGTGTGATGGCGCTCAATAATCAACTCGGTCTCCGAGTCTATACAAATATCATCTGGTCCGGACCAGCTCCATTGGCACCTGCTGCCACCATCCCTCTTTCGGACAGTATCCCCAATATTTTGGCAAAACAAGACGGTGTGTTCAAGTATGGTACAAATACATTCACTCAGAGGCGAGCAGCAGTAAATCAAGCAACTTCTAATAGCCAAGGAAGCTTGGAGAGATCGAGATCTGAGAACCTGGAGCGTAGAGATTTTGATTTTGATGGATCGGATGTTGAAATGTTCGATCACACACCCACCAACGATCAGGCTGGAAGCAGCCTCTCTGGAGCATCAACGCTTGTCGGTACACCCAACTCCGAGGACTCAGATGACAACGACTACGACTTCTTGGACGACCACCTGCCGGAGCCCACGGAAGAAAGTAGCCCGGCAGTGATGTCTGCTCAGACATCAGTTCAGTCACCTGGCGATGAAACAGAGCCAGCAACGTATGTACCTACCGCTCAAGATTTCGAAGATCATGGTGTTTACAAGCAGGCTCCAGCGATGCGCAAGACGGTTCTCACAGTGCTGTTTGACAAAGACGATATGCCCACCCTCGTCGCGAACCACGGAAGCTCAGCACCACCATCATCATCAGCAGCATGATACCCATCATCCAACTATCTGTCACCCGTCGTGGCGTTAAAGTTCGAAATGTCCTAGCCGCAAGAACAAACGCCTGCGTATCAAGAGGGTGGGAGATAAGGGGGGGCTACGGGTGGTGGACACGTACATGAAGTAAGCCATAGACGGGTTTATGAAGCGGCTGTATTGCAGGAAGGACACCGAGGAGGCTTTCCAAAAAGGCACTCTAGGTTGTAGTGATACAATAAGATTGCCCATCTATATAGATGTGGATGAACGGCTAGCTGTTTCCCAACTGCTATTAGCGCTTCCTTTGAAAAGAATTGAATATACAACATAGCGAATCAAAAGACACGAATCACTACGGAAAAAAATTAATAGATTTTCCAGCCGCGTTAAAGTCCCAAGTGATTCGATTCAGTATATTGCCAAGGAAACCTTTACACTAAGCGAGGTCAGATAGGGGGGGGGAGCAAGCTAGCATTTCCACCAGGCTTTTTAGTTGGGAACCCTCCCCTCCCTTCTTCTTCTTTTTGCCTCCTGCAGGCGTGGTGCTCGAATATAAACAATCGTCATTAGAACCACCGCGAATAACAACATCTTTTTTTTCTAAAAAAAGAAGAAAAAAAAGACCCCCCAAGTCCTCTAAGCTAAGCTTGAGCGCTGGACTTGACATCACATTTAGAGTTTGAGAAAAGGAGAAAAATCTGATCATGGCAATGTTTTGGAATTCAAACTCCTCTACCATCATCTTCTCCCACCTAAACTAATCTGCCTATCCAATTTGAAAAAAGAGGCACAAACATCCGCCAAATAGTGAGGGTATCTACAAGCGAAAGCAAGGGCGGCCATCAATCATGTAGACAAGAAAAAAATTGGCCCTCATCAAAGGTGTCATTCCATCCATCAAGTGTATATGATCCCAGCCAAATTACGCCATTACACCGTCCAATGCAATAGATAAAAAGAAATTAAATCGTACAGAGCGAGCGAGCGACGAGCCCTACAAAATAAGAAAGTAAAGAAAAAAAGGCTAGCTCTTTCATCGCATGTTCAACAGCAGCTTCAAGGAGAACCCTGTTTCATCCTTTTCCCTCCTCCATTTTCTTCTCCGCTGCCCCCATCTTGGTCGGGCGTTTTGCGTTTGCCATTGATTCTATCACCGCTATCCTCTCGGAGGAAGCTGGGCCCGGTGCCGACGACTGGCGTTGCGAAGTTTAGAGGGCTGGGCAAAGTATTACTTTCCCGACCACCAAAGTTCCAGTCTGGATAGAACGATGATGGCGAGGGAAGAAATTCATTATTCATAAACCGACTCGGAAGTGCCGAGACCGGGGTATCAATTAGGTTGGAATTGGAATTTTGACTAGGTTGCGAGACAGGTTGGTGAGGTCTAGCGAATGGATTTGGTGGCCCGGAAGCACCGGCTGATAGAAGAGCGGATGCTGATGGTGATGGTGGCGGAAGTACGACGCCTGAGCCAGAGGAATGGTCGTTGGAGTTGCCATTTCGCCGCTGATTGGAGGTGTTTGGCGAGGAGGAATCAACCGTTGCGCTTCCCCCATCTTCGCTACCCTCATCAGGAATCTGAACCTTGAGCACCGGACGTTTGCCACTTATTGAAGCACTATTTGTCCGTGATGGAGGATGAAATCCTTCAGGAACAGATGACATGGATATATTCCGATTCTTGGAGTGACTTTGGTCGCGTGATGGGGGCGAGTCACTCTGCTTGATTGGCCGAGATACTGCTCCCACGTCAACGGATTGTGAGCGATTATTCGAAGTAATGATCTCGGCCCGAGCTGCTTCAGCTCCGGAAGACGAATTCATTGCCCAATGTTGCGAAAGAATAGACCGCCCCTCGTCAATAGGGGTGAAGATGCTTCTCGATTTGACAGACATGCGCTTTACGGGTTCAAGAAGTCGTTCTTGCTGAGGAGGTTCGGATTCTTGCTTGACCTGAGGAGGCTGCTGCGGTTGAGGTTGCGGAGGTGATGACTCTGGGCGAGAAGATGGTCGTTCTTGTTGCGGGAAAGCGGGTGGCATTGAGGCTCTTCTGTGTTCCTCGGCGTACATTTGCTGTATTTGCTGGGCATGCTGTTGTTGCTGTTGCTGCTGCTGCTGTTGTTGCTGCTGCTGCTGCGGAGGAGGCCCGTAGTTTGGATATTGCGGCCCTTGCTGCGGGATGCCTTGTGGAGGGCCTTGCATCGGAGCTTGCATCGGGGGCTGCATTGGGTGTTGCATCGGTTGGCCTTGCATGTGTGGAGGAAGTCCATGTGGATGTGGTGGCATACCTTGCTGATTTGGATTGTAAATTGCGGGATTGGGCATGTACGCGTAACCATTTGCAGGTTGGGGATGCGGGTGTTGCTGAGGAACGAGATTCGAACTTTGTCTCCTGGGTGCGTTTACATTGATATTGACATTATCATTTCGAGATGCAGGGCGGGAGCTAGGTTGCGGAGTATGTTGACGCTGGTGGGGGTGGAAGACGCCATTTGGCATGGGAGGAGAATTGGTAGGAGTCTGATGTCTGATGTGTTGGAAAGCAGGCTGGTTCTGGAACTGCGGTGGCATCATCTGTGGTTCCACCGATCCATGTGCAGACATGCCAGATCCATCATCATCATCGTCGTCGTCCATGCCGTCCTTGCCCTTTCCGCTAAAGTCGGCAGGACCTTTGTGCTCATTTGCACCTCCATACTAGGACAGTTAGTGTCGATTTCCAAGCGCACAGAAAGAGAACATACGTATTGGTATCTCGTCAAGATTTCTCCAATATCAGTGCTAGAGTATTCGTATAGCTTCTTGTTATTACCAAATATTATAACTGCGACATCCACGGAGCAGAGGACGGAAAGCTCATGCGCCTTCTTGAACAAGCCGCCTTTGCGCTTGAGGAATGTTCTGCACCACCAGAATTAGCTTGGGAGATGTGAAACAGATCGGGCAGAAACTTACACGGAACGATTTCTGTCGTCCTTGATGGCCTTGATCTCAATCTTTCTTCGTCCCATTGCTGCGACGCGCAGATGCTGCGGAAGATAATCAGGCTCTACGAGTTGCTCCACGATGGCAGAAAAGGTGGCGGCCTAGGAGTTCGATGTCGCTTTCACAGCTGGCGCAATGAAGGCAGACACATCCGACACGCCTCGAAAGCTGAAAAGAGAAGTGGGAAAGTAGTATTACACGAGGGCCCGGCGATCAGCGTAGAAGAAGAGTTTGAAAGAAGATGCGCTGCTGGCGGCGGCGGCGAATTAAATCTAGGTTGCTGTATACTCGACCGAAACAAACTTCTAGAAAGGAAGAAAGAAGTGAATGATATGCGACCGCGGACAGGATTCGGGGGAGGGAATCTGGTCGATGGATCGCTTTGAAACGCAAACAATGGTGATACAAATGTGAATTGACAACTGG